>Ga0181555_1001016_pt1 | contig 26238 bp, 21 predicted proteins | sample 011ome_15_FD_145601 | JGI IMG/M metagenome (GOLD analysis project Ga0181555, IMG submission 145601) | Coastal salt marsh microbial communities from the Groves Creek Marsh, Skidaway Island, Georgia - 011504AT metaG (spades assembly) | ecosystem: Environmental > Aquatic > Marine > Intertidal zone...
GACCGGCCTTCTTGGTATCGACGATGCGCCTGGCCACACGCTTGACGCTCTCGGCGTCGGCCACGCTGGAGCCGCCGAACTTCTGCACAATCAGGGACACAAGCGGCGAGTCTATCGGCGCTTGACGGTGCCTCGCGCCGCGCCCGAACCGCGGTCGTCCGCTCCGTCACAGCGGGATCCCACCGACATGGGCCGGCCGGAGTCCGCCGGGCGGGCGAGGCCCACGCGAGGCCACCGTCACACGGCGCCCCATGATCAGGGTCAGGTCCTCGGCGAGGTCACCCAGGGTCCCGGTGCCATGTTCGGAATCGATGTCCGCGACAAGCTCTACGGGGGGTGGACCCGGTGTCCCTCTCACCACGTGCAGCGGACCCGACGACCTGCAGGTTCGTGGCTCCGTGCACTGCTGCCCGCTCAAGGGTCGAGACAGCCGGGGATACCTGCCCGGATTCGTATCGCGCCACGGCGGCCTGGGATGTGCCGGATCGCCGGGCGAGCTCGGTCTGCGAGAGTCGAGCGCGCGTCCGCGCCTCTCCGAGGAGGTCGGCCGCGTTCGTCATCCCCATGACTCTCTGCCTGATCAGGCATGGGGACATGCCCGATCAGACATGTCCGTCACACCCGACGGCGGCCCTCGAAGGCCCGCCCGAGGGTGACCTCGTCCGCATATTCCAGATCCCCGCCCACCGGAAGCCCGCTCGCGAGGCGGGAGACGGCCATGCCGAGCGGGCCGATCATGCGCGCTAGGTAGGTGGCCGTCGCCTCTCCCTCCAGATTGGGATCGGTCGCGAGAATCACCTCGGTGACGGTGCCGTCCGCAAGTCTGGCGAGCAGCTCCCTGATCCGCAGGTCATCGGGCCCGACTCCGTCGATGGGCGAGATCGCCCCACCAAGAACGTGATAGCGACCCCGGAACTCACGCGTCTTCTCAATCGCCAGCACATCCTTGGGCTCCTCGACGACGCAGATGATCGATCGGTCGCGACGCGTGTCGAGGCAGATGCGGCACTGGTCCTCCTCCGCGACGTTTCCGCACACCTCGCAGAAGCGGATCTTCGCCTTGACCTCCTGCAGGATCGCTGCCAGCCGATTCACGTCGATCGGATCGGCGGCAAGGATGTGAAAGGCGATGCGCTGCGCGCTCTTGGGTCCCACGCCAGGGAGTCGACCGAGTTCGTCGATGAGATCTTGAACAATCCCCTCGTACACGTCAGGCGCCCATCATCTTCAGCCATGCTCGATTCATCAGTGCTCGATCTCCCCGATCTGCGTGGCCCCGAGTTCGCGCATCGCGAGGTCCACCCCAGACGCATCGTCCATGTTCGCGTCGTCCATGCTCGGCGAATCAGCTTCCGCAGGCACGTCGACGGGAGCAGAAGGTGCTTGCGCCTCCGGAGTGGGCGTCTTGGTCGCCGCAGGGCCCTTGACCGGAATGGCCTGGTCTGGTGACAGCACCACATCGATGCGCACGTCGACGCGCATCACATCCATGATCGCCTGCCGCATGCGCTCGTCGTGGCCGCTCGACGTAATGTTCTTGACCGTGCCAGCGTCGGCGAGGGCGACGGCCAGCTCTCCTTCGGAGATCGAGATGGGGCGGGAGTTGCTGAACGCCATCCACGCCACCTTCGAGTACGACTTCACGCCTTCGAGGACGGCGGGCCACATCGACACGAACTGACTCAGCTCCGGGACGGCAACGCCCGTTGATGGCGCTGGCGGTGCGGCCGGTGCGCGTTCAGCACCAGGCATGGGCTTGGCCGGCGGGCGCGACCGACCGGAAGCCGGGCGCTTCGGTGCCTCGGGCGGGGTCGCGTCAGGAGTCGTGGCCGCCTCCGCTGTCGTGGGTGCGACATCGGACAGCTTCGGCGGTGGCTTCGGGCGGCTCTCTGGCACTGCAGCGGCCGGCTCACCATGGACCGCCGGAGCAGGGACCGCAGGCACATTGGCCGCTGCAGCGACGTGCACAGGTGCTGCGGCGATCCGCCGCTCGAGCTGATCAAGCCGAGCTCGGGTGGCGGCCTCATCGGTGTCAGCCGCCGGAAGCAGAAGCCGGGCACCCATGAGTTCGAGCTGCAGGCGGGGAGCCGTCGCACCACGCAGTTCGCTCAACGCGGCAGACGTCACATCGGCGGCCCGAGTCAGTTCAGCCAAGCCAAAACGCTGCGCCTGCTCGACCTCAGTGGCCAGCTGGTCCTCCGGCGCCTCGATCAGCCCGAGCGCCGCCGCATCAGGGACCGACTGCAGCACGATGAGATTGCGCAGCCGCTCCAGAAGATCGGTGACGAAACGTCGCGGGTCATGGCCCGCGTCGATGACTCGGTCGATCACCGTGAACATCGCAGCCCCGTCATGATCGGCCAAGGCGGTGACGGTGTCGTCGAGCAGTGCCGCATCGGTCATGCCCAACTGCTGAACGGCATCGGCGTAGGTCACGCCCTCGGGCCCCGATCCGGAGATCACCTGCCCCAGCACGGAGAGGCTGTCACGCACACTGCCGGCACCCGCTCGGGCGACAAGGGCGAGCGCTGCGGGCTCGTAGGCGACGCCCTCCTTCTCGCACACCTGGGCGAGATGCTCCTGCAGGGACTTGGCCGGCACGAGACGGAAGGTGTAGTTGTGCGTGCGCGAGCGAATCGTCGGCAGCACCTTCTCGACCTCGGTCGTGGCGAAGATGAAGCGCACGTGCTCGGGCGGCTCCTCAACCAGTTTCAGGAGCGCATTGAAGCCAGCGGTCGAGACCATGTGTGCCTCGTCGATGATGTAGACCTTGTATCGCGAGGACGCAGGAGCGAACATGGCTCGTTCCCGCAGGTCGCGGGTGTCGTCGACACCACCGTGGCTTGCCGCATCGAGCTCGATCACATCCAACGAGCCCGGTCCGTTGGGGGCTAGGTCGAGGCAGCTCTGACACTCCCCGCATGGATCCGGAGTGGGCCCCTGCTCGCAGTTGAGGGAGCGGGCGAGGATGCGAGCCGTGGATGTCTTGCCGCATCCGCGCGGTCCGGAGAACAGATAGGCGTGGTGAACACGATCATTCGCCAGGGCCCGGCGCAAGGGACCCATCACGTGATCCTGGCCAACGACCTCATCAAGGGTCGCGGGCCGGTACGTGCGGTAGAGCGCCATGGACATACCGGCACCCTAGTCCCGCGGGTGGACACTGCGTCCCCGGTCGGGCACCGGCTGTCTGCGCACCTTCGACAGCAAAAGCGGGACCCCCCGCACACCCGCCAGAGCACGCTTATCCTTGCTGCCTTCCGGCCCTGGGGAGGTTCACGCGATGACGCCGCACGAGGGGTCGGCTCCACTGTACGCGGTCCGGAGTGGACCGGTGTGTGGGGCCAAGGGTGCGTGCAGATAGCCTCCTCCGCGGAGGATTCGCCTAGTGGCCTAGGGCGCACGCTTGGAAAGCGTGTTGGGAGCAATCCCTCAGGGGTTCAAATCCCCTATCCTCCGCCAGTGACGAGGGCGACCGAGAGGTCGCCCTCGTCTGCTTGTACCCTCGTCGGCGGTGGCGTGTCCGAGCGGCCAAAGGAGCGCGCCTCGAAAGCGCGTGTGGGGGCAACCTCACCGTGGGTTCAAATCCCACCGCCACCGCCATTGTTGAAGGGGCATCCCGAAGGGGTGTCCCTTCAACAATTCTGGAGACGCGAGGGATGTGGGAGGAGGACGCGCGGGGCATAGGAGCAGACGACATCGTCGTTGTCGAGTCCAATTGAGCTGCAAATATTGATGAATTCATGGCGGACCCGGAAATCAGCCGTTATCTTCTATGGCCATGAATCGAGCCACCATCGCACGCCTGGCCGCATCCGCTGCTGCTTCAACTCTCGCTCTCACCAGCATCCTCGCCGCTGGCCCGGTCGCCGCCGCTCCCACAGTTCAGGGGCCGTGGTCGCTGTCCCAGGACGCAGCGAACATCGGGGTGATCGGGGCCGACAGCTTCGCCTACCCGCTCGGCAACGGTGTCGACCGCCTGTACGCGGTCAGTTCCAGCTACCTGCCCGACCCCGTCACCGCATTCGACTGCCCCGAGGCAGGCGGCTGCCAGCGAGTTCCGCTTCAGTCTCGATTCGGCTCCAGTCTGACCATGGTCACGCTGCCCGACGGCACTCGTCGCGCCTACTTCATCGATCTCATGGACGGCATGAAGACGATCAAGACGGCGGTGGTCTCTGCCGACGGCCTGAGCCACGGCGAGGCCGTCTCGACGGGCATCGCCGTGCCGCAGACGACTCTGGCCTGGGGTGTTCCCGACGCCTTCGTGGGGCCCGACGGGAAGGTGCACTTAATCTGGGTGGAGGAGAACCTCGGAGCAACGTCGACAGGCAGTTCGGACTCCCCCTGTACTCCGGTGAAGCCCACTCCCGGATTGGTCACGCCACCCGTGGGAGAGACACTGGTGAGCGCGACCGCGAACGATGCATCCGGCACCACCTTCACGCGTGATTCCGGCTACCGCATGACCGGTGGCTACGTCGACCCCGAGATCCTCCGAGCCGACTCAGGCGACTGGGTGATGCTGATGTCCACCGGTCCCGGCTGCGCGACCCAGCGGCTCTACACGGCCACGTCGAAGGACGGGATGAACTGGACGCTCAACCCCACCCCGCTCACTCCGGCCAATGTCTCGAGCCTGGATCCCACTGGCTTTTCCACCGGCCCGAACACCTGGCGGATCTACTACACGATCTCCGAGACCTCCGTCTCCCTCGGCCCATCGGACTCCGGCTACGTCCTCCATCGGGGAACGTTGACCTTCGATCCCGCCAAGAAGGTCGTCAAGGGGGCCGCATGCAAGCCGAAGAAGGCTGTCTTCGGGGATCTGACGTGCAAGAAGAAGAGCAAGAAGAGCAAGAAGTACGTCTGGAAGTAGGGCGGGGGGCACGGACCGGCACGTGAAGGTGTCGCGTCCGTGACCTGAGAATCATCCCGAAGCGTGGGAACCCGACCAACCAGGGCAGCGTCCGACCATTTAGGTGACCACCACCACGATGGAGGAGCAGCGATGAGTCAAGGGCGCACGTGGTGGAGACGACCGGCCGTCTGGATTCCCAGCGGGCTCGTCGCAGTGGCCCTCGTCGTCGTGGCCATGGCGGCCTTCCAGCCATGGAAGCTGTTTGTCGACGTGACCGTCAACGAGGCACTGCCCGATGTCGGCATCACCGAGACCCCCTCTGAGCCGACTTCCGGGGAGGCGACCGACTCGACCGAGGAGGCCGCTGCTCCAGCCGACTCCTCTGCCGCACCAGAGGAAACTGCCCCCGAGGCAGCCGCGCCCGAGCGTGTCATCGAGGCAGAGGGCGCCTTCATCTCGCATGAGCACTCCACAAGCGGCACAGCCCGCGTCATCACGCTGCCCGACGGCAGCAGGATCCTGCGGCTCGCGGATCTCGACACCGACAACGGCCCGGACCTGAAGGTGTGGCTGGCTGCGGCGCCGGTGATCGAGGGAACCGAGGGCTGGTACGTGTTCGACGACGACGAGTACGTCGACCTCGGCCCACTCAAGGGAAACAAGGGCAACCAGAACTATGCGATTCCCGCCGACGTCGATATCAGCGATCTGTCCAGCGTCACGATCTGGTGCGACCGGTTCAGTGTCTCGTTCGGGGCTGCCGAACTGACTCCCGCCTGAGCGACCGCATCGCACGGTAGGTTCGATGGCATCCCATTCGGATGACCATCGATCGAGGGAGCCAGACCGTGAGCCGGTGGGCCGTTCGTCGCCCGATCGTTGCACTGATCGCCTGGTTCGTTGTTCTCGTGGCCATCGGCGCCGGCTCGGTCGTGTTCCATGGGTCATACAACGACTCGTTCGCCCTGCCCGGGGCCTCGTCCACCAAGGCTCAGGACCTGCTGGGTGAACTCGAGTCAGCACCCGCGACGACGTCCAGCGTCAAGGTGGTCTGGGAGAGCCCGGGCGCGTCCGTCACGAGCAAGCAGACCAAGGACGCGATCGATCCTGTCCTGAAGAAACTGGCTGAACTGCCGTTCACCGAGTGCGTCGCCGGACCCTATGGCCGCAACTTCGGCAGCAACTGCCCGAAGGCCGCACCGACGAACTACCGCAAGGCCGCACTCACGGCCGCCACCGAGGCGTTGAGCAAGGCCACCGGGATGAGCCCCGCCGAACTCACGCAGGCAGCCGAAATCCTCGACCAACTGGAGCCGTTGGAGAAGGCCGATCCGCAGCGTCTGGCGGCTCTCGCCAAGGCGCTGCCGGGTCTCGCTGCTCTTGCTGCCGCCCCGCCGCAACTGGTCACCGGCCTGGCCTCACTCACGACCGACGAACTCACCTCCATCCCGGGGGTGACGAAGGCGGACGCCGATGCGATGGTCGCCGCCTTCGGCAGCGTCAAGGAGATCGCCGACATCCCGGAAGCGACGCGCAAGGCGCTCGCCGAAGCGAGTCCGGCTGCCCTCGCGAAGCTGGCGCGTGCCCTGCCCGCGGACGTCACGAAGGCGCGCGAGCTTCTCAATGAGATTGACGGCGGCATCGACACCGTCGTCAAGGCGGCAGGGGCAACCCAGAAGGTCACGAGCCCCGTCTCTTCCGATGATCGCGTTGCCTACGCCACCGTGACGTTCACGCACCCCACGCTCACCACCGGCGAGGCCAACCGGGTCGTGTCGATCGTGGAGGATGCCCGCTCCGACACCCTGCGCATCGGGCTCTCCGGAAGCGCCGTCGCCGCAGCCGGCGCCGGGCCGGACAACTCCGAGGCCATCGGGCTCCTGGCCGCCGTTCTCATCCTTGCGCTCGCCTTCGGGTCGCTCATCGCCGCCGGCCTGCCGATCGTCGTCGCCCTGACCGGACTCGTCGCCGGCCAACTACTCGTCATCGTCGTCGCTGCTTTCACGGACGTCGCCTCGTTCGCTCCGACACTCGCCGCCATGATCGGACTCGGGGTCGGCATCGACTACGGCCTGTTCATCCTGAATCGATTCACGCAAGGAGTGCGCTCGGGCGTCGAGCCCAAGGAGGCCGCCATCACGGCGGTCGGCACGGCAGGCAAGGCCGTCGCCTTCGCCGGAAGCACCGTGATCGTCGCGTTGCTCGGGATGTTCGTCCTCGGCATCGAGTTCTTCAACGGTCTGGCCCTCGCTGCCGCCGTGACCGTCCTGATGGTCATGCTGTCGGCGCTGTGGATGCTGCCTGCGCTTCTGTCACTCCTGGGTCATCGCAGTCTGGGGCTCCGACTTCCGTGGGCGCGTCACCCGCGAGCCTTCGACCCGCTGACATCGCGCTGGCACGGCTACGGGCAGCGGCTCCAGCGCGCACCGCTCGTCCCCCTGCTCGCATCCATCATCGCTGTCGGCGTGCTCGCCTGGCCGGCACACGCAATGATCCTGGGATTCCCAGACGACGGCTCCGACGCGAAGGGCAGCACCTCTCGAGTGGGATTCGACCTGCTGGCCGACGGATTCGGCCCGGGCGTCAACGGACCCTTCTTCGTCGCCGTGGAGACATCCACGCCCCAGGACTTCACCGCCCTCGCGAAGGTCATCAAGGATCTGGAGAAGACCCCGGGCGTCGCGCAGACGATCCCCTCATCCGGAATGCTGCCCATCCTCAAGCATGAGGAGTCCATCTTCGGCGGACCGAAGAAGACGATCACGAGCGTCATCGTTCAACCGTCCACATCGCCGACGTCCGAGAAGACGGTCTCCCTGCTGACGACAATCCGCGACACGACCGCGCCGAAGATCGAGGACGCCACGAAGGCGCGGATCTACGTGGGCGGCACTCAGGCGGTGTCCGAGGACTTCACCTCGGTGCTGCAGAAGGCGTTGCCCGTCTTTCTTCTACTCGTCGTCGGCTTGGGATTCCTCGCCCTGATGCTGCTGTTCCATTCGATCGTCATACCGCTCACCGCCGCGATCACCAGCCTGATGAGCTTCGCCGGAGCACTGGGTGTCACGGTCGCCGTGTTCCAGCTCGGCATCGCCGATTCCCTACTCGGTGTCACAGGGACCGGGCCGATCCTGCCGTTCCTGCCCGTCATGGTCTTCGCGATCCTGTTCGGGCTGTCCATGGACTATCAGGTCTTCCTGGTCTCGCGGATGCGCGAGGCGTGGGAGCAGACGAACGACAACGCGGCGGCCGTTCGTCTCGGGCTCGCCGGATCCGGACGAGTCGTCGTCGTCGCTGCGACGATCATGACCTGTGTCTTCCTCTCCTTCGTCCCCACCCCGATCGACACGATCAAACTCTTCGGTGTCGCCCTCGCGTCCGCGGTGCTCATTGACGCATTCATCGTCAGGCTCGTCCTCGTTCCCTCGCTCATGAGCCTCCTCGGACGGGCGAACTGGTGGATGCCCCGCTGGCTGGACCGCATCCTTCCGAGCATTCGACTGGAGTAGTGGGTCCGCCTTCAGCGCCCCCGCAGGCGTAGCGTGAGGGCATTGACCTGAGGAGTCGCCATGAACTGCACCTGGATCACTGCGGGCGTCATCGCCCTTGGCACACTCGGCATGACCGCCTGCACGAACGGCTCAGAGCCCTCGGCGGAGCCCAGCCTCGTCGGCGGCATGGCAGTGTGCGACGAGTCGACTCTGCGCACGGCCCTGGAGGACTACCTGGCATCCGAGCCGGACGGGGAATCGGTGTTCTCACTGGACGGCTTCGAATGCGCTGACGGCTGGGCCGTCACCTTCCCCACCGTCGGAGTCGACAGCGAGGACGAGGACACCGCCTACACCTACACGCAGGTGTTTCGAGCTGAAGGTCAGTTCTGGATTCCCGTGGACGATCGCACCACCGTCTGCGGAACGATCGACCTCGATAACCCCGCCTCCTTCCCCAGCGACTCGCAGGTTCCTGAGTCGATCTGGAAGTCCGCCTGCAACACGAACTGACCGGGCTGCGTTGAACACCCCCGTGATTCTCGGTCCGCGATACGCACAGGCCGTCGAGTACTCGGCGCGGATGCACGCCGATCAGGTGCGCAAGGGAACGACCATTCCCTACATCTGCCATCCCCTCGCGGTGTCAGCACTCACGTTGGAGGCAGGGGGTGACGAGGACGTCGCGATTGCGGCACTCCTGCATGACGTGGCCGAGGACTGCGGCGGAGAGCCCGTCCTTGCCGAGATCACCGACGTGTTCGGGGCGCGGGTAGCGCACATCGTCCGAGCGTGCAGTGACTCGCTCGTCGTCGATCCCGCACACAAGGCGCCGTGGCGAAAGCGCAAGGAGGCGCACCTCGCGGAACTGGCCGTGGCCGATCCGGACGTCGTCCTCGTCTCCGTCGCCGACAAATTGCACAACGCCCGGACTCTGGTCGCCGATCTCGATGTCAACGGGATGAGCGCCATGGAGCGATTCAACGCCTCGCCAGACGAGATCGCCTGGTACTACGAGTCAATGCTGGCCGCCCTGACCGAGCGCCACGCCCCACGCATCCTGCTGGATCAGCTGCGCAGCGCCGTCGGGGTGCTCGTGGACATGATCACGCGGCGGGAACCGGACTCCAACTGATCACCTGCTTAACCTTGCCGCTTGGTTCCGCCTGCGGGCGGTCCGCGCTGATCGTGCACCGAGCCACGACACCGTTCATTCTCAGGAACGAATCCATGTCCTCGACCACCTGCTCCTCGACTCGCGTGCGCTCGGAGCCGCCCGTCGTGTCGAGGCGCACCTCGATCTTGGTCGCATCGGGGTTGACCACCTGGCAGCGCTCGACTCCCGGCACCTCCTCGATGACCGAGGTCACAGCTAGGGGCAGGAGGCTCACGCTGGATCCCGTCACCGAGTCGAGGACGACAAGGTCGTTGGTGCGGCCTTCCACGCTCACCGAGGGCAGCCTGCTGCCGCAGGAGCACTGATCGGGGTGCATCAGCACCCGATCGCCCAGGTCGTAGCGGATGATCGGTTGGACGAAGTTGCTCAGATTCGTGACCAGGCAGGTGTCCGAGATCGTGCCGGCGGGCACCGGGTTCATGTCCAGGTCGACCGGCTCGAGCACGTACCAGTCGGTGTTCACGTGGAAGCGGTGCGCATCGCACTCGAGAGCGAGGGCAGGGGCCTCCGATGCCGCATAGCCCAGCAGGACATGGCCCCCGAACGTCGATTCGAGCAGCGAGCGCTGGGACTCACCCAGATGCTCACCAGCGCACAGCATGATGCTCGGGGCGATGGAGAGGCGACCCGCACGCTGTTCCTCGGCAAGCGCCAGCATCGCGCTCGGGTACCCACTCATGAAAGTGGGCTGGAAGTCGTTCAGTTCATCGACCTGCTGGGCCATGGGCTCGAGCACGGACACGACACGGACCCGGCGACTCAGTGCGGGATGGACCCCCTGCGCCGCGGCCGCAAGAGCAGCTCCTCCGTAGTGGCCCCCCGTCGCGAAGATCGATGCCGAGCGAAGACCGTGGTGCATCACCGTGCCTATCAGGCCGTGACTGCTCAGGACCGGCCACGAACGAAGTCGGCTGACGAGTTGCAGCACCAGCCAGGACGACGGGTCGTGGATGACGACGGCCGGGTGGCCCGTCGTCCCCGAGGTGGTGAACACGCGATATCGCCCGAGGTACTTCTGGCCCACGAGCTCGGGCCGTGACAGAAACTCGTCAGTGATCCGGTCCAGCCGGAGACGGGGATCGGTCACCCAGTCATCGAAAGCGGCCATCAGGTCGCGCTTGCGTGTGGGGGCGATCGCCGTGATGTCCGGGAGCTCGTCCGGGAGATCCCGCATGTGGTGTCGGAAGAACGGCGAGGAACGACGGGCATGACGAACGACGGTGCCAACGCGTCGGTGCTGGACCTGCGCCAGGTAGTCGCCGTCGAACGAGGTGGCGCGCAGGGCCCGAAGGGCGATAGGTGCCGCATGTGCCGCGTACCTCATGACCCGTCCCTCCCCACGTCCGCATTGATGCGTGGACTCGGATGGGGCAGGCACCCCGTGGGATGCCCGCCCCACCGCTTGTCCCCTACCGACCAATCCGGTAGGTGAAGGCCTTGCGGTACTGCAGGTGCTCCGGTGAGGGAGCTGGCGCCCACGCGACCACGGTGCAGTTTCCCCGTTCGCGCATCCGGAGGAGGGTCTTCCCTCGATTGTCCGGATTCTTCGTGCCCCGAAGCGTCTTCACCGAGCAGTAGTCACGAGACTTGGTGGTGACTCGCCACCGCACCGTGACTCCGGCGGTCGTCTTGATCGGCTTGTCCGTCAGGACGCGCACCGTTCCTGGTGCGAACTTCTTGCCGGACTTGGGCATGCCCAGCTTGGCGCGCTGCCGCTGCGGAGCAGTTGCCGCCTGCACAGCGGTGACGTCCTCCGGCTGACCTGCCTGCGGGCCGGGGCCCTCGGAATCGCCGACCGGCGCTGGCTCAGGGGGAGTCGTCGAGCCACCACCCGTGGACGGAGGCGTCGTCGGGTCGTCACCGGGATCATCCGGATCGACAGGAGCATCAACGCCACCAGTCAGGCCGACATCGATGTAGGTGACGCCGCCGGCGACGACGGCAGTGTTGGCTGCGTCCTCACCACCGGGGGATCCGGCCAGTGGAGTCAGTGCCTCTTCCAGTGCCTCTTCCCGTGCCTCTTCCAGCTCCTCTTCGGTCGGCACGACAGGGACAGCGGTATTCAGGTCGGTACCCGAACCAGCGAAGCCGTCCATCGCTCCATCGAGACTGAAGGTGAGCCGGTACTCGCCGTTGTACATCCCCTTGGTGTCCCACAGGAATCCGTAGACGACCTTGCCTTGGATGTTGAGCTCAGCTCCGTACGACCCAGGGCCGTCACTGGTCTTCTCATGGACGGCCATGTTGACGACCGGGGCCGCAGCACCGGCTCCCACCCAACGATGCTCCGACGTGCTCCACGACACAGAGCTCGGATCGGTGATCCGCTGAATCGTCAACCGGCCACCATCGGAGTACACGATCGCACTCGTGCTCTCCTCCGTGACCGCCGTGTAGCCGGTGGCGTCAGTACTCACATCACCGCTGCTGCCAGCGCCTCCGGTCACCTTGGCGCCCCAGCTCTCCGTCTGCCCCTGACCACTGACGTAGCACATCAGGTAGCGGAGCATGGGCGTCTCGAGTGCGTTGTCGAACAGAACCGTCTCCACTCGAACCTTGTTTCCGACGCTCCAGTCCTTGGCCTCGAGGTTGTCACCCCAGTCCACGTGCGTGACCGGGTTGCCGACAGCGAGAGCGTTGTCGGCCTGCCAGGAGTTCGTGTCACTGGCCTGAAGCGCGGCGTCGCATGCGGCACTGGTGTCGGGATCAGTTCCCGAAGTGACGTCAACAAAGACCTCCGTACCCATTGCGCCCGGAGGGAGCGGCGCGAACTGCTGTGAGTCCTCGGCCCACAGCACGGGATAGGAGAGTTTGTTGCCCGCCTCCGTTGGCTCCTCGCCTACTGCTCCTGGAGCTGCGGCAAGCATGCCCAGCGACAGCCCTGCTGCCGCCAACGATGCGCCCAATGTTCGCAACATTGTGATCGCCTTCTTCCCTTCTCGTTGTGTGTTCTCTTGTTCGTCGTGGATGACGTTCGTCATGACGGTCATGGGGCCATCCCCGCAGGAACGGACGACGGCACGGTCGCCTTGTGGGGAACGGACACCGTCTCCGGCTCGTCATCGAGGCCCGTCGGCTCGGGGTCGACCGTGGCGGGCAGGGGAACAGCCGTCTCCACTGGTTCGGGAGGGGGCGTGACCTCCGGAACCACAACGAGTGGCTCAGGAGCGGGGGGCTCCGGTGCTGGTGCCGGTGTCGGAGGGGGTGGAGGTGGCGGAGGCGGAGCCGGCGGCGTGTACACGCAAGCCGCTTCGTGGATCGCCATCCCCGCCGCCGTCCAATTGACGCCCAGGAAATTTCGTCCGTTGTGATGCTCGAAGGGCGGCACGATGTTTCCCCACACGTCATCCGGGTAGACGCCCAACTCGGTATCAGCCGGACCGCCGACGACGATCGAACCGTTGCCCTTCTGAATCTCGACAGGCTTGTACGAGACCAACGAGTACGGCTCATCACCGTCAGGGTTTGCCTCGCACACAAGGACGGGTTCACGAACATGAGGCGGTGGCACGCTTGGGGCGGCCTCCGAACCGCAGTTGCACGCCCAGCGAGCTTCACCCTCTTCACCGAAGTTCAATCCGTCGAAGGTTGCCCCGTTGGAGTGCGTGAGCGGAGGAATGATGTTTCCCCACGGAACTTCTGGATAGATCCCCTCGGGGCTATTCCCTGGCCCCTCCTGCTTGACCTTGCCCTCACCATTGATGACGTCCTGCGGGTATGTCCACGCCGGGCTGTAAGGAGCTGTGTCCGTTCCCGTGGCAAGGCAGATCAGCACGAATTCGTGCTCACCCTCCGGGGTATCGGGCGGAGGAAAGGCCGACGGGCACGGATACGGCGATCTACTCGGATCCGGATCAGGCGTCTCACTCGGATCCGGGTCCGGAGACTCGGTCTCCTCCGGCTCGGGAGAAGGCTCAGCAACGTCGGAATCCCCGGGGCTAGGACTCGACTCATCCGTCACGAGTGACGGCACGTCGTGATTCGCCGTCTCGTCAAAAGGGGAATCGTCAGCCGCCCACGTGGCAGCAGCAAAGAGGACAGGACTTGCGGCGATCATCACCACGGCAGCGGTGCGCCTTTCGAATCCAGACACCACGGGCCTCCCAACAGGTCATTCGCGAGCCACCTCCAGTAAGCGCCGTATGAATGGTCGATGGCGGATCGACCACTTCACTTGTCCATCCAATGACTGGACAAGGACTGACGGGAGGCCACCCATCGGCAGCAATTTGAGATCTGGGTCACTCTCACGCTTGGATGAAGTCATGGCCCCGTCTCCCCGCGCCGCCAACGGAGCTGGCGACTCTGAGCTCCGGTCGATGATTCGCGATCTCGGCACTCTCCTCGGCGAGGCGCTCGTTCGGCACGATGGTCCGCAGATGCTGGAACTCGTGGAGGACGTTCGACTGCTCGTCCGCGAGGACCAGGGTGCCGCGGCCGAGCGACTCACTTCCGTGGACGTCGCCACGGCCACGCAGCTGGCTCGCGCGTTCTCGGTCTACTTCGACCTCGCCAACGTGGCCGAGCAGGTCGAGCGCTCCCGCGATATCGTCCGCGCCCGTCGTGAACGGGGCGGACCACTGCGCCGCGTCGCCGAGTCGGTGGCCGCATCCGATGTCTCGCAGAACGCGGTGGTCGCTCTCGCCTCTGACCTGTCCGTGCGACCGGTCTTCACCGCGCATCCGACTGAAGCAGCTCGTCGATCCGTTCTCACCAAGTTGCGTCGGATGGCGGATGTCCTCCTCGATGACTCCCTGGACGACGACGTCCGACTGCGGCGTGTTGCAGAGGTTGTCGACCTGCTGTGGCAGACCGACGAGATCCGCATTCAGCAGCCGCATGTCATCGACGAGGCACGCAACGCCCTGTACTACGTGGACGACCTGACTCGCGGTCCGCTCGAAGCCGTCCTGGATGACCTGGCGTCAGCGTTCCGGACGATGGGAGCCGAACTCCCGCCAGAGTCCCGTCCTGTCACCTTCGGCTCGTGGATCGGTGGCGACCGCGACGGAAATCCCTTCGTCACTCCGGAGATCACCCTCGACGTGCTGCGCTTCCAGCGCGAGCACGGCATCGCCGATCTGCTTCCCCAGCTCACGCACCTGATCGAGGACCTGTCGATCTCCGAGCGCATCACCCAGACCAGCGATGCACTGCGCGACTCCATCGCTGTCGATCTCGCCGCCCTGCCCGACTTCGAGCAGCGCTACCTGCGCATCAACGCCGAGGAGCCCGTCCGACTCAAACTGACCATCATCCGCAAGCGACTCGAGCTCACCCTCGAGCACCTGCGCACGTCACGCCGTCACGAGCCCGGACGTGACTACGAGACCACCGCCGAACTGGTAGATGACCTGCTTCTCGTGCGCGACGAACTCCTGTCCGCCGGCGGCGGACAGCTCGCGGCCACCGGCATCCTCGATCGCAGCATCCGCCTGGTCGCCGCCATCGGCCTTCCGCTCGCGACACTCGACGTGCGCGAGCACTCCGGGAAGTACCAGCACGCCGTGGGACAGCTGTTCGATCGTCTCGGTGTCATCGGCCGCCCGTGGGCGGACCTCACCCGTGAGGAACGCCGCGAGGCGCTGATCACCGAACTGGAGTCCAAGCGACCCCTCGCTCCGACACCCCCGCCGCTGGACGACGACGGCCTGCGCACCTGGCGCACCTACGTCGCCGTGCGCCAGGGACTCGATCGGTACGGACCCCGCGCCATCGAATCGTGCATCGTCTCGATGACCCAGGGCAGCGACGATCTCCTTGCGGCCGTGATCATCGCCCGCGAAGCCGGTCTCGTCGACGCGACGGCCGGCACGGCACGCGTCGGCTTCGTCCCGCTCCTGGAGACGGGGGCCGAGCTCACGGCGGCGGGCACGATCCTCGAGGAGCTTCTCGCCGTCCCGACCTACCGATCCATCGTGGCGTCGCGCGGCGATGTGCAGGAGGTCATGCTCGGGTACTCGGACTCCAACAAGGACGCCGGCATCACGACGTCGCAGTGGGAGATCCATCAGGCCCAGCGCCGCCTGCGTGACGTCGCCGCAAAGTACGGCGTTCGCCTGCGGCTCTTCCACGGCCGCGGTGGCACGGTCGGCCGCGGCGGAGGCCCCACGTACGAGGCGATCCTGTCCCAGCCGTGGGGTGTGCTCAGCGGAGAGATCAAGATCACCGAGCAGGGCGAGGTCATCTCCGACAAGTACCTACTGCCCACGCTGGCACGCGACAACCTCGAGCAGATGGTTGCCGCGGTCGTCGACGCCTCCCTTCTGCATGCGACACCACGCAACAACCCGCAGGAGCTCGCCACCTGGGATGACGTCATGTCCATAGCGTCGTCAGCTGGCCAGCAGCGCTACCGGGCACTCATCGACTCCCCCGGCCTGCCGGAGTACTTCGCGCTCTCCACTCCAGTGGAGGAGTTCGGCGCGATGCATCTGGGCTCCCGCCCCTCGCGCAGGCCAGACACCGCGTCGGGGATCTCCGGCCTGCGGGCGATCCCCTGGGTCTTCGGCTGGACGCAGTCGCGCCAGGTCCTTCCCGGCTGGTTCGGCGTCGGCACCGCTCTGGCGGCGGCGCGGGAGGCCGGCCACGGCAGCGCACTCGCTGACATGTACGACGACTGGCACTTCTTCCGGACGTTCGTCTCCAACGTCGAGATGACCCTGGCAAAGACCGACCTCGACGTCGCCGAGCTGTATGTCCGCACCCTCGTCCCCGCCCACCTGCACGGTTTCCTCGCCGAGATCCGCCAGGAGTTCGACCTCACTATCCGCGAGATCCTTCTCCTGACCAGGCATGACCGCCTCCTCGGCGGCAATCCGTCGCTTGCACGCACGCTCGAGGTGCGCGACACCTACCTGCTGCCGCTGCATGTGCTGCAGGTCTCCCTGCTCGAGCGAGTGCGACTTGCCCGAGCTGCCGGCGAGCAGCCCGACGAGGCGCTGTCGCGCGCCCTGTCGGTCACGGTCAACGGAATCGCAACGGGTCTGCGCAACACTGGGTGACCATGGGCACCACTCCTGCAGCACCAGACCCCGCCGATGCCATAGGACGCACCGGCCTCTTCCGGTGGCCTGTCATCGCTCTGGCGCTGCTCACCCTGACCTCGGGTTACACCGACGGCTACTCCCTGAGCCGGTTCGACGTCTTCATCGCCAACCAGTCCGGGAACATCGTGCGAGCCGGCATGGGGATCTTCGGCGAGTACGCCGCCTGGCGACTCGCCCTGCTGTCGATGGCGGGGTTCGCGATCGGCGCCATGGTCGCGTGGCTGATCGGTATTCCGGCGGCCCGGCGCGGGTGGACGCTGGTGCGGGTTCGCCTGATCCTGGCGTCCGCCCTCCTCGGCATCTGGTGGCTCACTGTCCTCGTCGTCGGAAACAACGACGAGAAGGGCATCGCATGCGCGATCCTGGGCGGCATGGCCCTCGGCGTCCTCGCGAGCGTCATGACGAAGATCGCGAACACGCCCATTCAGCCAACCTTCCAGACGGCCACCGTCCTCAACGGGGCCCGAGGGCTGATCGAGTGGATGGCCGGCCGAGGGAGCGAGGCGTCTGCCGGGCGACGGCTGGCCGTCCTCGGGGGGATCGCGATCGCCTGCTACGCCCTCGGCGGGGCACTGGGAGCCTTCGCCATTCGCATCGGCCCGACGGCCGTGCTGCTCGGCCTGGTGCTGCCGGCCGTTGCCCTGCTGCTGACACGGCCGGACGCGCCGACTCCTACTCGCTGATCTCGCCGTCCACGGCAGAGTCCATGGCCGAATCCTCGGGCGCGTCCCCCGGCGCGTCCCCGGGAGTCTCCTCGCTCGCACTCGGATCAGCGGCCACGCTGCCGAAGCAGCCTGGACCCATCAGGACGGCCTCGGGCTTGTTCAGGATTGCGTCGATGTCCGGCTGCGGCGGAATCAGCACGTAGGCGTCGCCGAGGGCCACATCCACCTTGGGGCCACTGCGGTCCAACTCGACCAGTTCGGCGCCGGGGAAGTAGTAGGAGAGCAGTTCCGCGCGCTTGGCCGACGAGGGCCCGAATCGAATGCGCGCCACGCCCTCAATGGGCATGGCCACCGGATCGTTGGCGACGTCACGAATGACGAACCCGCGCTTCTTGAGGTCACGAGCGGTCTTGGATGCCAGCCCCGAGGTCTCCGTCGCGTTGTAGACGTTGACCTTCACCTTCTCGGGCACGGGAAGCTCGTCAGCAGGGGCCACCATGACCGTCGAGCACGAGGGTTCGGGGGCTGCCTCCGCGTCAGCTGCTTCATCGGACCCACCGAGCATCCGCACCACGAGGATGACGACGGCAACCCCCACGGCCACAGCGCCGACGATGATGGCCGGAAGCAGCCACGGCGGGCGCGACGGCGGCTGGCGCCGCACGGGGAACTCGCGAAGTGACGTCATGGCCTCTCCACACCTCCGACTTCCTCAGAACCGGTGACCTTCATTCTGCGCGAATCAAGAAACTCCCGGACCATCGCACCACATTCGTCAGCAAGGACTCCGGAGAACACCTCGACTTGATGGTTGAGTCGGCGATCGCGCACGAGGTCCCATCGCGATCCCGCAGACCCGTACTCGTCGTTCCAGGCGCCGAAGACGAGGGTGCCGATCCGCGACATCACGGCTGCCCCGGCGCACATGGGACAGGGCTCCAGAGTGACGACGAGCGTGCAGCCGTCCAGCCGCCATGACTGTTGGCGCTCAGCAGCCGCCCGCAGCGCCAGGACCTCAGCATGTGCCGTGGGGTCATGACTGGCCTCGCGGGAGTTATGGGCCGAAGCAAGGACATTCCCCTGAGAGTCGAGGACAACCGCCCCGATGGGAATCTCTCCCTCTGCAGCGGCCTGCTCGGCCTGCGCGAGCGCGCGGCGCATCGGCGCTTCGAAGTGCTGCGGAGTCATCGTCCCCGAAGGGCGGTGGCCAACTCCGCGGCAAATCCCAGGCGCTTGGCCACGGCGCGAACCTGCTCGTCGGGATACATCTCCTCGTCCTCGCAGATCATGATCATCTCGGCCCCGTCGAGCCCGAAGGCCTCACACAGGGATACATCCCCCGCCGCCTCGAACTCCTCGATGTCCTCCTCGTCCCACTCCAGACCGATGAGCTCGGCGGCCTCCTCCGCGAGTGACCAGTCCAGGAGGGCCGCGGCATCGCTGATCATGATTCGGACACCGTCACGGACGGTGTGAGCCAGGATGAAGAACTCATCTCCCACGCAGACGGCCCCAAAGACCCCGTCCTCTCCCGGGAACTGCCGCATTCGCGCCAGGAGACCGTCCATGGTGGTCACGCTCTGCGGTGGAAGGCTCGCCACGGACCATCGGCCTTCCTCGCGATAGGCCGCAATGGCGAAGTCAATGTCGCCCGCTGCGATCTCCTCTGCGCTCACGAGTGCATAGTCCCACGGAGGGCGCGCCGTCGGTAGCCCGACCACTAGTCTCGGGCATATGCGCACTCTCGTGATCGATCACCCGCTCGTTGCCCACAAGCTGACTCGCCTGCGCCGCGAGGAGACGTCGTCAGCGACGTTCCGCCTGCTGGCCGAGGAACTGGTCACCCTTCTGGCCTACGAGGCCACCGACTCACTGCGCGTCGACCCCGTCGAGATCACCACCCCCGTCTCCCCCACCATGGGTGTCGAGATGGCCCAGCCACTGCCGATCGTCGTGCCCATCCTGCGCGCCGGCCTGGGCATGCTGAACGGGATGATGAAGCTCATGCCCACCGCCGAGGTCGGCTTCCTCGGCATGGTGCGCGACGAGAAGTCGCTCACCGCTTCGACCTATGCCGATCGGATCCCCCACGACATCAAGGACCGCCAGGTCTTCGTCCTCGATCCGATGCTCGCCACCGGCGGCACCCTCGTTGCCGCGATCGACCTGCTGCTGGAGCGCGGGGCCCGCGACGTCACCGCGATCTGCCTGCTGGCTGCACCAGAGGGCCTCAAGCGCCTTGAGGAGGCCTTCGCCGGCCGCGACGCGGAGGTCACCGTCGTGACGGCCGCCCTCGACGAGCGCCTCAACGACAAGGGCTACATCGTCCCGGGCCTCGGTGACGCCGGCGATCGGCTGTACGGAAGCGCCGAGTAGCCGCCCTGACACCCGGCGCCGTAGCTCGGTGCCCGGTGTCAGATTCGAGCTACAGCGCGCGGAGGATGTCCTCGACCCGCTCCTTGGCATCACCGAACAGCATCGAGGTGTTGTCCTTGAAGAACAGCGGGTTCTGCACACCCGCGTACCCCACTGCCATCGACCGCTTGAAGACGATGACGTTGCCGGCCTCCCACACTCGAATGACGGGCATGCCCGCGATGGGTGACGTCGGGTCATCCTCAGCCGCCGGGTTCACCGTGTCGTTGGCACCGATGACGAGGACGACGTCGGTGTCGGAGAGGTCGTCGTTGATCTCGTCCATCTCCAGAACGATGTCGTAGGGGACCTTCGCCTCGGCGAGCAGCACGTTCATGTGCCCGGGCAGGCGGCCGGCGACCGGGTGGATGCCGAACCGGACGTTGACGCCCTTCTCGCGGAGGATCCGCGTGATCTCCGCGACCGGGTACTGGGCCTGCGCCACGGCCATGCCGTAGCCCGGGGTGATGACGACCGAGGATGCACTCGCGAGCATCTCGGCGACCTCCTCGGCCGTGACCTCGCGGTGCTCACCCTGCTCGGCATCGGAGCTCGATGCTGGCTGCTCCATGCCGAAGCCCCCGGCGATGACAGAGATGAACGAGCGGTTCATCGCCTCGCACATGATGTAGCTGAGGTAGGCGCCAGAGGAGCCGACGAGCGCACCGGTGACGATGAGCAGGTTGTTGTTCAGCAGGAAGCCCGCTGCTGCAGCGGCCCATCCGGAGTAACTGTTGAGCATCGACACGACGACGGGCATATCGCCACCGCCGATGGACGCCACCAGATGCCATCCGAGCACCAGCGAGAGAGCGGTGGCAGCAATGATGAGCCACAGGCTGGGCTCGATGACGAACCAGACCGTCATGGCAACGAAGAGAACGAGCGCGCCGACGTTGAGGGCGTTCTTGCCCGGCAGCATCATCGGCTTCGAGCTGATCTTCGCGGAGAGCTTCAGGTACGCAACGATCGAGCCAGTGAAGGTCACCCCGCCGATGAACAGGCCGACGAGGACCTCGCCGTGGTGGATGCCGAGCAGGTCAGTCGGCACCTCCGTCTGCGCGTCTCCCTTGGCCTCGACCATGAGGTATCCCGACCAGGCCACCAGTACCGCCGCGAGACCCACGAAGCTGTGCAGGAGGGCGATCAGCTCAGGCATGCCCGTCATCTCGACCACGCGCGCGCGCCAGAGGCCGATCGATGCACCGGCGATGACCGCCACGATCATCAGGACGATGCCGATCGTCGTCATGCCACCGTGGTCGCCGCCGTCAAGCGCGAGAGCAATGGTCGCGACGAGTGCCAGCGCCATGCCGGAGATGCCGTACCAGATGCCCTGCTTGCCGGTCTCATGCTTGGAGAGCCCGGCAAGGCTCATGATGAACAGCAGTGCTGCAACGAGGTAGGCCGCCGTGGCCCAAGAGGAAATATTCATCGCTGGAACATCTCCAGCATGCGTCGCGTCACTGCGAACCCTCCGAAGATGTTGATACTCGCCACCAGAACGGCGATGAACGCGAGGATGGTGACCGCGGTGTCACCCGTGCCGATCTGCAGGAGCGCACCGACCACGATGATCCCGGAGATCGCATTCGTGATGGACATGAGCGGTGTGTGCAGGGCGTGATGCACGTTGCCGATGACGTAGAAGCCGATGACGATCGCCAGGACGAACACCGTGATGTTCGCCGTGAGCTGGGCCGGGGCGGCCGCCGTGATGAGCAGCAGGGCCGCGGCGGCGAGTCCGACCAGGGTGAAGCGCTTGCGCAGGCTCGTTGGCTGCTTCTCCTGCTTGGCCGGGGCGGCGGCGGGCTGAGCGGCTGCCTGAGGAGCCGCAGACACCTCCACCGGGGGTGGTGGCCAGGTGACCGCTCCCTCCCTCGCCACCGTCATGGACCGCTGGACGACGTCGTCCCAGTTGAGGACGAGCTCGCCGTCCTTGCCCGGAGTGAGCAGTTTCATCAGGTTCACGAGGTTGGTGGAGTACAGCTGCGAGGCCTGAGCGGGCAGCCGGCCCGCGAGGTCGGTGTAGCCGATGATGGTCACGCCGTTCGGCGTCACGACGACCTCATCAGGAACCGAGCCCTCGACGTTGCCCCCGTTGGCCGCAGCCAGATCGACGACTACCGATCCCGGCTTCATGGACGCCACCATCTCGGCGGTCAGCAGCCGTGGCGCCGGACGACCGGGAATCAGCGCGGTCGTGATGACGATGTCGACGTCCTTGGCCTGATCGGCGTACAGCTGCGCCTCGCGCTGCTTGTAGTCGTCGCCCATCTCCTTGGCGTAACCCGTGGCGCTGACCTCGGCCTCGGGCGACTCGATGGAGAGGTACTCCCCGCCCATCGACCTCACCTGATCGGCCACCTCAGGGCGCGGGTCGGTGGCCCGAACGATGGCGCCAAGAGAGCCCGCCGTGCCGATGGCCGCCAACCCGGCGACGCCTGCGCCGGCCACGAGCACCTTGGCCGGCGGCACCTTGCCCGCGGCCGTGACCTGACCGGTGAAGAAGCGGCCGAAGGCGTTCGCGGCCTCGACCACCGCGCGGTAGCCGGCGATATTCGCCATGGAGCTGAGCACGTCCAGGGACTGAGCACGAGAGATGCGCGGAACCGCCTCCATGGCCAGAGCGGTGACGCCGCGCGCGGCCAGCGCATCGAGCAGGTCGGGGTTCTGGGCCGGGGCCATCATGGAGACGAGGTAGGCGCCGGGCTGCAGCAGATCGATCTGGGCCTGATCCGGGGCGTTCACGTGGAACACGATGGGCGTTCCCCACGCCTCGGCAGCCGCGCCCACGCTCGCACCCACCTCGCGGTAGGCCTCATCCGTGAATGATGAGGCGGTTCCCGCCCCCTCTTCGACGAGAACCTCATATCCGAGCTTGAGCAACTGGGCTACGGTCGTGGGCGTGGCCGCAACCCGGGTCTCTCCGGGTTTGGTCTCGCGTGGCACTCCGATGAGCACAAGGCCTCCATATGTTCTGCTCGTCCCGAATCAGGCCGAGCCTCCCCAGCCTAGAAGGAAACCCCCGGGGGTTCCTTGCAGAAGTGAATCGTCTCTGCGGATACTCCGCAACGTGGAGGAAACACGAGATCTCTACGGTGCGGTTCGTCACACTGTGCGGGGCGACGGTAGGGGGTGGTCATGGCGGACGTGCCGACCTTCATCGCGCCCTTCGACGAGATGCTCCTGCCCGACGGCGCCGCGAGACCCTCCCACCAGGACCTCTGCACTGCCATTGCCGACTTCGGCGCCAAGGGCCTCCAGGAGCGGGCCACACAGCGCGATGCCTACCTCGACCGCCACGGGATCACCTTCACTCTCGGCGAGCGTGAACGCCCGCTGCCCATGGACCTCATCCCGCGAGTCATTCCGGCCGACGAGTGGCGACGCGTCGAGGCAGGGGTCATCCAGCGCATTCGAGCCCTGGAGGCCTTCCTTGCAGATATCTACGGGCCCGGCAAAGTCCTCGCCGAGGGCCTCGTTCCCCGGGCGTTGATCACCACCTCATCCCACTTCCATCGACAGGCGTGGGGCATCTCGGCTCCGAACGGCGTGCGCATCCACGTCTCGGGCATCGATCTGATTCGCGACGAGGAGGGACGCTTCCGAGTCCTGGAGGACAACCTCCGCAATCCCAGCGGCGTCTCCTACGTTCTCGAGAACCGACGAACGCTGGCGCACGTGCTGCCCGAGGTCTTCGCCCACCATCAGGTGAGATCGGTGAGCGAGTACCCCCTGCGACTGCTGGAGGCCCTGCGCGCCGCCGCCCCGGTCGGCATCATCGACCCGACGGTTGTGGTGCTCACCCCAGGGGTGCACAACTCCGCTCACTATGAGCATGCGTTTCTCGCCCGCAACATGGGCATCGAACTCGTCGAAGGGCGCGACCTGTACTGCCGCGAGAACACCGTATGGATGCGAACCACGTCCGGCCCGGAGCCCGTCCACGTCATCTACCGGCGCATCGATGACGACTTCCTCGATCCCGTCCACCTGCGCCCCGACAGCGTTCTGGGAATCCCGGGAATCGTGAATGCGGCCCGCGCAGGCAACGTGACGATTGCCAATGCGATCGGCAATGGAGTCGCCGACGACAAGGCCGTCTATCGCTACGTTCCACGCCTCATCGAGTACTACCTCGAGGAGGATCCGATCCTCCCGAACGTCGACACCTACGATCTGGGCGACCCGGACCAGCGGGCCTTCGTTCTCGCGAATATCGAGCGCATGGTGGTCAAGCCCAGCGACGGCTCCGGGGGCTACGGCCTCGTCATGGGCCCCTCGGCCAGCGATGCCGAGCTCACCAGAGCCGCCGCCGACATCGAGGCCGAGCCGAGGGCATGGATCGCACAGCCGGTCGTCACCTTCTCCACCTGCCCCACCGTGGTCGATGACGGCGACGTCCAGCCGCGGCATGTCGACCTCCGGCCCTTCGCCGTCAATGACGGCACCCGCGTCTACGTCCTGCCCGGTGGACTGAGCCGCGTGGCGCTGCCCGAGGGCAGCCTCGTCGTGAACTCCAGCCAGGGTGGCGGCTCGAAGGACACGTGGGTCATCGCCGACGACGTCGCCGCGCCATCCCCCAGCGCGGAGGATGTACCTGAAGCCGACAACGGCGTCGCGGTGGCCTGGCCCCCCGCCAGTCCGGCCGAGCGCGCCAACTCACCCGTCGCGCACGATGACCGGCTCATTCAGCAGGAGCGTCAGCAACAGCAGCAGCACGAAGCTCAAGACGACGGCCGCAAAGGTGCCCCATCGGCGGAGGTGCCCCCATGCTGAGCCGCATCGCTGAGTCCTTCTTCTGGCTCGGTCGCTATGTCGAGCGCGCAGAGGCCACCACGCGACTCCTCGCTGAGCATCACCAACTGCTTACCGAGGATCGCTCCGTGCCCGATGCCGTCGGCTGCGCAGTGCTGCTCGAATCACTCGGCCTGCCCGACACCGGCACCGACACACCGCGGGCACTCGTGCGCGCCGTGGTCGGAAGCGAGGCTGATCCGACCACAATCTCCGGTTCAGTGGCCAGCGCTCGCGCGAATGCCCGTGCCGTCCGAGACTCCCTATCGCAGGACACCTTTGAAGCGCTCAATGCCGCTCACCTGGCCATCTCCCGCGGGATCGCCTTCGCCACCAGCCCTGGCGTTGCCCTGCATGAAGTGCTGGAGCGACTGCTCGTCGTCAACGGCATCGTCGACTGGACGATGCCTCGTGATGAGGCCTACCACTTCCTCGTCCTCGGTCGGGAACTCGAGCGCATCGACATGATCGGTCGGCTGCTGGCCATGCGTCACGACCTGATGTGGCCATCTAGCGGTGCTGCGGCAGCGTTGCGGGCGGCAGGTGCGCTGTCCCCGTTCCTACGGAGCGGCAAGCCCATCACCGGCGTGAATGCCCGGCATTTCCTCGTCCTGGACTCCACCTTCCCCCGCTCAATGCGCAGCTGCGCCGCTGACGCGGAGGAGGCGGTGCGAGGTCTGCAGCGGCTTGGCGTCAGCGATGGCAGTCTGCTGCTGCGCGAAGTGGGAATGCTGAGGTCCGAGCTCGAGTACGCCGGGCTCCCCGAGACTGAGGGCCTTGACCGGTACATCACCGAGTCCACCGAGGCCGCCACGCGCGCCACGAACGAGGTCAACCGAGCCTTCTTCCGTCAGCACGGCACCGTGGTCTGGAGCCATTGACATGACCGGACGTCGCCTGCAGATCACCCACCGCACCGGCTATCGCTACAGCGACGTCGTCGATGCCTCCTTCAACGAGGTGCGCATGACACCGCTGACGGGCGGGGGTCAGGTTCTCGTGCACCACTCGCTGGAGATCCATCCCATCGGCACGATCCACCCCTACATCGACTACTGGGGTGCGCATGTGGAGTCCTTTGACGTCCATGTGCCCCACCGCGTGCTGGAGATCATCTCGACGAGCACCGTCGACACAGCACCCGAGGCACCCCGCACCGCCAGCCTGACGTGGATCGACCTGCAGGCACCCGACGTGCGCGACGACTTCGCGGAGTTCCTGACGCCGACGACGTATGTCGACCTTCATCGGGCCGAGGACTGCCGCACCCTTGTCGAGCAGGTTCGCGGATGTGCCGATCCCGATGAGGGAGCTGCGGTTGCTGTGGCGAGTGTGCGCGAGCACATCGAGTACGAGGCCGGAGCCACCGATGTCACCACGACTGCTCAGCAGGCATGGGCGGCCGGACGAGGAGTGTGCCAGGACTTCACGCACACGACCCTTTCGCTCCTCCGCGCCGCAGGCGTTCCCGCGAGGTACGTGAGCGGCTACCTGCACTCCGAGGACGAGGCCATCGGCCACACGGTGACCGGTGAGTCGCATGCATGGGTGGAGTACTGGAACGGCGAGTGGCGCGCGATCGACCCCACCAACACTCGCGCGGTGGGGGATGCCCACGTCGTCGTGGCGCGCGGTCGTGACTACGCGGACGTTCCGCCACTCAAGGGTCTCTACGCGGGTGGCCAGAGCGAGGCACTCGGCGTCACGGTGGAGATCACCCAGCTCTGAAGTCCCGCGCCACCTTCTGCACTGCGGTGGATCGGCTATCGTCGAGTCGTCC
>Ga0181555_1001022_pt1 | contig 26183 bp, 25 predicted proteins | sample 011ome_15_FD_145601 | JGI IMG/M metagenome (GOLD analysis project Ga0181555, IMG submission 145601) | Coastal salt marsh microbial communities from the Groves Creek Marsh, Skidaway Island, Georgia - 011504AT metaG (spades assembly) | ecosystem: Environmental > Aquatic > Marine > Intertidal zone...
TGGTGGGTGAAAGTGGGTCGGGTAAGTCTACTTTGGCGCGGTGCATTATCCGATTAATGGATACGGATTCTGGAGCGATTACGATTGAAGGCACTCAGATTAATATGCTGAAACGCAAAGCCATGCGCGCATGGCGAAACAAAATTCAGATGGTATTTCAGGACCCATTTGCTTCTCTTAATCCTCGGATTAAAGTTGGTGATATTATTGCTCAAGGGCCAATTACCCAAGGTATAAATCGTGAAGAAGCGATTAAAAGGGCGCGTGAGCTGATTTCGATTGTTGGTTTAGATGATAAATCTTTTGATCGTTATCCACATGAATTTTCTGGTGGTCAGCGTCAGCGTATTGGCATTGCTAGATCCTTGGCACTCAAGCCGGAAATCTTGATTGCTGATGAACCGGTTTCTGCTCTAGATGTTTCTATTCAGTCACAAATTCTTGATTTGCTGGATGATATTAGGGAACAGATGAAACTATCTATGATCTTTATTACTCACGATTTGCGTGTTGCAGCACAGGTATGTGACAGAATGGCCGTCATGCAATATGGGGAGGTGGTTGAAATAGGAAAGACCAAAGATATTTTTGCTAAACCTCAGCACCCCTATACGATTGATTTGTTGTCAGCTGTTCCAGGAAAAGACTGGAAAAGCAGTGCATCAAGAAAACCGACCAAAACTAAAACAAAATCCAAATCCTAAGCACATACGGATATTTATATGATTAGAGCAGATCATTCCATGACTTATCCCTTAGGCACTATTGCGTCTATTTCAGAGGCTTATAAAAATGGTCTCTTGACGGTCAAAGAGGTGGTATCAGCCCATCTTGATCAAATCCAAAGTCATGATGACAAACTTGGCGCCTATCAAACAGTTTTTTCAGAAAAAGCCATGCAGATGGCTGATGCTGCTGATAAGTCCATAAAGGCGGGATATCGCCTTGGCCCCATGCATGGTATTCCGTTTGCCTTGAAAGATATTTATCATCTCGAAGGAACGGTTTGTACTAATGGGGCTAAGGTCTTACTGAATAATCAGTCCACTGAAACAGGCACTGTGGTAAGGCGTCTGATTGCTGGTGGCGGCATTATCCTCGGAAAATCAAAAACTGTTGAACATGCTTTTGGCGGTTGGGGGACTAATCAGCAGATGGGTACGCCGTGGAATCCATGGGATACAAAACATCATCGTATTCCGGGTGGGTCTTCTTCTGGTTCGGCGGTTGCGACATCAGCGGCAATGGCTGTCTTTGGAATAGGCTCGGATACAGGCGGATCAGTCCGCCTTCCTGCTGGGTTCTGTGGATTGACCGGGCTCAAGGTGACCGAAGGGCAATTGCCGTGCGATGGCATTACGCCTCTATCACAAACCCTTGATACCCCAGGACCTATCACGCAAACGGTCACTGATGCGATCATACTCTATGAAGTGATGCAGGGCCGTTCTGGTGCAGATATCGACCATGATATGAAGACAAGCCAAGGGCTTTTTGGCCAAGCGGCGCAAGGCATCGCAGGGCTTAACGTTGGCGTGATCAATGACACTGAGAGAGCGTATTGCACCCCTGAAGTTCTGTCAGATTATGATCGTGTTTTGGATGTCTTAAAGTCTCTTGGGGCAAGGATTGAAGTCTTTTCCGCCCCGTTTAACTATGCGCAATGTGCCGATTGGAATGGTGAAATTACAGCGATCGAAGCCTATAATAATCATGGGGCATTATATGACGATCATGAGGCCTTACTTGACGAAGATGTCCGTAAGCGCGTGCTATCTGGCAAAACAAGACTAGCGCATGATTATCTCAATCTACTCAAGCAGAGGCGAGAGCATATGGCTATGTTCATGTCATCTCTGGCAAGTTTTGACGCTATCGTTACCCCATCAATGACGACCACTGCCCCAAAAATCAATGATGCGGATCAAGCGGTGGCACCTGGGCATTTTACCCGGCCATTTAATTATTTTGGGGTTTGTGGGTTAAGCCTACCGACGGGGCTTTCCAAAGATGGCTTGCCATTTTCATTGCAGATTATTGCTAAACCGCATGATGAAGCCATGTGCATCCGCATTGGCATGAGCGTTGAGTCGGCGTTAGGATCAATCGGCAGGCCCACGCTTTAAGGATATCGCGCTTTTGCCTAGCAGGCGTGATCTGCATTACTAATTTGTAAAGCGCTTAACCACATTCAAAAGAAGCTGCGAGACATTATTATCAAAATCATTCCAAGGTAGACTGCCGCAAAAGGTAATCGACCCTACGGAAAACACTTTGCCGCCAGAAGGGGTTTCGAAATAAATCATATCAGCACGCTTAGCGGCGTCTTCGCTGCCGCCTGACAAATTAGTCAGATGCGTAAGATGTTCTTCTGGGACAAGCATAAACGCATTAGCAAAGGATTGTGCCAGCAAGGTGATGTTGTGGCTATTTTCTAGGTTGGGGTCAACGCGGTCTAACTCAAACCCTGCCGCCCCATTTCCACTAAAACCAAAATTGCCGATCTCATCACCGTCTATACCTTCAAAAAGCCAGTCAAATTCTGGATCATAACAGGTGCGCTTATAGGGGTGGCCTTCAAATACACCTTGGGCGGTAAATCCAATGCCAACCAGTTGTTGAGGTGGTCGGCCATTACGCCGCCATAATCCCCCATATGATCCATCAAAACTATGGTAATATTCACCTGGATTAGATGCCCAGGCTCGAAGCCCGTCTTCTGCTCTTCTGATCTCTAAGAGGTCATCATGTTGCTGGTGACGAACAATTTTCCAGTAAAAGCCATTTCCGCCAAGATAGAGCAAATTCCCCCCCTGATCACGATAGGCCATTAACGCATCCAGCATTTTCCGGGTATGGTATTCGGGATGGCTTCCGGTCGTGACGGCGGCATAGCCGGCTATGGCGTCAATCCCTTCACGGTCAAGTTCATCATCGGTAATAATATCATAATCAATATTATGCTTATGTAACCATGAGATAAGATGGCTATCAGCCTGAAAATGCCTGAGGCCAGAACATTCCGCTTCACCAAAAGTGATGTAGCCCGGGCGCAAATTAAACAATGGCCTTTTATGGGAGGCATGGCAAATGCCGCTTCCATCAGAATGATTATTATAGGTCGATAATCCATATTCCCTGTTAACCGCAGGATTATAAGGGTATGCACCCCAATCTGCTATTCGCTTTAACCACCCATCATGGTAATCTGGGCGCGCATGATTGCCATAAATGGTATAGGTAAATGTGGACACAAGCACACAGAGCTTGGCGGTTGGCTTGGCTTTGGGCGCGCAAACAAAAAATGGCATAGCGTCTTCGTGATCGCCAGCCTTTATACGCATGACATAAAGGCCTGATGCCATATCCTTTGGTATCGTAAATGAAAAACTGCTGTCCCAGTTAAAATCATAAATATCATCATCATGAAAATGAATGGCCGCGTAATGAGAAGGGCAATGCTTCCAGCTAAACTCACTCGCGTCCCACTGGCTGCTACACACCCCTCTGGTGGGGGCATTAATCAGCTGTAAGGTGAGGGCGTTATTTGCGCTAACATCAGGGACTTCAAGCGCGGTCATATTAGCGGCCAAATCCCATTCTGCTATGATGGTGTCATCAATAGAAATCATGGGTTGTTCAATGCGGCCATTAAAATGGTGTTGCGGGGTTTGGCCCCTAAGTTGCGAAGCCAGAGTGATTACATCATGAAGCGTAAGGGTGCCTTGGGACCATTTATATTGTCCTGACATTCGGTCGGTTTGTTTGTTATGGGCGTAATTTATGTCTAACTGCATCTTGCCGGACGCGGCTAGGGATGCGGTGATGTTATGCCATTTTCCAATAAACACAGGCTGATCAGAGATAATGCCATCGTCACCATATTTGAGATGGATATGGCCATCCGTATCAAGGCCTAGCCATAAGCGGCCAATGGATAAGATGCATTGCTCGCCCTCAGTTAAATAGGTTGGCATTACGGTGATAGAGATAGCGATATGATCATTAATGGGATGCGCAAATATTTCTTGGGTTCGCGCATATGATCCGGGAAAGAATTCTTGCTTATTCAGTTGATATTCTTGGGGTGGATACATTGCGTCACAATTGGTTTCTACTACGCCCATACCAGCAGGATTGGGATCAGCAGAAATAGAGCGCGTTAAATACGTCAAAACATTATGGTGGGTTTCGTTTGAAACATGAAAATTAATCTGATCCCCTGGACGGGCAGAAAGTTTGTCAGAATATCCGATTAATTTTATGCTCATTTTTAATACCCTTTAGTAGGCTTTGCCCTCTCCAGCAAGATTCTACCTTATCGCGTGATGAAACCGCAAGTGCCCCATTATTTCAATAATGCGAATGATATTAAGTAAAAATTTTAATCGTAGGGTCTTGAACAAATCCTGCCCCCGCAACCAATAAGACCATGCTAACACCGCTATCCGATGGGATGGCGGTTTTTTTGTGTTGAAATAGCAAACTCTAATATGGCTACTACTTCTCAGGGATAGATGCGCTTGAGGTCGGAAGCATTATTCACCTGGTGTCCAAATTATCATCATGACACTGGACAAGTCGGATAAATTAACTGAGTATTAAAAAAGAAAATAAATATTAGTATAGGAGTGTAAAATGAACATCAAAAAATATATCATTAGCTTACTTGCAGTTATATCTTTTTCAGTGGGATTAACAGTGCAGGCATCAGCTAAAGAAAATGTAAATGTAGGTATCTGTGTTTCATGGCCAGGCTACGCCATGTTTGAAGTTGTAAAACAAAAAAATTTAGCACCTGATTACAATCTAAACCTAACAATTTTTGAGGATCCAATTGGTGGGCATTCTGCTCTGGCAGCAGGACAGATTGATATCTATCTCTGTACGGGTGATTATACCCCATTAACCATAGATAGTAATACTCCAGTGGCAAATGTTGCCTTTTTAAATCCATCCTATGGAGTAGACCATATCATTCTTTCACCAGATGAAAGTGTTAATGAACTCAAAGGCAAAAAAGTATCCGCGCCACAAGCCTATATTGGTCACTTATTAATGGGATTGTTCCTAGATAAAAACGGCATTGCGCCGGATGATGTTGAATGGGTAAACCTTAATGCTGATGAAGCAGTAGGTCCTATGATGTCTGGCGATCTCGCCGCGGCCTATATGTATGAACCATGGATCAGTAATGTGATCGAAAATCGACCCGGAACAGCTAGCGCCATTGATACGGCAAATGCCGATATGCTGAAAACAGGCATCTTTATGGATGTCATGTATATGAATACAGATTTTATTAAAGAGCGTAGAGCTGTAGCATTAGATATGCTTAAAGCGCGTTGGGATGCCGTTCAGTACTGGCATGATAATACTGAAGAAGTAAATCAGCTTTTTGCAGATTATCTGCAATGGCCTGCAGAAGATATTGGTTATGTGATCGGAACAAACGGAAAGTTTTTTGAAGGCGGCATATATATGTACGACTTTGATGAATCAGCCCGTGTTTGTGGCGTTCTTGACGGTGATCCACCTTTTGGATTGCCAAATGGATCAATGGCTGATGTGGTCTCATTAACGAATGAATGGTGGATTAAACTTGGTCTGATGAACGCGAGTCATGATGCTAGTAAAGGCATTGATTGTAGCCTTATGGCCGATCTCGTTAATCAGGGATACAGACAGTCTATCTCTGCAAGATAATAAAAACATATTAGCAGACAGGGGTTTATACCTGTCTGCTAATGCTATTTTCATCAATTAAAGCATCCTGTAAAATGAAAACCCGAACAAAACTTCTAGAAATAAGAAAACCTATAAATCGGCTAACAAGCATATATTTAGGGATATCCATCTGGGTCATTTTTTTTGGAACGTGGCAATTAGCCTCCAGTTTAGGATGGGTAAATGCTCTTCTCGTGCCGGGCCCGCTAGATGTGGTCGAAGCATTGAGAGAATTAATTTTTGAACGTGGATTTGTTAGCGATATTCTCGATAGTATATGGCGCGTTGTTATTAGTTTTCTGCTTGCAACCGCCGTGGCAGTTCCTCTTGGGATTCTGATGGGCTCATTTCACGCCCTAGAATCATTCTTTAATCCCTTTGTTTCAGCTTGGCGGTATTTACCTGCCCCTTCGTTTATTCCCGTTCTTTTAATGTGGTTTGGAACAGGTGAAACCCCAAAACTAGCATTACTATTTATTGGTGTTGTGTTTTTTTTGATAACGATGGTCATGGATTACACAAAAAAAGTCCGTGTTGAATTATTAGAAACAGCGGAAACTTTAGGTGCAAACAGAAATCAATTGGTCAGAACGGTAATTATTCCGGCGGTGCTTCCAGATATCTTTATAGCAATGCGGCAGATGCTTGCTGTGACATGGACATATTTAGTTATAGCCGAAATTGTTGCGTCAACAACAGGCATAGGTGCCATGATGATGCGAGCCAGACGCTTTCTGCATACGGATGAGATTATGGCAGGTATAATGATAATTGGTGCGTTGGGTTTGTTATTTGATCTGTTTTTCCGCTACCTCCACCGCAAGCTTTTTGCCTATCTGTATTAGGTTATTGCTATGTTAAGATTTAGGAAATCAACGATATGACAGCAAAAACCAAAGAGGCCTCTATTCTTCGTGTGGAGAAACTGCAAAAAGTTTTTAATAAAAAATCGGCTCAGCCGGTTGAAGCTGTTCAGGATGTAAGTTTTCAGGTGCGCCCGAATGAATTAACAGTGTTATTAGGGCCATCAGGATGTGGGAAGTCAACAGTTCTTCGCATGATCGCGGGGCTGGAATTGCCAACTTCTGGTAAAATCATTCATAGTGATCAAATCGTTGAAGGCCCATCTCGCACCAGAGGGATGGTATTCCAAAGCTATACTTCATTTGAATGGCTAACTGTTGCAAAAAATATTGATTATGGGATGAAGCTTAACGCGGTGGATCCCGCTATCCGCAAAGACCGTGTGGAACATTATCTTGAATTGGTAGGCCTTGCTGATTTTAGAAACGCCTATCCAAAACAATTATCTGGCGGCATGAAGCAACGTGTGGCTATTGCCCGAACACTTGCTAATGAGCCAGAGTTGCTTTTGATGGATGAGCCCTTTGGCGCCCTTGACGCAGAAACACGTTGGAATATGCAAGAGTTGCTGATTTCCTTAGCAGAATCGACACAAACAACCATTATCTTGGTCACACATGATTTAGGTGAAGCGTTATTTTTAGGCGACAGAATTATTTTCTTTTCCAAGAGACCTGCAACTGTCATTAGTGACATGCCTGTAACTTTTAAAAACAAAAAACGATACGCCCAAAAAGAAGATTTATTAGCAGAGGCAGACTATAAAGACGCCGAACAAGAGTTAATGCGATTGATGCGTTCACAATCCAACATCTCATCAATGTAAGCTAGTAGGGGGCAAAAGGTATAATGACAGAACTAGATTTTAGTAATAAGTCAGTTGTCATCACAGGCGCATCAAGGGGCATAGGCTTTGGTGTTGCTGAGGCCTTTGCAAGTCATGGTGCAAACTTGCATCTTATTTCAAGTGGTAAAACGATACATGAGGCTGGTGCAAGACTAACAAACATAACAAAGGCCGATGTTAAAACTTATCAATGTGATATTAGCGACAAGCATAAAGTGAATGAGGTTTTATCAAAAATAGAAACGATAGATGTGCTGATTAATAATGCTGGATTAGAACGGCCAACGCCAATAAATAGCTCTGATCCTAAAGTGATAGAAGATTTTGAACGTATCATTAATATTAATGTTCTAGGCACATTCTATGTTACCCGCGCGGCGGTTAGCAAAATGTCCCTAGGGGGAAGTATAATTATCACCTCCTCTATTTGGGGAAAAACAGCGGTATCAGAGTTTAGTGCTTATTGTTCATCCAAACACGCCAATATTGGCTTTATGCGTTCGCTCTCAAAAGAGTTAGGTCCAGAAGGCATAAGGGTTAATGCTGTTTGTCCCGGCTGGGTTGAAACAGAGGCCGCAATGAAATCACTGACTTGGATGTCACAAAAAACACACATCACAGAACCAGAATTACTTGATGAGATTGTTGGCTCTCAATCTTTGTCAGGTTTGATGCAACCATCTGATGTAAGCCAACTATATTTATATCTGGCATCTTCGCTTTCTTCTAATATTACAGGTCAGGCCATAAATGTTGATCGTGGTGAGGTGTTAGGATGAACATCTCCCTAAAAGGCAAAACAGCATTAGTGACAGGGGCATCACGCGGTATTGGTAGGGCCATAGCCATAGCCTTGGCAGGGGCCGGAGCCGATATTATCTTTACCTACAACAGTTCACCAAATGATGCGGAAAAAACAACTGCTGCCATCGTGGCAAACGGCCAGAAAGCCCAAGCAAAAAAAGTGGATATCTCGGATGAAAAGGCTATTACCTCCCTTTTCAAAGAGTTTGATGAAAGCAATATTGCGATAGATATTCTGGTCAATAACGCTGGCATTATTATGGAAAAATCAACGGTAGAATCATCGGCATCGGATTTCGATCATGTGATAGGGATCAATTTGCGTGGCACTTTTCTTACCGGACGTGAGGCACTCAAACGAATGGTTCATGGGCGTGGTGGTAGGATCATAAATATCAGTTCGGATTTAGGTTTTTTGGGGCGCGAGAGTTTTGCTTTATATGCGGCATCAAAAGGGGCCATTAATGCCCTTACAAAATCTTGGGCACTTGAATATGCACCGCATATTCTTGTTAATGGTATTGCACCAGGTCCTGTTGACACGGATATGCTGGATTTAAAAAATATGACACCAGAATGGCGAGAAAAAGAAGAACAGATCCCAATGGAAAGAATTGGTCAGCCTGAAGAAATTTCTGGAATGGCAGTCTATTTAGCGAGTGAATATTCCAGTTTTGTAACAGGTCAGATTTTTGGGGTAAATGGCGGCAGTGTCATGCCCTAATTGGAGAAAAGCAGATGATAAGAAATCCTATTCCCTGGCCTAATGGCGCCCGATGTGCTTGTGTAATTTCGTTTGATATGGACGCCGATAGTTTAATTCATATTGCACGTCCTGAAGATTCTTTTGATCGTCCATATCCCATCAGTATGGGGCGCTATGGTCCAACGGTCGCAATACCCCGTATTCTGGATACTTATCAAAGGCTTGGGCTTAAGCAGTCATTTTTTATTCCGGCATGGTGTATGGAAAATTACCCAGAAGCCGTTGAGGCTATTCTCAAAGCAGGTCATGAAATTGGTCATCATGGTTATATCCACGAAGACCCAGTTGAGGCCCCCAACCAGAGGGAATGGTTTGAGCGTGCGCTAGATGTTCACATCAAAATGTGTGGAAAAGTACCAACGGGATATAGGGCACCGGTTTACAGCATTAATCAAGAAGTCATTGATTTGTTGGTAGAGCACGGTTTTCGATATGATAGTTCCATGATGGCCGATGACATTCCCTATCAAATTAAAACAACCAAGGGAATTCTATGGGAAATGCCCGTCCACTGGGGTGTAGATGACTGGCCCCCTTTCGCACATTATTCTGAGATTGGATATATGATGCCAGTCCGGTCACCATCGCAAGGGTTATCTGGTTTCTGGGAAGAGTTTGATGCTGCTTATGAAGCGGGTGGGTTTTTTATGCTCATCGCTCATCCATTTCTTACCGGTCGATTAGCAAGATGGAAAAAAGTTGAAGAATGGCTTGAGAAGACCCTTAAAGAAAAAGATGTTTGGTTTGCTAGTCTTGAAGAAATTGTCAACCATCTTGACCAAGTAACAAAATCTGGCAGTTATATACCTAGGCAAGAAAACCTGCCGTATTTTGATGGTCCAGTTTTGAAATGACTTAATTGCTGAGAACTTAAATCCTTTTTAATTATTATTTCAGGGTCTTGAACAAATCCTGCCCCCGCCACCAATAAGACCCGACATACTTACATAATAAACGTGCAAGTAACGGCGATGGCGCACCTCCTTAACCACCTTAGACTCTTATCACCAAAAAACGGCCTAAGGGGGTGGTGCAAGAATTGCATCAGATATGGTTAAAAATAGCACTTTCATTCATCCTTTTACGCCATTAACACTTTCCTATGTCTCCCATGGCATGGGAATGGACCGCGCCCTTAAAGACGGCCACCATCATCCTTATTCATAAATGCAAAAGATTTTGATCATATGGGCTGTCAAAGCGGATAGGCTGGATGTGCCTTGTTGACCATGTGCCATAGACATGTAAACTGATCTAAGGCTTATACCGATGTGCATTGAAGTGCCTAACATAGAGATCGCATTTTTCTCTAATGTATATGATCGTTATAGAAGCAAGTGATTTTGTTAACAGGCAGGTGACATCATTAATTTGAGGGGATTAGGAGGGGAATAATGTCAAAAGGGTATTTAGTTGCTAACATTCGCGTTACGGACCAAGAAAAGTTTCAAGCCTTCTCTGGCATGGCAGCACCAGCTATTAAAAAATATGGCGGGAAAGTGCTAGCGCGTGGCCCTGGTGCAGAAAGATTAGAAGGCGATGTTAGTGGTGTTGTTATGATGATTGAGTTTGAGAGCAAAGAAGCCGCAAACATATTTTATCATAGCGAAGAGTATCAGGCGGCAAAAGCGGTTAGAGAAGAGTGTTCTGACACTGACTTAATGATAATCGAAGGTCTCGCTGATTAAATTTAAGCCCGCCATCTTCCTTATCCATTAAAGGCTAATTATTTTGCATTTTCATACGTCAAAATTGGCGGCGTGTTAAGTTCATTGCGCCATACGACGTAGCATAAAACCGGATGTTTCTGTGTTTCCAACGCATGGGGTTGGTTGGATTGATGAAGCGCAATTCCCCCTTGCCCAAGGGTTACATCTTCAGACCCTTGTTTTTTAAAAACCGCTTCACCTGCTAGGCACAAATACATTTCTTCTGCCGGATGTTGATGCCAAGGATAATAAAGCCCAGCAAGCATATAAACCATCCATGCGTTCATTGTCGTGCTATGAAAAAAACCATTCTTTCCAATAAGACTGTAACAGCCAAATTGATCCATAAAGCGATCTGAAATTTGTGTTCCCGCATAGGTGTCTCGCCAATAGGCTTTTGCCCCTAATTCTTGGAGCATAGTTATGATGTTACTGTAAGCGTCCCCAAAAAGACCTTTTTCACGGGAAAAATAATCCTTTGCACCCATGTGACGGGCAGTAACGGGTTGGGGTATGACATCATCGGGAAATTGACAGAACGCACTTAGCGGCTCGTTTGCTTCGTGCATGGCGCGAATATTATCTAAGATCGTATCGTTGTTCATAAAAGGAACCTTAATTCTTTAACATATCATTTCACACAACATCGCTTAACGAGGCGACAACAAAGCATAGGTCTTACGCACATCTTCGTGAATGACCCACTCCCCACACCAGCCAATAGGCAGGATAAGCAAATCACCAGCTTTAAGATGTACCTCTCCGCCACCATCTCTATTTATCACGCTCGCCCGGCCAGAGAGGATATGACAAATTTCAGCACAACCCGTTCGGTCCGCGGTAAATCGGCCAGGGGTGCAATCCCATATCCCCACCTTTGTTAACCCATCAATGGATTCCCATAAGGGCTGTAATGCTTCTTCTTGTCCAGGCGTTAGTGTGGTGGGTTTAGGGGCAAATTCCCCTTTTGGGTATGCCAGCAAATCACCAAATGCCTTGAGGTCAATCATATGCTTCTCCCCATGAGATTAATTCCAAAAACATACTATGTATTCGTATATGCGGATAGTCTGTCATTGATGATTTTCAAAAACTGACTTTCAATTTTATCTGGTTTCACCTTGCGGCTGGTGATAACCGCCAATTCATGAAACACGCTCGGATGAAAAGGGCGACTGATGACATCATCTGCCATGGGTGCAACCGCATTTCAAAAAGGGTTGGGCGCTACAAATGCTGTGTGCATGCTTGCCGTCCTTCAATTTAATAAGAGTGCGGTAAATGAGAAATTAGCCAGCGCCGCTAACTATCTAAATATTAAGGGTGGATTTGAAGGCTTTTGTGACTTTGTTGACCAACTTAATGCGTCCCTTGGTATTCCGAAGTCCTTAACAGAACTGGGCATAAAGGATATGGATATTGATCGGGTTGTTGATGGGGCAATAAGTGACCCTAGTGCAGGCGGTAACCCTACAAAATTAACGCGTGAAAACACAAAAGAACTATTATTATCTTACAGTTAGGTGATCATTCTGCTCGTTTGATTTTAAAAAAGTGATTTCAGGCGCCTTGTTTTATCGAAAGCTTAAAACAAAAATATTTATTACCCTGAAATCAGCACTGAAGTCATGAGAGGGTGACCGCCTTTATTTAACTTGGTTTAAACCCCCAACAAAGGTATTCTACCGTTATAGAAAAATATATTGGAGGACATGTTAATGCTAAAACATATCTTAATTACAGCTGTGATGGTATCGGCTTCAATCACTTCTGCCTCAGCGGAAACCATCAGATGGGCGCGGGCAGGTGACGCCATTACCATGGATCCACATGCCCAAAATGAAGGGCCAACACATACTCTAAATCACCAGATTTATGATAGTCTGGTGCAAAGGGATATGAGTGGTGCAATGATACCTTCCCTAGCCACCGAATGGGCCGCACTCTCTGAAAACCCAAATGTCTGGCGCTTTAAGTTACGTCAAAATGTGACCTTTCATAATGGTGCTGCTTTTGATTCAGAAGATGTTGTTTTTTCAATTAATCGGGCCATGGCTGATGGCTCAGAGATGAAAGAACTCTTATCTTCTGTGCAGGATGTTCGGGCAGTGGATGCTTATACGGTTGATATTGAAACCAAAGGCGCAAACCCGCTTTTAGTGAACAACCTGACGAATATGTTCATGATGGATAAAAGCTGGTCAGAAGCAAATGATGTAATGACCCCGCATGATGTTGCTAAGGGTGAAACTAATTTTGCAACAATGAATACCAATGGCACTGGTGCATTTATGTTGGTGAGCAGGGCGGTGGATGAAAAAACTGTCTTAAAAGCTAACCCGAATTACTGGGGTAAAGATATTTATCCAAATCAGGTTACTGAAATTATATATACGCCAATTCAATCCTCCGCAACGCGGGTTGCGGCTTTGCTATCAGGTGATGTTGATCTTATTCAGGATGTTCCTGTTCAGGATCTGGGCCGTGTTGAAAGCTCTTCAGGTTTAAAACTTGCGACTGCTGCACAAAACCGAGTGATTTTCTTTGGGGTTAATACCACCAAAGGCCCAACGGCTGATCTGCGTGTTAGGCAGGCTATGAATATTGCCATTAATCGTGACGCGATAAAACAAGTTGTGATGCGTGGTCAATCTGATCCAACAGGGGTAATAATGCCACCATTTGTGAATGGTTGGACTGAAAAATTAAATGAATATCCTAAGTACGATTTGGATGAAGCCAAGGCACTAATGAAGGAAGCGGGTTATGGTGATGGATTTAGTATTGTTCTGAACTGTCCAAATGACCGCTATGTGAATGATGAAGCGATCTGTCAGGCAGCAGTAGGAATGATGGCTCAGATTGGTATCAAAGTGACGCTTGATGCTAAGCCAAAAGCCCAGCATTTTCCAATTGCTAAGGGCGGGGAATCTGATTTCTATATGCTAGGATGGGGGGTACCAACCTTTGATTCCCATTACATCTTTAATTTCCTGGTACATACTCAAACAGAAAATCGTGGATCATGGAATCCAACAGGATTTTCTAATGCAGATGTAGATGCGATGATTGTCAGTTTGGAATCCGAAACAAATTTGAATAAGCGAGATGAAACCATAGCAAGAATTTGGGCTGAAGTTCAGACCGCGCAAATTTATCTCCCTATTCATAATCAGGTTTTAAACTGGGGAATGTCAGAGAATATCAATTTTGATGTTCAACCTGAAGATCAACCACATTTCCAGTTTCTTACATTTAAGTAAAAAATGAATATGTTGCCAGCGCCAGTTATGGCGTTGGCAACATATATCAGTATCTGAACATGTTGATCATTATTCTCAAACGATTGATGCAGGCCGTCATGGTTCTGCTGTTTGTTGCTTTTATATCCTTTCTTATTTTTAGGTTTGTGGGTAATCCTGTTGAAAGCCTTCTGGGTCAGGAAGCCACTGTGGCACAACGTGCCGCCCTTGAAGAAGCATTAGGGTTGAATGAGCCCATTTATGTTCAATATGCAAAATTTGTATGGCGCGCATTACAATTTGATTTTGGTAATTCCTATCGTGGGGCATTACCTGTTGCAGAATTGATCGCCACACGCCTGCCAGCTACGCTTGAATTAGCGCTAACCTCAGCAACATTTGCCGTAATTTTTGGAGTTATTACTGGTATCTATACGGCAATTCATCGTGGTAGTTTTCTTACTAACCTCATTTTATCAACATCTTTGATAGGCGTGTCACTGCCCACATTCCTGATTGGGGTCTTATTGATCTGGTTATTTTCAGTTGAATTGAACTGGCTTCCCTCATTTGGTCGTGGAGATGTTGTCGATCTAGGATGGTGGTCTACAGGATTTTTAACATTAAGTGGATTGAAGTCGCTGATCCTTCCCAGCATCACTCTGGGGCTTTATCAAATGACACTAATCATGCGTCTAACACGTGCTGAAATGCTTGAAGTGTTGCAACAAGACTTTATCCGGTTGGCTAAATCTCTGGGACAGTCAAATCGACAGATTTATTTTTTTCATGCTCTGCCAAATATTCTTATTCCAGTTATTACCATTACCGGATTACAGCTTGGGTCAGTCATTGCCTTTGCTATTATTACAGAAACTGTTTTTCAATGGCCGGGCGTAGGGTTGCTGTTCATAAACGCCGTATATTTTGTTGATATCCCAGTGATGAGCGCATATTTGCTGCTTGTTGGATTTGCGTTTGTTGTAATTAATTTAGTGGTTGATCTGCTTTATCTGCTCATCGACCCAAGACTTCGTGACAGCCAAATGCGGGGAGAGAATTAAAAGTATGAATCGCTTTATGCAATCTGACTTTTTTTATCATTTCCGAAATACTCCGGTAGCAATGATATCTTTTGCTGTCTTCACATGCATTATTTTAGCAGCGGTTTTTGCAAATATTATTGCGCCATATAATCCATTTGATCCGGCTAGTTTGAATTTGATGAATGGGTTTACCCCGCCGATGCAAGCTAATGATTTCACCGGAGAGGTGTTCTTGATGGGCACCGATGATCAAGGGCGTGATTTGTTTTCAACAATTCTTTATGGGCTTCGCATTTCCTTATTTGTTGGCGTTATGGCGGTTGCCCTTGCCATGGTACTGGGTGTGCTATTGGGTCTAATCGCAGGCTTTCTTGGGGGATGGTTTGATGTGCTCATTATGCGATTTGCAGATATCCAGATGACCTTTCCTTCAATTTTGGTGGCTATGCTGATTTATGGTGTTGCAAAAGGGGTTCTGCCTCCTGATTTGCGATATGAAATGTCCATTACAGTATTGATTATTTCCATCGGTTTATCTGAATGGGTTCCTTTTGCTCGCACGGTTCGTGGATCAACACTTGTTGAAAAAGAAAAAGAATACATCATTGCGGCCAAAATGATTGGCCTAAATAAATGGCAGATCATGATCCGTCACATCCTGCCAAATGTGCTGAGTCCAGTTTTAGTGATTGCAACAATCACCTTTGCCCTTGCCATAATCGCAGAAGCCACATTGTCGTTTTTAGGGGTTGGTGTGCCAACAACAAAACCAAGTCTTGGGACATTAATTCGCATTGGGCAGGATTTTCTCTTTTCAGGAGAATGGTGGATATTGCTTTTCCCAGCCATCACCCTTTTGGCTCTTGCGTTATCGATTAATCTGTTTGGGGATTGGTTGCGTGACACACTCAATCCGAAATTAAAATAAGTAAAGTTGAACTGATGGCTAACCCACTTCTTGAAATTGATCAGTTAAGTGTGTCGTTAAAAAAACGAAAACAGACGCTAAAGGCAGTCGATAATCTATCGCTTAAAATATATTCTGGAGAAATCTTGGGATTGGTAGGCGAGTCTGGCGCTGGAAAGTCAATGACGGGATCAGCTATTCTAGGCTTGATTGATCCACCTCTCTTTATTTCATCAGGTAAAATTATTTTTGAAGGTGAGCGTATTGATCAAAACACCAAGAATATACGCGGGTCAAAAATATCAATGATCTTTCAGGATCCACTTGTAAGCCTTAACCCTTTAAGAAGAATTGGTGATCAATTAGTCGAAACAATAATAACCCATTTTGATGTTTCAAAAACTCAGGCCTTTGAGCGTGCCAAATCTCTTTTAGAAGAAGTTGGGATTGACCCAAGCCGTATCAATGCATATCCGCATACCTTTTCTGGCGGAATGCGTCAGCGAGTTGTTATTGCCTTAGCTCTTGCTCCAGAACCTGCTTTGATCATTGCCGATGAGCCAACCACCGCATTAGATGTTTCGGTGCAAGCGCAAATCTTGGACCTTTTAAAGAAACTAGCAAAAGAACGGGGAACAGCAATTATTTTGATTACCCATGATATGGGAGTTATTGCTGAAACTACGGATCGTGTTGCTGTTCTTTATTCGGGGCGGCTTGCTGAAATTGGGAAGACGGCGGATGTCCTTAAAGACCCCAAGCATCCTTACACAAAAGGCCTTGTGGCATCTACTCCTCGAATAGATGCTAATTCATTGCTAGAAAAACTGTTTCAGATACCTGGAGCTATGCCTGACTTGGATAATATCCCTGAAGGCTGCCCATTTCATCCACGGTGTGATTTCGCCGATGCTCAATGCAGGAAAGAACAACCACCATTATTCCAAAACCGTTCAGCCTGCTGGTTATCAAAGGATTGAGAAAATCACCATGAGTTATGTCATAGCCAATCAATTAACACGCCATTATGATTTATCTGACCCATGGATTATCCGCCAGATCAACAGGCGACCTAAAAACATACTCACCGCGGTCAATCATGTTAGCTTTTCTATTGAAAAGGGTGAGGCCTATGCCCTTGTAGGTGAAAGTGGGTCTGGCAAATCCACCATTGCTAAAATGGTTTCTGGATTGCTTAAACCATCCGCCGGTTCAATTCACATTGATGGGCATGATCTGAACGGTCCTATTCTTGATGGCAAGGCAACTCATAACATGCGTCAACGCATTCAGATGGTTTTCCAATCGCCATATGCCAGCCTTAACCCAAGATGGAAGATTGGCAATATTATTCTTGAGCCAATTAAATCATTCCGGCTGATTGCTGATGAAAAGCAACAACATAAGCGTGTTGCGGAATTGCTTGATCAAGTTGGTTTATCTGAACGGGATGTCAGTAAATACCCTCATGAGTTTTCGGGAGGCCAACGTCAGCGCATATCTATTGCTCGAGCTCTGGCCTCTCAGCCTGAAATCATTATTTGTGATGAGCCGACTTCAGCGCTTGATGTTTCTGTGCAAGCGCAAGTGTTAAATTTGTTAAAAGATCTGCAAAAAGAGTTTTCACTTACTTACCTGTTTATTTCTCATGATCTGGCCGTTATTTCAACAATGGCAAATAAAATTGGCGTTTTAAAAGATGGTAAATTGGTAGAAGAAGCTGATTCAGCTGAACTATTTGCTAATCCTAAGCATGAATATACAAAAATGCTGTTGTCAGCGGCACCAAATATAGGGGTGTATGTTCATTCAGAGCGTAAATCTTAAAATCAAGGCGCAAGTAACGGCGGTTGCACTCCCCCCCGCACAAGCAAATGCAGCTTAAATTTCTACTGAAATCAGCTACCAGGATTTTACGCAATAGGCTTACATTTAGAAATGCTAAGTATTCCCTCCTGCCATTCATCGACATAAAAGGAATATGAGCCTTCTAAAGATAGGGCATTTCCTTCTTCTTTGGTGTCAGAAAGTTCTACATATAATGGCGGCAGAGCAACTTCACCTTGGTTAACAAAAAGATGAAAATAAGGGATAATTCCTACGGGCAAACCTGAACGCGTAAATCTTAAATTTGCTTCCTCTTTCAGATAAGTTTCGTCAGACATTCCATTAGTTCGCCAACTGTTTGATTGAAAATCAAATATACCTTCTCGGATATTAAACTCACCATACGCCATCAATTCAAGTCTACGATCATGAAATGGGCGCCGATGAATGTTAAATTGACATTGTTGATGTGGTAAGTCTGACCAGATTGCAACATCCTTAAAATCAAAGAAATTTGAAAGTTGCTTTAAGTTTTTTAAACTAGGTTCATCAATAGTAATTTCAAAACTCTCTACATCTACAGAACGTTTGAGAGAATTTATTTTCATCAGGTAGGGGGCGGAAATATTGCTTCTAGGATGCGATAAAGATGCAGAAAACCCTAATGCGTCATTGATAAGAAACATGATCGGCGTAAGGATTAGAAAAAATAATATAAGGATTTTAAGGAAATAAGAATAACGGTACATCATGCTAAAGAAACAATTTATCGGTCAATCGGGGGAGTGCTGGCGTATAAAAAACCTTATCAGCAATCAGGTTGTGATCCAATCCATAGGCCTTTTCAATCGCCGCGGCGCAAACTGATCTGTAGTCAATGGTTGACTGAAGATCACGTTTTTCAAAAAGGTATTTATTAGCTAAACCGGGCCATTCAGTTAATATCTGACCTTTTTTAAGCATTCCACCTGCTAGCAGTCCAGCAGAAGCAAAACCGTGATCAGTACCAACAGTACCATTAATTTTGACCGTACGCCCAAACTCGGTAAGCGTTAAGATAATTGTATTTTTCCATTCGTCTTTGAGCCCGGACTTAAGGCCCAGAAAAATATCGTCAAGTTCAGACAATTGTCTTGAGTGCTGACCTTTATCAGAGCCTTGATTAGCATGGGTATCAAAATCATTAACACGCAAAACTGCAGCAGAGGGGCCTTGGGGATTTCTTAATTGGCGACCAGCATATTTGGCAAGGCTAACGGGGTCTCTAGCGGCGGCCTTTTCTTCATAAGCATATTTTTCTGACAGCTTTTCAAACGCTGTTGCAGTAAAGCCCTGATGATGGCGAGATAGAAGCCGCATCAAAGCAGGTGATGCAGTAGATGAACCAACTAAACTAGCTGGGTAATAGTTATCATTATTCAAATTACCCCGAATGATTAAGGGCATATCAATGGATAAGGCTCTGCCCGGCATTTGGGCTAGATCTAACGCTCTTCCAATCCAGCCTGAACGATCAGCAAAAGGTGTCAAATTTCCTGACTCAATAACATTCTGCCCTTCAAAGTGAGAGCGCCTAGTATAAGGAAAGTTCGTTGCATGAATGATTGTTGCCTCATTATTAGCGAGCATTCCGGCATATCCACCCAAGGCAGGATGAAGGCCAAAAAAGGGGTTCAAGGAAATGGGATTTGTAGCCATAAGGGCCTTACGGTGTCGCTCAAGATCAGGATCGCCAAGTGGCGGCACAGCCGCAAGGCCATCCATTCCACCTTCTAAGATAATCACAACGATATTCCCATTTGGCAGATCGCGCGTATGCCCAGAAATTGGGATGCCTGCCAAGGCCAAAGAGGCGCCAATTGTTTTCAGAAAAAGACGACGAGAAATCATGAGGCCACCCCTAAAAACTCTTTGCTACAGGTTAACAAAATAAACCTATCTCGTGATGACTTTGCTTTTTTTATTAAATCTATCGTTGATTGGCTCAGTTTAAGCATCTCAACTAAAGCTGTTTGGTCTATTTTTTTTGGCTTTCCATGGTCATGTATCATCGCCGCCAAGCGGACTCGCCTATCGAGATGTTCTGGTGATATCCAGTCCTCTGATTGAAGAGAAAACCCATCTGGCTGACGTCTTGCCCAAAAATCTTGGCCAATTTCACGGCAGATATGCTCAATGCGATATTCACCACCAATGGATAATAGCTCTTGGTGAAGATCATCAAACCCTTGGATCAGATTGACTTGGAATGTTCGTAACACGGTCATAAACCAAGTAAAGGGCCATTGAAATTTTGGCTGTGAGGTAATATGCGCGCGATCTAAAACGGCGTGATGAACGGTGGGAAGATGCCCATTTGTATCGAACCACGCGGCTCTGACATAATTGAGATCGTCTTTGGACGGGCTATCAGCAATAAAATGCACACAAAGTTTCTTTGTGATGAAGTTGCCGCAATTTTCTGTTGCTGATAAATCATGCACTAATGCTTTGAGCGCATCTTTTCCGTTTTTATAAGTTTTGCCAAGTACAGTTTTCTTACCGGGTTCGGCCTTATCTTTAAAATACGCCATATGAAAATCAGTGATCCTGGCTTTTTTGAAATTAGCAATTGTCTTGGGGTTATCAAAAATATCACCCCAACCTGATAAAATTTTGGCTGCTTCGCGAATATCAGTTTCTGTATATCCAATGCTAGGTGAGGTCGTATGCAACTCCATCAATTCCCGAGCCAAATTATCATTTAACCCAATTTGTTTATTCTTCCCTGAGTCACGCGCATATCGCGAGTTTTCACCAACACTGTAAACATTATCAAGATAAGTCAGCATACTTGGATGGCGAGTGACATCATAGGCAAGCTGATCAAAACTTCCGGTGATCCCTTTTGCGATAATATCTTGGATAAGATGACCGATAAAAAAAGGGGATGGGCCCGAGGCGCCAACAGTAAAATGATTGGCCCAAAAGTGAATAAATCTCTGGCGTACGGGATCGTGTCCATAAATAGACTGATGGGCAAGATGCAAACGATCAATAAATCTATGTTCTAATCGCCTCAGATCATTTCGTTGTTTATTTTTTTCTTTTAATGATAGGGATTGGTTTTCATCAATCTCTTCTCTTTTCTTGCGATCCATTCTGCAGGCTTCGACCCTCTCATCGAGATTGAAAGTCAAATGTGATGGCCATGCTTCAGGGGCATCATTTCTTTTTAAGAGGGTTCTTTTGCCAACAGAAACAATTTGAGAGTTTAGCTGGGCTTTTGCATCTAAAAGGTCCTGAGGATTAACAAAATCAGAGCCTATACCTAAACCCACGCGGATAGCGAAACTCATTTTATGCCCCAAAATTACAAAACATAACGTGATTTAATCATTTATTTTGCTTTCTGAAATGTCAATAAGTTAACAGAAATTGTTCCAAAACTCTGAAACCGATTACAACTATTGTGGTTAAAAATCATTAGACACCAATGATTATTCTTTAGGTTATCATATAGGGTCATATTTATCCCTAAAAGCTATTCCCCACAGACTTTTTAATAACCTCGGCATCCTCTTGACCACATCGCCAAGGCAATAGGAAAGCAACTTTGTAACCGCCCCAATAGGGTATCTAGAATGTATTTACCCAAGGACAATTTTGGGAAAATAGAACGAAACCGTCCAATTTGGCATGTCCACAATCTCACTGATGCGCAGATCCCCACAAACCGAGCACAGCATATAAGCATCCAAAGCGGACATTCCGGTTTCTTTTGCCACTTGATCAACCATGCCAGAAACGGCATCGCGAGCAGCTTGAAACAAATCTTCACCAATTCCGGTAGTGGCCCGATACCCGTTGCTATCAAAATGGCGCGTCACAGGGCCTTGGGTTTCAAAGCGTGGAAATGGGAATTGCGCATCCTTGACCAGATCAACCTTAATAGCCACATCCATAGGGCTTTCAATCGCTGTGCCGCAAATCTCACCATCGCCTTGGGCGGCATGGGTATCACCTAAAGACAACAAGCCGCCAGACACTTCGACGGGAAGATAAAGTGTGGTACCAACGGCGTTATCACGAATATCTAAATTACCGCCAACCCGTCTTGGGGGCACTACCGAATGTAACCCAGACTCTGCCAACGCCAGACCAATCGTACCCACAAAGGGTTTAAGAGGAACTTTCCCCCCAGGGCCATAAAGCGCAGGTTCCATTGAAACTTTGTCATATTTCCAAATATGCAGGGCGGCGTCTTGAAACTGATCACTCAATAAACCAAAGCCAGGGATATTTGCCGTCCAACCCCATCCAGAAGGCTTGAAATCAAGAAAGGTAATGGCAACCGCGTCACCGGGTTCTGCGCCCTCAACAAAGATCGGACCTGTTACTGGATTGACCTTATCAAAGGAAAGATTGCCCAAATCGGTCAAAGTCGAATCTGGCCCTAATTGCCCACCCGAAGCATCAATGGTTTGGACTTCTATGGTTTGTCCCGGAGAAACTGACAGCACAGGATCAATGGACCTATCCCATCCAAAATGATGGTGATGTTGATGAATGGTATGGTTACAAGCCATTTTCTCTCTCCTATTCTTTTAAAATGAAATCTTCGATTTCCCGGTCACCCATGATGCCACCGGGACGCAAGGCCATGATCAGAACAATTACTGACCCTAACACAACCCCAGATAATCCCAACACTTCTGGAAATTTTAACCCCAGAATATGTGGTCCAGTTTCAAGCCAGCGTACCCATTCAAGCCCAAAGGAAATTAGGAATGTGCCAAGAACAGCCCCAGTCACAGTGCGCATTCCCCCCAAGATAAGCATCGCAAGGGTCAGAAAAACATGATTAAAGTAAAATGGCCGTGCGCTGATTGTGCCCAGATAATAGGAATAAGCGATGCCAGCCACAGCGAGAAGGACACAAGACAAAACCCAAGCTAATAGCCTAAGGCGATGAACATTGACGCCCATTGCTGCTGCGCTGATCTCATCATCTGCAGAAGCCCTAAGGGCAATTCCCCAACGGCTTTCCTTAAAGCCGCGCACAACATAGACCATGATCACCGCGATAATGACAGCAGAGGTGAGGGTAAAGACTTGGGGGATTCCAAAAAAAGCCTGATTGCCTTTGAAAATATCCGTGCGATACAAAAAGAGAGAATGGACAATTACCAGCACCGCCAGTGAAACAATAGTTGCCCCAATGCCAGAAAGACGAGCCAGAATAAGGCCAATCAGTAAAGCAATCGCAGCGGTTATGGCGATGGCAATCACAGCAGAGGTGACCGGATCAAGAGCAAAGGCATTAAGCCCCCATGGCGCACTGGGCAGTGATATTTTTTTCATCGCCACTGGTGTCACACAAATCGCCGCCGCATAAGCCCCGATGCCCATAAACGCCGAATGGCTAAGATTGGTAATGCGCGCATTACCCATAAACACTTGAAGCGCTAAAACAACCATTAGGCTGACATACGACCCATAAACAATGCGAAGTTGATATTTTGATCCAAAATAAGAGGCAATGATGCCAACCATAATAAGAACAAAAGCAAGAAGACTAGCACCAACCAAGCCGCGTTTCTGACTGCGTGAGAGGGTCATTGCTTATCCCCTTTTTCGCGCGGCGGCGTTAAAATCCCATCAGGTCGCCAGATCAGCAATAAGGCAATGCTGCCAAAGACAAAGGCCTCTGTCATGCCGCCCAAAGACTGTGGCAAGAGAACAAGCATCGCGACCTCAATAGCGCCAAGCAGAAAGCCGCCAATGACCGCACCTGGCAAACTGCCAAAGCCGCCAACAACACAGGCAACAAAGGCCATAAGCACAGGATCAAATCCAAGATGGGGATCAACTGAACCGCGCCTTGCCATAATAAAAACGCAAGCAATGCCAGCAAGAACTCCTGAAATCAGAAAGGCTGTTGCGAAGACGCGATTTGCCTTAATGCCCGTCAGCCTCACCATTTCAAAATCAAGAGCAGCGGCGCGCATAGCAAGGCCAAGCACCGTCCGTTTGAGAAACAGCATCATCACCACAATGACGATAATGGTGGTTAAAGTTTCAAACAATTGCAGCGACGAGATGCGAAGTCCTGCAAAAGGAATTGGCCATTCTAAAAAATAAAGTGATGTTACCGCAATGGGACGCGGAGAAACCAAAAGCAGAAAAAGATTCTGCAACACAATGGAAACCCCAAACGCCGTTAACAGGCCTGTTGTTGGATCCGCATAACGTACCGGCCGAAATGCCACCCTTTCTAAGGTAACAGCACCAATTGAAGCAGCAAAAATAGCTGCCCCAACCACAATGAGTGGGTTGTTAAGCGAAAGCGCCGCCATGGCCACCATGGTATAGCCGCCAACGGCAATGATTTCCCCATGCGCAAAGTTTACCAAACCCATAATGGAAAACACAATCGCAAGGCCAAGGGCAAGCAACGCGTATTCGGCGCCAAAGGAAAGAGCATTCATAATTTGCTGCGCTACGAATTCCATATCAGGCAAGCCCCGTCAATTCTGCCATTAAGGCATCATTGCTTCCAAAGGTTTCGGCGGTGCCATCGGCAACAATTTGACCATTATTTAACAGATATGCATGATCAGAAAGCCGCAAGGCCAGAGTGGCGTTTTGTTCAACAAGAAGAATAGTCATCTGTTTTTCTTTCAGACGCTCAATCATCGTAAAAATCTGTGTCACAATTTTAGGAGCAAGCCCAAGACTAGGCTCATCTAAGAGAAGAATTCTAGGCTCCGACATCAAAGCGCGAGCAATAGCAAGCATTTGCTGCTCACCCCCTGATAAGGTTCCTGCCAGCTGGTCGCGCCGCTCACCTAATATCGGAAAGGTCTCAAACCATTCCGCAATAAGGCTGTCAACGTTGGCGGCGTTATAAGCACCGCCAAGCCGTAGGTTTTCTTTTACGCTCAAATTTGCAAAAACCCGTCGTCCTTCTGGGGATACGGCAATACCTTTGCGTATCCGCGTTTCCACAGGCAGGGCGGAAATATCCTCATCAGCAAACATGATGCTTCCAGTAGATTTGGCAACGCCAGTAATCGCAGAAATGGTTGAGGTTTTTCCAGCGCCATTTGGGCCAAGCAAGGAAACGCAAGTGCCTTCCTTTACGGTAAAGGAAATACCGTGCACGGCCTCAATTGGCCCATGGAACACATTTAAATTTTGAACAACAAGCATGAACAGAGTCCAAGTTTCGTCGGTCTAGGAAGCGGAGCTTTTCGAAAAAAGCTCCGCGTGATTGGGTCAATTAGTTCCAATCTGTTGGTGTGTTGTTTGGAATTTCATTTGAAATCAGAACGCGCTTTCCATTTTTAAATCCAATGACAGGAATGGTCCGCTGAGCAAAAGTTCTGGTTTCCTTAAAGGAAATGCTGTCAACCGTCAGAACAGGGATGCTGTCCGCATTTCTGATGGTATCAGCAATGGTTGACGGATCGGTGCTGCCTGATTGTTCAACGGCCCATGCAACGGCCATAACTGTATCTGCACCCGTTGCTGGGAACAGGCCAGGAACATCAATGCCAATAGCTTGGCAATCTGCCATAAACTTAACCACTGCACTTTCTGCGTGGCTTGGGGCAAGTGTGCCAAAGAACACTTTATCAAGGATTGAGGCATCATCAGAACCAATCTCATCAAGCGAAGGATCATCAAAGCCGTCAGAGCCGATGACATAGGCATCAATACCGGCGCTCTTTAGCTGACGGATTAGCACAGCGATATCTGGCATGATTGATGAGATATAGACCGCGTCAATCTGTTCGCCCAGCGCCTTCATTTCCGCAATTTGTGGTGACCAATCTGATGTGCCAAATGAGAAGTTCATTTTTGACAATACTTTGCCGCCACCAGCTTCGATCACTTCACCAAACCATAATGGTGTACGCGCAGACCATGACCCGCCTTCATCTGAAGTCATCAAGACCACATTTTTAACGCCCAGGCTTAACGCATGGTTAGCTGCTGCGGTAGCGGTGAATGGGTCTGGGGACACGCCAGTAAAGAAGTTATCAACTATGCCTGCGTGCATTTCAACTTGGGTAGACTGTGGCTGGAAGATGGATACGCCATAGCTGTTGGCAACCTGTGCAACGGGGATCATGGTATCCGAAAACGGTATGGTGCCCAGCATGACTGCGCCTTCATCAAGAAACTTTTGGGCAAGACTGATAGCCGTTTGCGTGTCTGCACCAGAATCTTGCGTCAGCACTTCAATCATTTTGCCGTTAACGCCACCATTGTCGTTGATCATTTTTGCCATACAGCGTGCCCCTTGCCATTCAGCATAAGGCGCATAATCACCGGTCATTGGAACACCCAAGCCGATTTTGATCGTGTCATTTGCCAAGGCAGGTCCAGCCATAGCTAGACATGATAAGGCGATTAGTGTCTTTTTCATTTACTCACTCCCTCGTGGTTTAAACGTT
>Ga0181555_1001023_pt1 | contig 26152 bp, 20 predicted proteins | sample 011ome_15_FD_145601 | JGI IMG/M metagenome (GOLD analysis project Ga0181555, IMG submission 145601) | Coastal salt marsh microbial communities from the Groves Creek Marsh, Skidaway Island, Georgia - 011504AT metaG (spades assembly) | ecosystem: Environmental > Aquatic > Marine > Intertidal zone...
CGCGAGGAGTGTTCGTGTTCGCAGTATTAATACTACGAACAGCGCACAACAACAACAACAAAAGAAAAGAGGAGGACGACGACGACGCAGTTTTCGACGGCGATGTTTCTGTTCTCATCGCAGCAGAAAAGCGCGAGCAGCAATTGCTGTTGGTGTTCTTTTTCTTCTTTCGATGATAAAAAATTAACGACTTTGAACAACAGTTTTTGCCAACGAGGACGACGAGGACGACGAGGAAGAGCATCAGAGGCGACAGAAACGAGCAGAAGTAATCATCGAAGAGCGGTGACTGTTTCGTCGTCGTCGTCGGAGTCTTTTTCATCGGGGTACGTCACGAAAGAAGAGCTGGATGAAATCGCCCGACTTAAAGGGTTACAGTTATCCACGGAAACGGTTGGACCGTTTTTCAAGATAACCGCGAGGAGGAAAATCGAAGATAAAAGAATAGAAGTCGTCAACGCGGACGGGGAAGTTTTGGAAAAGGAGAGCGAAGACATGTCCGTCATAGCCACGCACGACGGTTTCATAGCCCCGTTTCCGTTTCGAATCTTACATTTGGATACCATGCGGGTGTATAATTCGCGAATAAACTCGCAGTGTACCGAGGAAGAGAGAAAAATGTTAAAGTCGACGTTCGGCGTGAGCATCTTGCTCGGGTGCGAAAGCTTACGGTTAGGTAGAGATGCAGGGTGCACGAAAGCTGAGTTGTTATCCATCGACGACGGGAACGAATACGCGCCAAAGTTGGTGAAATATTACGAACGCTTAGGATTTAAAATCGTTCGAAAAGTAGGCGACGGGTTAAACACGGATTTGACCGATATGCTCGTCTGGGGCGGGAAAGGCACGCGGATGAACGGCGACGTAAACGAGCTCCTGGAGAAATGGTCCAACGTTTTGCGTAAAACGTCGAAGAGAAATGAAGAGAAATGATACAACAGATAAGTAGTTATACTAATAGGAATGATTATTGCGTATAATAGCAGAGAGAACATTTTCAGTTCGAGCATTCAATCGAATCCATCACAAATTCACGCGCACGCAAAAAAGACACGATTCCGACGATGCGTTCGCGCGTCGCGGAGCATCGCCCCGTCGCCGAAGACCTCGAGTCCGCAAATTCGACTTTTGGGCCAAAAAGGGTTGACTACGAGAAAAACCCACCCGCGAAAGGGAAAGCGATGACACGCACTAAAAGAAGAGACAAAATCCTTTTCGTCGTGCTCCTCGTGCTGTGCTTCGCGTGTTACTGGAACCAACCACCACTTTCGGCCGGGATTCTTACACCGAACGAGAGTTACTTGAAACAGTTCAAACGAGACTCTGATGGGAGAATTTCAAACCTATCCGACGTTCGAGAGTTTCGAGAGAAGGAAGTTGAGAAAGAGAAGAAGATGTCCCCGAACGCAGTGCGAGTGAAATATTCAGGAGGTGAAGACGCTGAAGACGCGAAGAAGACGCCGGCGAGTACGAGCACAAAAAGTCACGCGACGACGACGAGAAACTCGGGGAAATCTCACCATCACCCTCAGGAGCAACACCACGCGCACTCGTTCATACCGGTGAAGCCGCACGTCGGCGCGTGGACGAAAGATGCACATTTGAAAGCGTTCGAAGATTTCATGGTGCCGAGTCGCGTGGAAGTTTTAGTGCAATCGAATAAAGGAGGCGGTGAAGAGGAAGACGAGGAAGACGACGAGGAGAAGGAGAAGGAGGAGGAGATTGAAAGAGAAGAAGAGGAAGGAGAAGAAGAAGAGGGAGGAGTAGCAACAGCAGGAGATGCAGGAGGAGGAGAAAAAGAAGAAGAAGAAGAGCACGGCGGAGAGGAGGAAGAGCGCGCGGACGGAGGCGAAGAAAAGCGGGTCGCCGCGCACGCGTTCTGCGCGCCGACGGGAAAGTCTAAAGCAGCCGCAGAGGATATTAAATCCCAAAAGTTGGCTTTTAAAGATATAACGGATTTGAAGGATCTCATGGACGGGATACAAGTGCCAAAAAACGGACTTTGGAAAGCCGCGAGAGCGCCGCAACTCATGGTGCACACGCTTCCGTACGCGGAGAAGGCGTTTGGAAAGGATTTGGCTGAAAATTTAGAAGCGGACGGGTGCATACCGGAGATGGATTTTACGAGGCGCGGTAAAACTTGCGCTGTCGTCGGTAACGGTGGAGTCAACATGCGGGATCAAAACCAAGGCTACGGGATTGATGGTGCGGACATTGTAATTCGATTCAACGACGGGCCGACGAGTGGATTTGAGAAATACGTCGGACGCAAAACCACGTTTAGATTAATCAATAACCAATGGTCGAGACACGTGGCAGATAAAGGACCGAAAGGACCGTGGGCTGAAAGCGAAGCGTTGCTGTTGTTTGGAAGCGGCGCGAAACGCTCGTTTCGAAACGTCTGTAAAAAGTCGACGTCGCCGATTTTGTACATGGATCCGACGTTAAGTCTTCGCGCTCGAGAATTGTATCGCAGAGTGTACGCTCGATTGTCCGGTGCAAATCTTGTCAACGCAGAAGGACGAAACGCCCCACCGAGTGGTATCGAAGGATTACTCTTAGCGTTTGCTGTGTGCGATAGCGTGAGAGTATACGGATTTCATACGGATATTCCGCATCACGCGGTGCATACGGTTCCGTACCATTACCACGATAAAGTCACCGGCGCGGACGACGCGCACTCGTTCAATTATCAAGGCATGTTCTTACAGACTTTGGAGAAAATGGACGTTGGAATGACGATATGTTCGAGGTATAAACACCAAGATTCCCCGAGAGAGTGTACGAGTTAGAAATTTAGAAGATAGAGATTTAATCATTATTTAGCTTTCGCGGCTGCTCGATCTCTCGCTTTCTGATACTTCTTCCCTTGGCCACCTTTCGATTGTTTCACGTGCTTAGGTTTTTTCTTCTCCTTCATCCATAAATCGTCGCCGTTTCGGTAAAAGTCTTCTTTTCTCTGCTGTTGCTTTCCGGAAGACGAAGGATGCGCTAAAAAGTTATTCTCGTCTTTCTCGCCTTCTTTGATTCTGACTTTCCCGGCTTGGTTGGGGTTCTCGTCCCATCCGAGCTCAAATTCAAACTCCTCTTCGGAAATTTTGCCCTTCTTCCACTTTTTCAGAGCTCTGTAATCGTCGTCTAGTTCGTCTAATTCCTCTCGCGTTTCGATTTGACGACGTTTGTGCGCGGTGAGCTTCTTTTCTGGTTTATTCTCTTTTTTCCTTTCGTTATTTCCGCGACTCTCCTTCTTCCTTCGAGCGTCGTCGTCGTCTTCTTCCTCTCCTCGCGCTTCCTTCTCCTCGCGATCTTTTTCGAGCTGTATTTTGCGCTGTTTTTCTCTCTGAAGATCCAAGTACGGAATCTCTTCGATGTTGACATCGACGCACTCTTCGAATCCTTCGAGCGTATTCTTCGCCGCTTTGCGAATTTCCTTCATCTTCGGTAAACGCAAAAGTCCCATGGCGTTTGCTAATTTTGCCAAGTGTAGCTCTTTCAAGCGAAAGATAAATCGACAGTGGTGTTCTTTATACCCTCGAACGTACGATACGAAAGCTCTGACGCCTTTTTCCATCGCTTCGCGATCGCGTTTAGAGAGCGCTCGAAGCGTGTCGTACACTTCTCTCGCGCCGTTTGCGTCTTCTTCTACGACTGCATCCAAATCCTCTTCTTCTTCTTCTTCGCCATCGCCGTTATCGCCATCCGCGAATCTGCAATTACCATCTCTGCGTAAATGAACGCCTCTAATTTTCAAGAATGCTACGTATGAGCTTTCCTCTTTCGTCAATAACGCCAAGGCGCTACCTTTTGCGCCCATTCGAGCGGTTCTTCCAACTCTGTGAGTAAACGCGGACGGATCTTGCGGCATATCAAACTGGACGATCCAATCGACGCCGGGAATATCTAAACCTCTCGCGGCAACGTCTGTTGTGAGCAAAATGGATGATTCAACGCCGTTTTCTTCATCGTTCTCTTTATTCTCCGCGAAATTCTCTAAAGTTTGCTCTCGCTGCGCCTGCTTCATTTTGCCGTGTAAAGCGAAAATTTCTATTCTACTGTCGTTGCCATTTTTCGTCGTTTTCTTCTTCTTATTGCTACTACTATTGTTATTATTATTATTCTTTTTACTACCACTACCGACATCTAAAAGCGCATCCAAAGCTTTCTGATAGTAATCCACGCACGCGCACGTGAGGAAATACACAATGATCTTCCTCCCTTTCTTCGCCTTTAAAAATTCCGCTAATCGGAAAATCTTGGCGTCGACGGTTTCGCAAATTCTATACGACAATTCCAACTGCATCGGCAATTTACTCCCCGCACCAGCTCCTATCGCTCCTTTCTTCTTATCTGTTTTATTTTCCTTTCCTCCACCCGCTGCTGCTGCCGCCGCTGCCGCGTTTGAATCTCTCACCGTCACCCGGACTGGATTCCGCAACCCGGCTCTCGCCAACTCCTCCAACTCCTCCGTCTGCGTCGCCGAAAACAACCCAGTTCTTCTCTGTTTCGGCAACATCCCAATAATCGAGTTCAGAGTTTTCGCGAAGCCCATACCTAAAACTCTGTCTGCCTCGTCCAACACCAATAACTCGCACCTCTTCGCGTCTAAATCTCTCGCTTTCGTCAACACGTCCAACATCCGCCCGGGCGTGCCGATTAAACACAGCGACCCTCGTTCGCTGAACCGTTTGAGATCGTCCGCGACAGTTTGTGCGCCTCCACCGACTAACAGCATTGGTTTAACGTCCGGATTAAATTTCGAGTGTTCTTTGCTTTCCTCGTCCTCTTCGTCCGCTATTGCCCTTAAACTCTCTAAAAACGGCTCCGCCACGTCTCGAATTTGCCTCGCCAGCTCTCTCGTCGGCGATACGATCACCGCCCCGATTGAGTGTTTCTTAAACTTGCTCTCCTTGTTCGCCTTCCACAATATCTCAATCATCGGTAACACGAACGCGAGCGTTTTCCCCGATCCCGTGCACGCTTCCACGCTCACGTCTTTGTTTTTCCCGAGTAAACCAATGACGGCGGCTTGCACCGGAGTGGAATTTACAAACGCGAGAGATTTGAGAATAGATAAGGTTTGTGCCCGCAGAGGAGGTTCTAATTGATCGAACGGCGGGCCTTCGGCGACTGACCGAGAAGAAAGAGGAGGAGGCGCCATTTTTTTCGTCTAATTCCGCTTTCTCTCTTAAACGCGCGCGTTAAATAAATGAGCGTACTGTGTCCTAAATTTTGGCGTTTCGTTCGTGTCAGGGGCTGCTATAAATAAATATTTAGCGTCGTCATCTTAATCATCATCTCACTCGCTCGCTGCGGACGCCGGTGCGGCAGCGTGCGGCTTACTGGTCCTTTGCGCTGCCTGCGGAGCCCCTCCTTCGGAGACTCTCTCTCCGCGTTGTTGTTGTTGTTGCACCCGTTTGGCAATATGGTGGGAATATCGATGATGGACCCCCACGTTTCCGCTGTGATGATGACGGTGATGATGATGGTGACTACTACTGCTGCTATTTCTGCTACCGGTGGTCTTCTCCACTTCCTTCTGCTTCTCGACGCCTAAGAATTCTTTTTTCGCGTTGGCCAATCTTTGTCTTCGGTCTCTTTCTTTCTCCGCGGCGGTTAAAATCAAAGCTAAGCTCGTCGCCAAAGATTCAATAACGCACGCGTTTCGACCGCTAATTTCACCGAGTCTCCACGCGGTGAATAACGCTAAAGTTAACAACGTCGCTCGTAAAATCCACGTCGCGTGGTGCGCACCTGGAATAGACCCAACCCATCTTCGAAACGATCTCGACCGTAAACGCAAGTACGTCGCGGCGACGCCTCGGGAAAGTACATCCCCTAAAGTCAACGTTTGCGGTAATATAGACAATCCAGTAAACGCTATGAACCCCCACACGCCTCCTTTCCTCCACGCGCACACGCCCATCCACGTAATCGCGTCCATGTTCGCCGGCGCTCTCGGCCCACCTCTCGATAAAGACGAATTCACCCCGAGCATGTCGTACGTCTCCGGCGCTCGGCAAAACGCGTACGCCGCGCAGAGCAACATCGATATCGACGTAAAGTTATGAATCTCTTTTTTGATGGGCAGTTCCATCAGCACTGGACTCTTCAACGGTTTAAACGTGAGTAAAAACATATGCAACGTCACCGCAGCCATGCCGTTGTATAATAATCTTCCGTGTCGACCGAATATTGTTCGTAATCGTTTCGGCGTTAAGAGCGAGTGCGGCAAGACAAACACCAAAGCAGTGGGCACGTTTTCCTTGAAAAACTCCCAAATTTTCCCCTCTGGACAACTCCTGTTACTCGGGTACCCTTTCGCCGCAATCAGTGGTTGCAACCAGGGAACTCGGTATCCTAAGTGCGATATCCACGCGACCGTGGAGATGAGAACCCAGATGGTGTACGACGCGCACGCGTACGCAATGAAGACGTCTTTTCTTTTGACTTGTCCGGCACCCCTAACTGTCGTATCGTCTTGAGAGTGATGATGATGATGACTTTTACGATGACGACGACGACGTCGAGGATGATGATGCGTATCACCACGCGTTGTTCTCATCGTCGTCGTCGCCGTGGTCATGAGGATGATGCTGGTGTCTGAAAGAAAAACTATTAAAAGGAGGAGGAAGAGGAGAGAGAGAGAGAGGAGAGAGAGAGGAGAGAGTGAGGCAGAAATACATTACACAGAAGCTCTAAAAATAGCCGATTGAAAACCTTTTTTTTAAAGTTATTATAAACCAACTGTTTCGTCTAAGCCTAAGCTCAAGTTTAAGTTTTGCACGGCGGCTCCGCTGGCACCTTTACCCAAGTTATCCAAGCGAGCGACGAGCAAACACGTGCCTTTCTCGTCGTTAGCAAACACGGAGAGCTCGAGTTTATTCGTGTCTCGCAAACCGTCGGCGCGTAAAAACGCGCCTCGCTCTAAATCGTCCGTTTGGTTATACTCGCGAACGGAGACGAACGCGGAGTCTTTGTACCATTCTTTCAGACACTCTTGCAATTCCTTGCCGCTTTTAACGTTGGCCATGTTGTCGTAAAAAAGCGGCACGGAAACCAACATGCCTTGCGCGAACGACCCAACCGCCGGTTGGAAAATCGGTTCGTGCTCTAATCCCGCGTATTTTCGCATTTCCGGGATGTGCTTATGATTTAAGTTGAACCCGTACGCGCCGTACGGTTCTGCCTCGGGACTTTCATAAATAGCAATCAGCTGTTTCCCACCACCGGTATATCCACTGACGGCGTTCACGGTCGTTCGCAACCCTTTCGGAATGAACCCGTTTTCCACGAGCGGCTTCGTCAAACCGATAAATCCAGTCGGGTAACATCCGGGATTGGAAATTCTCTTCGCCGTTTTCACTTTCTCCCGTTGCTCTTTCGATAATTCCGGAAACCCGTACGTCCACTCGTCGTTCGTTCTGTACGCGGTGCTCGCGTCGATGATCACCGTGTTTGGATTGGTCACCAAGGCCACCGCTTCCACGGCTGCCGCATCTGGTAAACATAAAATGGCACAATCCGCTTCGTTCAACGCTTCTTCTCTCGCTTTGGCGTCTTTTCTCAAACTATCTGGAAGTTGAATGAGCTCGATATCTCCCGATGCTCGTTTTTCTAAGCGGTCTCTGACTTGTAACCCAGTCGTGCCCGCTTCGCCGTCGATGAAGATGCGTTTCTTTTTTGTCGATGATGCGAAAACGATGAAATTTCCTCCTGAATTCCTCCTTTTGCTGCTCCTTTTGCTCAAAGCTTTTCCTCCTCCTCCTCTCAAAACCTTTTTCGTCGCAGTAGTACTACTCGTCGTAGTACTACTCGTCGTCGTAGCACTCGCAGAAATGTTGTTATTCGCGCGACATGATAACAGTATTCTCATGATGATGATGATGATGATGATGTTGATGAGAGTTCTATATACCAATTTTTTTTTTGTCGCGTAGTGCGACAAAAGGCTCTCGTCTCTCTTCTTTTCTCTCTTTCTCTCTCATGAGAGAATCTCTCTTCTTTTTTCACTCTTTTTGTCTCTCTGTCAGGCAAAAATTTATTCCTCGTCCTGTCATTAAAATCCAGCGCAACAGCGTTTTGATGAGAATTTTTTTGTTTTTTTTGCAAGCACAAAAAAGGAGCAAAAGAAGAGGAAAAGGACACGAACACACACGATCTCAATCTCATCATCATCACTCATCATCATCACATTTTTTCATCTCTTCTCGCGTCGTCACACCACCAACACCAACAAAAACACACCGCACTACTGTTACACTACCACTCCTTTTACGCGACTTTTTGCGATTTCACACAGGGAGAGAGAGAGAAAGTGTGTGTGTGTGTAAGAGAAAGAGAGAGGAGAAGTTTGAGTGAGAGCGAAAGAAGAGTTTGCTCATTTTACGCGCGTGGATTATAAAAAGCATTTACGCGTTACGCGAGAAGAGAGGAAGTGGGTGCGCGCGTGCTGCTTTTACGAGAAAAGAAGAAGAAGAAGAAGAAGAAGAACACGAAACGAGGAATAACGACAGAAGGTGGGAGTGAGAATTAGAGAGAGAGAAACAGGGAGTAACAACAGTAGAGAGTAATAATTAAGAATAATAAGCAAAGCAGTAGAGGGCGGCGTGAAAATAGGAAGGAAGTAGAAGAAGAAGACAAAAGTAAATAATATTAACGGGAAAGGAAAAATGGCATCATCGTCGTCGTGGCAACCGGCGCAAGAAGGCGTGCAACAGGTTGGACAACTCTTGCAAGAGTACATCCAACCGAACGCGAACCAACAGTTGATGTACCAAAGACTGCAGGAGTGCTCGAAATTCCCGGATTTCAACTCGTATTTGGCGTTGATTTTGTGTAAAGGAGACGGGACGTACGGGGACGACGTTCGGCAAACCGCCGGTCTTTTGCTGAAGAACAACTTGAAGACAACTTGGCAGTTTTCGGAGGAACCGCACGAGTCGTTCATCAGAGACGCGCTGACTGGGAGCATGACGCACCCGTCGAGAATTGTCAGACGAGTCGTCGGGACGTCGTTGGCGATATGTGTTCGACAGAAAGGGTGGCAATCGGCGCCGCAGTTGTGGCAATTGATTGCGGAAAATTTGGACGCTTCGAAGGATCCAAACGCGTTAGACGGCGCGTTGGACGCGTTGTATAAAATTTGCGAAGAGACGAACGGGTATTTAGAAAGCGACGTGGCCACGGCGAACCAAGTTGGTTTGCCAGAGTGCCCGGCGAGTTTAGTCATTCCGAAAACGTTGCAACTGTTTGGACATCCGGACGGGAAGGTGAGACAATCCGCGATTGCGATTTTGAATATGATTGCGCCGTCCTGGCCGAGGGAAAAACGAGACGTGTTGGACGATTATTTACGAGGTTTGTTCGCGTTAGCGCACGACCCGGACGACGTGGCGAGGAAATACGTCTGTCAAGGTTTAGTGCAATTGCTTCACATCGCGCCGGAAAAAATGACGCCGAATTTAAGAGAGATTATTACTTTCATGTTGGAGAGGCAGACGGATCCGGACCCGGACGTGGCGGTAGAATCGTGCGAGTTTTGGGCGGCGTTCGTTGAGGCAGATTTAGAACCCGAGTCGGTGAACATTTTGAGAGAGTTCACTCCGCACTTAATCCCGGTGTTGTTGACAAACATGGCGTACGAAGAAGACGACGAGGAAGTGTTGCAAGCCGAGGAGGACGAGTTGAACGCAGACAGACCGGATCGAGATCAAGATATCAAACCGACGTTTCGTGCGCAAAAGGATAAATCGTTCGGTGAAGGCGGCAAAGACGGCGACGAGGAATACGACGACGACGACGACGACGATTGGGGGACGTGGAATTTAAGGAAATCTTCGGCGAGCGGTTTAGACACGCTTTCTTTACACTTTGGCGACGAGCTTTTGCAAATCATGTTGCCAGTAGTTGAGCAACGTTTGGCGGATCAGAATTGGAGAATTCGAGAATCTGCGATTTTGGCGTTGGGTGCAGTCGCGGAAGGGTGCACGAACGGTCTCGCGCAGTACCTGCCTCAGCTCGTTGGTTTCCTGTACCCGATGTTGGACGACGCGAGACCTTTGGTGAGATCGACGACGTGTTGGACATTGTCTCGATTTTCTCCGTGGTTATGTCGATCCGCCATGCCTGCTGATCACCCTAACGCCGTTCCAGGAACGACCGCGGAAGCTTCCGCGGCTGGTTTGCAACAGTTACAAACGGTGTTGATGGGAATTTTGAACAAGATTGTCGACAAGAACAAGAAAGTTCAGGCGGGCGCCTGCGGCGCTTTGGCAAACTCTTTACAAGAAGGTCGAGAACTTCTCGCGCCATGGACGGAACAGATTGTCCAAGCGTTGAGTGCGGCGTTAGAGAGGTATCAGAGAAAGAATCAGAGAAACTTATACGACGCTTTACAGACCATGGCGGAGTACATCGGTCCTTCGATTTCCGATCCAAAATACGCCGATCAGTTGCTTCCGAGAATGTTGGAGAAATGGAAAAACGCGCAAGAAGGCGATCCAGAAACTTATCACCTCTTAGAGTGCATCACAGCAGTCGTAGCCGGTACTGGTAGTGGATGCATGAAGTATGCGCCGGATATTTTCGCGGCTGCCTCGCAACTGTGCACGACGGAACTGCAGAAGAAAGAAGCGGTGCGAAGAAATGAGCTTCCTCACGACGCGCACATACACGAGCATCTCCTCGTCGGTTTAGATTTACTTTCCGGGTTAGCTGAAGGTTTAGGTCAACAATGCGAACCGCTGTTGATGAATTCGCATACGCGAGAGATCTTGCTGGCGACGTGTGCGGATGATACGCCCTCGATTAGACGATCGGCGTTTGCGCTTTTAGGGGACGTCTCCAAGGCGTGCCCTCAACACGTCAGTCCATCGTTGAGAGAGTTTCTCGATTTGGCCAAGCAAAACTTGGCTCCGGATATGATTACTGCGGCGACGGTGTCCTGTTGTAACAACGCGTGCTGGGCAGCTGGTGAGTTAGCCATTCGATGCGAGCCGAGCGCGTTGCAACCTCACGCTCGCGCGTTTGCGGAATCTTTGGCGGGAATTCTCGAGATGCGAATGGTCAATCGAAGTTTGGGTGAAAACGCGGCGATTACGCTAGGAAGAATCTCTATGCAGTGCGCGGAAGAGTTGGCGTCGGCTTTGCAAAATATCGCTCCGACGTGGTGCGTTGCGATGCGAAGATTACGAGACGGTGTCGAGAAGGAACACGCGTTCAAAGGTTTGTGCGAGTTGATCAAAGTGAATCCAAACGGAGGCGTGAACTGCTTGAAAGAGATTTGTGAAGCCATCGCGTCTTGGAGACAGTGCAGAAGCCAAGAAGTATCCTCGGCCATGCGCGACGTTTTGCAAGGGTACAAGAATCACATCGGCGCGGAGCAATGGGCGCAACTGGAGAGGAATCATTTAGAGCCGGCGGTGGCGCAAAAACTGAAACAAACGTACGGCGTTTGATAAAAAAAAGAGAGCAAAAGAGAGAGTGGTGTTTGTTGCGAAGAACAAGGCTTTATTGTTGTTGTTGTATATATTTCGCTACTTGAACAATTAGAGGCGAGCGGGGTGGTTTCTCACACCGCGAGCTTTATTTATTATTAAGTCAAATCTAAACCTTCTGAACATAATTTACACGCGCTCGCGACTACTACATCGCAAAACTGGTCCAAATCGCTACTTTTCCGTTCGCGTTGCTACCGGCTAATCTTAATCCGTCGCTCGAAAAGGAGAACGAATCCGCACAAAACGCGAGCGCGGGCGTTTTTGGTTTATCTTGCTTGGTCTCATCTTCGCCATCGCTGAAGAACGTGTCGTCCTCTCGCGTTTCGAGGACTTGCTTGATCTCGTAATTCCGCTCGTCCTGGCCTTCCTCGTTTTGCGAGAGCGAATTTTTCGTTTGCAAAATTTCGCACACCAGACCGGTGACTTTATCGCGCGGAGAGGCGACCATCGGCGGTGCGGTGGAGACTTTAGCCGGACAAAAAGAAAAACCACCGCGTTGCGACGGCATAGATGCCGTCGCAATTGGCACTAAATGGTCGCCAGACGTTCCTAAATCGACAATTCTGAGTAATCGAATTTTCCCGTTTGCCGTAGCCACGGCGAGGACGGGCGCGTTGATCGAAGCAACGTACGCGCACCAAAATAAAGCGCACACGGGCGATCGCTCTTGGCCTAAACTATTCACGTGCAAAACCGTGAGCGAAAATCCTTGGGAAGGCTTCGTCGCTTTTTCTTTCGCGTAAGTCTTCACTCTGTTCATGGCCACTTTCACGTCGTCCTTCATGCGCTTCGCCATCAAATTCGCCTTCTCTTTCGCTTTTTCTTTAATCTCTTCCGGTTTTAACGCGGACATCAAAGACTTTTTAGCGGCAGGAGCGGCAGGACTTTCAGAGGCTTCACCGTTAATTCCGTTGTTGTTATTATCGTTATTAGCATTATCGTTATTTTCAGCGGCGTGATCACCTCCCCCGCTGTCATCGCCTTCGCCGCCTTTTGAAGCCATATCGCCGCTACTGCTATTACTTCTACGCATATCGTTTTTGTTCTTCTCTTCTTTTATCCGTCGAGAAGTTGGATCAGTTTGTTTCGCTAAGGACGAGTTGTTACTGCTTTTCTTACCTTTATTCAGAAGTTTCGAGATGGATAACTTCTTCGTAAAGTCTTTCCGTTCTATGCAGGAAAGCGTAAAGACTCTTCCGGTGTCGTCGCCGAAATACGCGAGTCTCCCAGACGTGTTGAAACAAATTTCTTTCAATCCAGCTTCGGGATCACCTTGCACGCGAACTCTGTCCGGCGGTTGCGAAGAGTTCACATCCGCTAACATTACGCTTCGCTGTTTCGTAGTGATTAGCGCCAAGTTCGTTCTCACCGGATGTATCTTTACGCTCGTTGGATTTTCTGATATTTGTACGACAGCTTCGAGAGTGCCCGAGCGAAAATATTTCGTCGCGTTGTTTGTGTTCCCAGAATTGTTATCGTTGAGCTTATACATGCGAATTTCTTTACCTTTCGCGGAACACGCGAGCAAAGCTGAACCATCTAACGACCAATCTAAATCCGAAACGGCTTCGGTGAACACATCTTCGAGCTCAAACACGTACGAGACACCGTGCGCGTTGTACTCGTCCATTTTCTCTTCGTCTTCGTCGTCCGAGAGAATGATTTCAGTCGTAGGCGGAGGTGGCGTTGATGCACCATCTCGTCCCTCTTCTTGTTTTTGTTCTTTTTCAATGCTCGCTACTCTATCTGCCACGGATCCTCCTTTCTTGTGTTGTTTTTTCTCGTTTCCTTCTTCTTCCTCTTCTTTTTGCTGCTGGCTAATATCATTCGTAGCGGCGCGCTTCTCGCTCGTCGCTTCTTTCGCCTCTTTGTTCTTCTCCTTCTTCTTATTTTTTGCCCTATTATCCATACCATTCTTACTCCCAAACACAATCACTCGTATTGTTCCATCTTCTCTTCCAACTGCTAAACACCTAGGAAACATCACGCTCCATTTCATCACCGTAACTTTCGCCAACGTCGCGTGGTCGCCGTCCGCGTACCCGAGAAACCGCAAGTCGTCCTCCACGTCCAAGAATATATCAGCGTTGTTGTTCGTTTCCGTCGTGCTCGCGCGTATCCCTCGTTCCACGCGTTTCTTCGCTTTCGCGTCGTCGTCGTTTTCGTTCTCGTCTGCATTCTTCTTAGTAACGCTCAACTCTTTCATTTTCTGCACGCTTTCTTTCATCTTCACGAACGATTTACTCGACACGTCTTGCAACAAAGTGCCCGCTTTAAACGTCGTCTCTTTCGCGTTCTTTGCAAAAATCTCTCTGTTTTCTTTCGAGAAGAGTTTCTTCATTCGTTCGTTCATCGTCGCGTTTATGGGTGTAAAGCTCTTCTTCTTCGTCGTCGCGTTTTCTTCATCAGCATAATCAGCTTTACTCAAACTTTTCGTCGGAGAATCGTTCACGACGACCGTTCGGTCCAATTCTTCTCCTTCTTTGTCTTCTTCTTCTTCGTTGTCTTCCATCTTAACGCGACTCATCAGTCCTCCTCTGCTCTTCCTCCTCTTCGTTTTGTTGCGCTCTTTTATTCTTCTTCTTCAGAGAGAGAGAGTTACAGAGTTAGAGTTAGAGAGAGTGAGAGTGTGAGAGCGTTGATTTTGGAACACAGACACCACCAACACCAACAACTTTGAGTGTGCCGCCACACGCCGAAAAAGAGAGACTTTTCGTACAGACAGAGAAAAGGCGAGAACGAGGAGAGGAATATTTTTTGCGAGAGAGAGAAGAGAGAAGAGTTTGAATTTTTTTTTTCGGACAGAGCAAACGGCAAAAGAGGGAGGAGACTCTTCTGGTGTGTTTTTTTGGAGAAGAGACAAAAAAGGATGAGTTTTACAGATTTTTGGAGAGAGATATCTCTCGTGGAACATCTTCATCGTCTTCAAACATCACTTCCCCAGCACGCGCGCTAAGAATAACAACACACGAGTAGAGAGAAAAGAAACGCGCAAAACACGACGCAAGAAATAGAAACCACGCACCCCTTTAATAATAAAAAGCGATGTCGTCGACGATTTATACTCCGAGTAGTACTACTCCCGCGAGAATGATGATGACGACAAAATCCAAGACGATGAAAACGAGAGAACCAAACACTTCTTCTTCTTTAACTTCTTCTTTCTTTCCGACGAGAGGAGGGAGAGCGTCGTCGTCGTCGTCGATGCGAACAAAAGCGATCGACCCGCAAGTCGCGCTCGCGGTGGCGCAACAAAACCTCTCCTTGGCTTTAGTTTTAGGCGCGGAAGGCGTTCTGAATTCCCAGCGCATGCCTTCTGATTTTATCGGACGACCGGATTTGCCAAAACTCGCGCCAGGTATCGCCGGGTGCGCTACGGCGTTCGCGTTGATTAACAGCGATAACGACGTCGTCACGCCAATTGGGTTAGCGGTTGGCGCGTTGGCGTGTTTATACGTGATTAAAATTGAGTTTGATAGATTGAACGAAACGAAAGACGATCCGTTAGATTGGCCGGGACCGAAGGTCTTTCCCGGCGGTTTGTTGGTGTTTGGATTGTTGCAGTTTCTCACCAACGCGCAAGGATTCGTGAGAGAGATGTAAAATTGATGATTTAATTTGATTGTATACGTTTCGTACTCTTTGATGAATGTGTGATAAAATTACAATATAGTTGTTGTTTGTCGTTTGTTGTTCGTGTTTTGTTGTTGTTTGTTGAGACGCAGAGGAGCAGATAAAAGCGTTTACGAGCTTCTCTCCTCCTCCATCTGCGCTTTCATCGAAGCGGCTTGGATAGCCTTCTTCGCTCTTTCCTTCGCCTCTGCCGCTTTCTTCTCCGAATTCTCTTTCGCAGCTCTCTCCAAGTAGGCGTTATACGCCGCGTGCGCTTCCGGAGAATCATTCTCCCCCGGTGCTATCATTGTTTCTTCTGGTTTCGCGCACGACACATTGCACCCCTCGCAACCTCCACAGTTGTTCACCTTACACGACGGTATCGTCGGCATGTTTGGTGTTCCGGTCACCTTCCCATCCTCAATCACGCAACAGTTCGGATCCCCAAGCGACTTGACGCAGTTCGTCGTCGAATCTTGCAACGTTTTACACTCCATCCCGCAGCACCCGCAGCACATCCAGTTCGCGCACGAGTTGAACGAATCCGCGGCGTAGCAACACGGCTTGCACTCGCCCAACCATCTCGCCGGCGTTTCCTCGTTCGCTTCCGTTTCTTGATTCCAATCTCTCAATCTTTTCGTTCCCCAATAGCAATCCTTGTACATAACCTTACATATATCGTTCCAAAAGAAACACAAATAAAGTTTACGCAACGGCGCGCCGAGCGGCGCCAGCCACTTCTTCGGCAACGCGCACGGGTCAAACTTCTTCCCGCTATCCGCGTACATCGGCAACGCTAATCGTTGGTACCGATCTTTCGGTAATTCCCCTCCCGCGTAGGCAATATCGTATTGCTCTGCAATCATATCTGGTGCACTGATTGTTTTGATCCATTTTCTCACCGACATGCGTCCGTGCGAGACGTAATCTTCCGCGCCCGGGAAGGTCAATTTCCTTCGTCTGTGTTGAGCGGCATCGGCTAAGCAACATCCGACGCCGATCATTATGCCGACGAATAAAATAACGCCGAAGCAGATGAAAATGATTTCTCCGGTTTCCACTTTCACGCCTTTACCGAGATCTGCTAATAAGGCTCTCGCGTGACCGCTCATCTTCTTCTTAACTTCTTAACTTTAACTTCTTCTTCTTCTTCTAATTAGAGTCGTGGAAGAATCGAATCTTCTTTCAAACGATCACTAATCCCCCGGGACGAACAAAAGAGAAATTACTACTCTTTTGTTTTTGCGATCTTTATTCCTCAATACTCCAACAGCAGAGAAAAAGCTCTTCGATATATACGTGTGGTCCACTCTTCTCGTCGTCGCTTTCAACGAGAGAAGGAGCGTGACAGCGAAAACAGCGAAAGCAGCAAAAGCGCTTCTCGTGGTTTGTGTGTCTCTCTTTTGAAGAAGAGAGATGGTGATCTCTCTGTCCCACAAAAGAAGGTGGCACGTTTACTTATTTTAGGGTTAGGAACCCTAAACATTTTTTTTTGCTCTCTTTTTCTCGTTTATGCCTTTTTCCCTTTTTTCCCTTCAAAATTGGTACTTACAAAAAGAATGAGAGCGTTTAATAATAAAGAGAAAGAAGAAGACCTCTGAAGGAAATGAGACGATCGGAGAGCGCTCTCAACGTGAAAGCACCCGCAGTTGGTGGAGCAGTCAACGCGTTTTTACACTCCGGGTGTGAATACGGTGCGTTGTTTTGTGTGTTGTTGTTTAATTAATTATATCTCTCGGTTCGTTTTTTTTTACCCGCACTTTTCTTACTTCCGCAAAAATCATCGTCTGCGGCTTTTGTCGTCGTATCTTTACAGACGAACAAAAGCAGTGTTTTGCTGCTTTCGTTTTCCTCTCTCTCTCTCTCTCCCTTCTCTCTCTGTGTATGTGTGTTTATAGTCCTCTTTCCTGCGCGTGCGATGATGATTCCACATAAAAAAAGAAGACGAGAGAGAGAGACACTTTTTCCGTAGAAGCAGTTAAAAGTGAACAAACAAACTTTCCGATTGAATACCCAATTCGCTGACATCTTTTCTCTCTTTTGTCTCTCTCTTTTTCTTCTCACATCATCCTATGTCGTCGTACAAATGAAAAGGCATATTCCAAGAAAAATCAACGAAAGATGAGGACGCGTACTGCGTGTTCGTGGACGATGCGGTTCCCGGGAAGTTTGCGGATGCGGTGTTTTGCATATTCGACGGCCACGCCGGGAAGCTGAGCGCGACAAAGTGCGCGGAAGAATTTTTACAGCGAATATGCGACGCTTTGCCAGAAGACGAGAAGCCGAGCACGAGTAGCGGTAAAAGAAAAGAGAGCAATAATAATAATAATAATAATAGAAGAAGGAGCAGCGCGGATAATCTAAGATATCACGATATTTTATTGGACGATAGAGAAAACGCCAAACGAGTGTGGCCGAAATCGTTAGAGCAGGCGACGAGAGACGCAGCGGCGAAGATTAACCACGACATGCGAGTAACTGGAAGAGATGGAACGACCGCGTTGGTTGTTATGATTAAAAGAGCATTAGACACAAACATCGCGTACGTGAAAACAGCCTGGGTGGGGGATACGCGAGCGGTGATTCGATATAAAAACAGAACGTTCAATTTGAGCGAAGATCACACGGCGATGAATTTAAACGAACGCTCGAGGATGGGGCAGTATTACAGAGCTCGCGCGAGAAAAAGTCGCGTTTTGAAGCAAAAAGCGGACGAGTTGAAATCACCTAAGAGCAGACGAAACCGAAACGCGAGTGTGGATGATCTTCTCACGGATTCGGATAATCCGTCCATCGAAGGCGGTTTAGCCTTTAAAGAGTGGCAAGAGAAGTCGCAAGCAGAAAAAGAAAAATCAATCAGAGGTGGATCAGAAATGCTCACGCGATTTGCCGGTGGAAGAAGAGCTTCGGAGGTGCTCAAATCTCGCAACGATAGCTTTACGCAAACCTCGGAAGCGGTGAGAGAAAGAGAACACGAGGGCAGGAACACGCCGCCACCGATAACGACGAGTTCTACCGGGAGAGATACAATAAAAATTCCAAAGAGCAATAGTGGCACAAACCTAAACAATATAGTAGTAAAAAGTGTCGTAAAATCGACTTCGGGGAGCGATTTAACCCAAGCCCAAGGTGCCGGAAACGCCGCGGCAAAACTCGCGGATTTATCTTTGAAATTACCAAGAGAAGATGCCAGAAAAGAGTTAAAAAAGATGCATGCTAAATTCGAGGAGAAAGAAATTAAGAAAACGATACGATCGCTCGCGGCGGGAGTCACTCAAGACGATTCTGCTTTTTTGAATAACAATCATAGTGGCGAAGATTCGAGCACCAACGGGAGCAGCTCAGGGAGGAAGAGTTCTTCCTTACCGTACAGCTCCTCGAGCGAAGAGTTGGAAGATTCGCGTCTAGAACCGTCCACAACGCAGAATTTTGGCGGAGAAGAGAACGAGGACGACGACGACGACATCTACGCGACTTTGTTTCCATTCAAAATTGAAGACATACCTCGAGTGCACATCGATCGTTCCGGTCTAGTTTCCTCGATGCACTCGAGAAGAACGTCGTTCTTAGCAAGAATAGAACACGAAGAAACTGGCGGTTTGTCCGCACCAAGAATTGTCGCCCGAACTGGCGTATCCTGCGCATTCTCGCGGTCGATTGGTGATTCCGGCGTCGCTCGCGCCGTCATATGTACGCCAGAGTTCAGAGATTTCACCATCGCCTGCGGAGAACCGGCTCGGATAGTTTTAGCCTCAGACGGGTGTTGGGATGTGTTTACGAGCGACGAAGCGACGTTACACATTGAATCCTTGCGTGACGCCGATCACACGCGAACGAGCGATATTTCTACGAGAGGGGGAGGTTTCCACAACACGGCAACCGTGGACGCCTCGGTCCGAGGCGGAAGCAATCACAGCGGGAATAACATGAGCTCCGGGAAAGATGGGAGCGGAATGTACGCAGATTTAAGCGTTCGATTTGGCCAAAACTCCTCGTTTCAAGAGTCTGCGCCAGGTATACCTGCCGCCCAAGCGGCTAAGAAACTCGCGAAAGCGGCGAAGCAGAGAAGATTGTATCGAAGTTACCCTCCGGACGATATTACGGTTATAGTCGTCGATATCAACTTGGCGCATTTCGAAGTGATTGATCAACCCGGATGTTCGTGCGTGGTTTCATAAGTATGATAATACTTTTGTTTTAATACCTGTACTATTGTTTTTGTTGTAAACTACCTATTCCATGTTCAATACATAACTATAACTGCTACTATAACTGCTATTACTACTTAGTGCTAGATTAATAACTACTCTTCTGAAGGAGAAATTCGAAACACGGCGATTCTCTGGTCAGGAAACAAACTCTCAAACGGCGGGGGACTCGGTGGCGGCGTTTTCGTGCCACTTTTTCGAACTTCTTCACAAACTAACCCTTCTTTTTCTAAATTCTCAAAGAAATCCACGTCCATCCCATCGTATCTGTGTTTCGTGTGCGCGTAGAGCATGAAACCGCTTTTTGTCTTTCGGCATCTGGTTCGCAACAGTTTTGCGATGACTCGCGGTAATATTTTCACTCCAGATTCGTCGTACACGAGGTCCGAGCCGAGGAGAAAATCAACGTCAATCATTTGAGCATCGTAATCGTCTTTTACTTCTTCTTCTTCTTTATCTGATAGTATAACTTCGTTCCAATCCAACGACGTCGCGTAAATCTTCTCTCGTTCCTTCGACGATAATTTTCTCTTCTCTCTGTTCGAATCGAGTATCAAATTTAACCAATCCAGAGCACCTCCCGCTTCCATCTCTGTCGCGTGAAAAGCATCGATGGAGTCGCAAAATTTCCTCACGATCGTCATCGCCAGCCACCCGTTTCCACTTCCGAGCTCTAAAACTCTCACTCTCTTTTTTGTGCCGCTACTAAACAACTCTTCTGATTTTGAACAGAGAAAATCTTTCAGAGCGACGGCGGCGTCCCATCTCTTCTGTCCAGTCGTATTGAACGTGGTCGTTTGCATGTATAAAGCGGCGTCGCCGAGATAGAAGTAATTATCGTCGTCGTCTGAATCGTCGTCATCATCATCATCATTGGGTGGTGGTGGTGGTAATGGTGGTTCAAAAGACATGTGTATTCGCATTAAAAGTTTTGGATAATGAGGAGTTGTTCGTTACAAACACGGATATGACATGCGAGAGACATAATACGAATACTAACAACAACTAAGTATCGTCCAACTTCTCCAACACCCCCTCGCTAATCAACGGCTGCGCTTCTTCTCTCCTCAACAAGTGCACGGAGTCCTTCTTCAAATCGACGACGCCGTCTTTGAAATAAATCACGCCGTGATCTTTCGTACACCGCACTTGCACTTTATGCTCCTTGGGCGGATCCCGGTCTAAAATCAAGTTCATGTTAATACCTTCCTTCTTCCCCATGTATTTGTTCAGAATTTTCGAATACTCCGTGAAATAATCTCGTTCCGAGTGCGATAAATTTTCCGAGATCGAATCCGGTAAGCCGACGCCTAACGTCCATCGTAAACTCTGGATTCGTTTCACGCGTTCGTTGAGATAAATCATCAGTGCTTTCTTGTTGCGTAAAATCGAGTGATGGTGCGTTTGTATCGCCGCTGTTATTCCTTCTTGTTCTTCTTTTCCTGTGACTTGCTTCAACTTTTCCGCTAAAGATCTGTTTTCCTGATAATGCGCTTTCACTTCCTCTAGTATCGACCGCACGAGCTCGTCGTTATACGGTGGAATCGAGGACGGACTCGCGCTCGATTCCACGGACGAGGCGATTTCTTTCACCAACTCCGTGGCTTTTTTCCCGAAAGATGTGGATGACATTTGTCTTCTTTATCTCATAAAAATAAACAAAAACGCAAAAAGCCGTCGTAGATGTATATATATTCTCTCTCTCTCTCTCTCTCTCTCTATGTGTGTGTGTGTGTGTGTGCGTGAAAGAAGTCCGAAAAGCGTGAGCGAAAAGATGTTTACCAAACAGGATTCTGACGATTTTTTGAATAATTTTTCTCTGCAAAGAACAGACAAATCACACAAATTCTTCGTACGTAGTGTGTGTGTGTCTCGAGTGTCTCCTGTGCGTGTGTTCATAATGTAATAGCGTACCGAGCAACTTTCTTTTAATTAGGCGTGAAATAAATATATATTAAGTGTTACAATCATTGTTTAATAATTACGCGGCAGACTTCTCCGAGGAGGACCCCGATAACAACGGTTCCTTCTCCAACGCCTCCCTCTCTTTCGCTTCTTGCTCTTTTTGCGCGATTTTCGCAAAGTTGTACCAAAAGAAGCCGACTAAGACGATCCCGTACCCGATCGCTTCGACGACCGTGACGACGTCGTGATACACCGCCATGCCGTATAAAATCAACAGCACAGATCGAGACATGGAGAGAACTTTCAAAGTCAACGACCCGGCGGCTTTGATGACCCCCAAGGAACACAGGTTGGTGAAGAAACCGAGACAGCCGGCCAAAGCGAAGAGGTGCGGTTGACCTTTCACCATTCCCCACGCGTCTTTATCTACCATATCTTGAAACTCCAAAGCCGCGCTCGCCACGAATAAGAAGAACAAAGACGCCGGGGAGATGAAATATAAACCTTCCCACATGGAAAAAGATTTATTGGCCAACAAAAACTGCATCCACGCGCTCTTCGCGGCTTCGCTCAACTCGGCGACGAGAATGCACGTAAAACCAACCGCGGTGAAAGAAACATCTCCCCAGGCAGCCATTAACGTCCCAACGACGATGACCAAAATCGATAAGAATACCCGAGTGTTGAACCTATCCAATCCCATGCCAGTTAATAACGCGAACAACACCACCGGTCCCATCGCTTTACACATCTGCAAAAAACTCAGCGAGAGATAAAAGTACGCGGTATTCCCAGCCGCTAACGTCGTCGCTTGGAAAAACCCAATCGGTGACACCACCATCACGTATTCTTTCAAACCCATCTCAAACTTATCTTTTCCTAACTCGATGACGTTAAATTTATACAGCAACGCCGTCATCACCCATCCAAACGCGACTCCTAAGGACGAGAGGACGATTGGAAAATGGAACGGCGTGACCGATAAAATGTATTTGTTCAACATGATAATCCCAGCCGCGGAGGCTAAGTAACCCGCGCCGTAAAAGACGATGGACCAGACCATTGAAGTCGTGGATGCTGCCTTCATCTTTTAATACTATTATGTGATAATACGCGTCCTTATTCTCGTTCTTCTCTGAGGGAAAAGAAAGAATTTTTCCCTTTCTTGGGGCGCGGCCTTGTGAAACCCTAAATCAAAGTATTGCTTTCCTTTTCGTCAGTTCGAGCAACTGTTCGAGCTTGGCGCACTTGGCGGTCAACGCGTCGACTTTGACGGTCAAACGAGATATCGCTTCGTCTTTCTCCTTTATTAACGACGACGACAACAAAGATGATTTTCGAGGATGGTTTTTTTCTTCTTCTTCTTCTTCCTTTATCGTCGCTTCCTTTAGAGAGAGGAGCTTCGTCGTCGTCGTCGTCGTTTTGGTTTCTTCTTTGTCTTCTTTTTCTTTTTCGTCGTCGTTCTTCTCGTCGTTTGCGGATGACTGCGCGAGCCTTTGCTTGTGCGTATTTTGTTCTTGTTCTTCTTCTTCTTCTTCTTCTTCTTCTTCAATCTCGTATTCGTCCGTCTCGCTCTTCGATTCTTCTTCTTCTTCTTCTTCTTCTTCTCGGTCTCCGTCTCTTTCGTCCGGGTGGTCGAGAGACATAAAATCATCCTCCACGGCGGTTTTAATCTTCAACAAAACTCTCTCCGCCGCGTCCTTCTCGCTTCGTGCGACCGCGCTCATCTCCTCTCTCGTCAACTCGCACCGTATTTTTGGACTTCTCAACACTTTCGCGTTTAGAAGTTCCCAGTTTTCCAGTTTCCCTTTGAAGCTGTTTTTGATCGGGTAGTTGTGCATGGATATCATCCTCGCAGTATTCGAACGACGACTGAAAGAAGAGGAGGAGGAGGAACACGTAGTTTTCATTAAAATCTCCGCGCATAACACTCCGTCCGAGAAGTCTCTCGCGAAGTGCTTCTTCGGTTTCGATTGCAGGTTCAACCGGTCGATCCAGACGTAAATTTCCATTCGCTCTCTTTCCGTTATTTTTTTTAAAGTACTCCTAGAAGTCGTCATCGCGCGAAGAAGAAGAGTGGCGCGTGCTTCAAACGGTACGCTCGCGCGTGAGCACTCGTTCGCGTTAAAAAAATGTGCGCCGCTGCTTTATCGTCAGTCCTCCGGGTGTGTGCGTGTGATGTAATGTGACGTGTTTATTTTTAGCAACAACACATGTGAAGCATGCATGTTTGACTTTTTTTGTTTTTGTTTTTTTTCTGAGAAACGGCTTTTTCACAGAAGAGAAGACAAACGACTCTGCTCTTTCTCGAAAATGCTTCAAAAATCATCATCTCTTCGGTCCGGTTGTTCTTTAAGAAGCACGACGACAACAACAACAAGAACAAGAACTCACTCAGAAGAAGAAGACAAAAGAAGAAGAAAAATGGACCCGCTGGCGACGACGGAACGTTTCGAGCGCGAATTCAGAGAGGCTTTGTCTTTTAACTCTTCTTTGTCTTCTTCCTCTGATACAGTCGTTAAAGCCAGAATCCAATTCGCTTTGGAGGCGGTTTTGTCTGCGACGACGCCTCGCGACGTTTACGACGCAAAAGATGACGAGCACTACCCTTTCGACTCAGACGAGAAAGAACTGGAAAAGATTGAAACTTTGGCGGAGTTTTTCTACCAGTGCGCATCCGTCGACCTTTACCCGCACGCGTTCGATGTGCGCTTGGAAAATGTCACAAACTCCTCGTCTAAAATGTCTTCAATAAGTGAAGAAACGAAAGCTTCGTTACGAAGCGCGTACGTGCGAAACAAAACAGAATTAACCAGAGCGTGCCGAACACTAGCGGAAATGGAAGACGAGAAAACGACGGAGCAATTGGAGAAGATCGAGTGGCGGATGAGTGCGGAGACGAGCTCGAGGATGCGACAGAACAGAGGACGACATCGAGAAGGAAGAGACGGACGGGAGGAGGAGGAAAGCGAAGGAGTAGGAGGAGACCGGTTGCGATACGTGGTGAAAGTAACCCTGAGAAGTGTGGGCGAGAAGAAGAAGAACGCGGCGGCGGCGAAAAGGAGGGTGGAAGTTTTCGAGTGTTCGTACGAGACGTTGAAAAAGCTGAGCGAGGACGTGGAGAAATGCCGGGAGAAGAGCGAGGACGCTCGAGCGAGACGGATTCGACGGTTCGTGAAACGACCGACTTGATGTAATAATAGAAGATTAAATGAATAGAGAGCGCATAGAAGAGAATAAGTTAGACGACGAATAGCGGCGAGTATACCAGTTTTTAAAGCATATTTATAATAACGTAAATTTTCCTCTTCTTCTTCTTCTTCTTAACCGAGCGCGTCCGGAAACACGACGTAGTGCAAGGTCTTCACGATAATATACGTCACCGTAAACGCGACGAAATATCGCGAACAAAACGTATCAAACACCTCCAAAATCTCTCTCGTTTTTCTACTCACCGTTCCGTACACTTTCAAAGGAATCGCTATCACGCTGGCGCCTTTTCTAAATTTCGCGATGCCGCTCGTTTCGTCCGATCTCTCCTTGTCCTCTTGCGTCGATTTAATCTTCTCCATTTCCGTCGCGTACCGGGTGCTAATTTCCGTCGTTTTCTTCTCTCTCTCCGACGCGCTCATGTTTGCATCCAACATTACTTTTTTCGTCTCTTCCATCTGTTTCGTCATCAACTTCTCAAACTCTTCCTCTCTCGCTTTTCTCACGTCGCCCGGGCTCATAAATCCGAGCAAACCGCCCATACCTCTCGCCACCAATCCTACGCTCAAATCGTGATAGATGGCTAAAATCGCCACAACTTTCGTGCTTCCCAACAAGATAAAATTCGCGCCGACGACAAACACCACCCCGGCTAAATACGTCTCCGACGTCTCGTGTCTCGGCAACACCCACCCTAACCCTTTCGTTTGGACGAACGGTATCGCCGTTTCTCTCACGAACGATTCCAACACGCACAACTCCGTTCTGACGCGAATCAACACGTCGTTAATCAGCGGTCGATAATTTTCAATGTTACTATCCCCAGCCAAGGAAAGCGCGAGTCTTTGACCGACTCGAAAGACACCATCGGATGCTGGACAGACTGGCGAGAAGTTCGCGAACGGGTCGATGGATTGTTGCGAACTCGCGGCGAACGCGTTTCCAGCCCCTTCAAAATTTTGGAGGAGGAAACCACTCCCATTTGTACCAGCGGATACGCTGTTGATATCTGTGGTCAATCCAACGTACCCAACAGTCGTTGTCATCACCATCATCCTCGTCGCTGTATTTAACGTCTCGGTATTCGTATTAGTATTACTTCTCCCAAAATCTTCCTTTTCTTCCGAGAGGAGGAGAATATCCAGCGGGTCGAAGATATTCGCATCCTCGTCGTCGCGATGAGAATCTTCTCCAACAGAAAAATATAAATGTTTCCCCGCTCTTCTCGTCACCGTCGTCCTCCTTAAAGCTTTAGTATTCTTTAAAACGCTTCCTCTCGATCTCCTCGTTTTCGTCGCGTTACCACCGGGGAGTTGAACTCGCGTCCTCGCAGTGCACGTCGTCGTACGCGGCATCATCTTTCTTGATGAATACTACTCCTACTACTCTTAATAATATAACAATAACAATTTGACGCGAATGTGACTCTTGTGCGTAATAAAAAATGAAAGCAAAATCGAGACAAAAACTCAAGAACTCATCAAGAGTCTTTTTGAGCAAAACAGACAAAAAAAAACAACAGACAAAAAACTTTTTTTTTCTTTCTTCGAGAGAGAAAAAAAACCAATAATTAATTTCTCTCGTGCACGCAACAAAAAAAAATGAATTCGTTCGTCAGACAGAAGAAGAGACACACACAAAGAGATAAAAAAATGACGTTGATGAAAGAAGAAGTTCCTCCTCCTCCTTCGGCGGAGGAGTGCGCGAGAGTGTGGCAAC
>Ga0181555_1001041_pt1 | contig 25962 bp, 51 predicted proteins | sample 011ome_15_FD_145601 | JGI IMG/M metagenome (GOLD analysis project Ga0181555, IMG submission 145601) | Coastal salt marsh microbial communities from the Groves Creek Marsh, Skidaway Island, Georgia - 011504AT metaG (spades assembly) | ecosystem: Environmental > Aquatic > Marine > Intertidal zone...
CTTGGGGGGTTGAACTGTACCCAACCATCCCCACGCTTCCACACTAACTTACCACTAAGCTGCTGCGATGTCAACTATTTCACACACCCCTGCAGTACAGGCTAACTCACGCCCACCTGAAGTTGTGTCCTCTTTCTCAAAGTCACTCAGCTTAGACCAGTCTACTTTCTTAGGCATCTTCTTCTTGAACTCAGCGTACTGTTCAGCATCAATGTCCTGATAAGGTGCTTGCTGATATGTATGCTCACTGAAAGGCAGGAAGCTGATACCAGATACTTCATCGAAGTGTTCATATACCCAAGCACCTACATCCATCCATTCATTTTCCTTAACTGAAATTGTTACGCTAGGCTTATGTTCGCACCAATGACGCTGGTAGGTAAGCCACAGTTCAAGCTGTTCAATGGCAGTCATTTGAGTACGTGTTACCGCACCGTTAGGTGACTTCATTGGGAAGCTAAACACTGTCGTGCTATCAGGCTTCATTACGTCAGGCTCCGCTGGGATACCTTCAGCAACCAAGAACTGTGTCAGTGGGTCTTTGTTATCGCCACGAACAGTACGAATGTAGTACGGATTGTGCCGTGCGTGAATACCACTTGCTGCATCAGTAAGCTGCGACACAGTGCCGCTAGGCTTCACACATGTGACAGCAGTAGACTGTGGTATTTTAAGCTGCTTAGACATTGCTTCGTTAACAATGACTGCCTCTGCACGTAGTATTTCAAGTGCAGTCTCTAGTTTGCCACCAGATGTAGCTGTCAGATTATTGTCCATGATACCTGTCAGCGACACACCAAGCAAGCGTTCTTCTTCAGTATTCTTCTGCCAAATCTTACGCAGATACTTGAAGTTCGTTAGTGTTGCTTGGAATGTACCCAAGATGGTAGCTAGTCGTACCTTCTCTTTCAGTATAGCAAGAGTGTCTGATTCACGTACTACTACTTCTGACAAGTTACAGAACTGGTATGGACGCAAGATAATTTCACTGCAAGGATTACACCCGAAGTCATGGTCTGTCTCACGTCTACCATTCTTTTCTGCCTGCTTCTTAGCTGACTGACGATTGAATATGCCACGCTCACCTGACTTACTATCATACAACGATAACCACTCACGCATGAACGTACCCATCTCAGGCTTAGTCTTGTAAGCTACAGAGTTATTAGCCAGCGCACGTTGACCTTCATTCTCCCACCACTGACCTGACTTAGCATGAGCCATCTGGTCATCGTTAAGATTAGACAATGAAATCAAAGCACTACGGCGTACACCGCCGACAACTACAACCTCACCAATCTTACACATGATGTCGTGACATTCGATTGGGTATAGCCTACGTCCAGCTGCACCCTTGAACTTTTGAATACAAAACTCAAATAGTTCAACAAGGGGCTGTGGACCTGATGCACGACCGCCAAAAGTCTTTAGCCGTGCGCCAGCAGGGCGTACTTCGCTGACATCGAACTTAGGTATTTGTCCACTGTACAGCATAGCAATCAATTCCTTGAGTGACTTAGCCCAACCCGGACGTGAATCACCTACCTTAATTACTGTGTCTGTATCGTGGAACTCTTCGCTAACCATAGGTAGCTTCTCAATGCAGTGACGCTCAACGCTGAAGCCAACGCCAGTACCACACATAAGAATGTACATAGACTCGTCAAAGGCACGAGGGCTATCTACAGGCACGTAGGAACAGTTGTATCCACCTACGTGACAGCGATCTAGTGCTGGGCCAGCAGTCATCAATGCCCTCATAGAAGGCATGATAGACTGGTTGAGTACAGCTTCTTCCAGTTCACCTCTCAGTGTATCTGGTAGCTTATAGCCATTGTTATTAAGCAAATGGTCAGCCATATAATCAAAGTATCTTGCGACAGTTTCACCCCATGTCTCCCTTCGCTGTTCGTCTTCTTTCCATCTTGCATAGCGTGAAAGTGCTATGAAGTTTTGGTAGTCTGTTGGTAATGTATTACTAATCATCTCTTTACTCCGTTACTGTTCTAATGTTTCTGATGGTGGCACCTTCTATGTCATAGAAGTATTCTTGTATGCCGTCTTCTAACTCCTCACCTACTCGACCATCAGCGGGGATAGGGTATTCTTCTTCATCTATATCAAGGGTAATAAACATTTTAACTCTTATCACTTGCCATTACCTCTTCAATCAACTTGTCAAGATACCACTGTGCTTTCTTCAAGTCTTCTAGTGGTTTGTCTTTGTAATCAAAACGCCACAGGTATTTCATAATGTTACCCTGCAGATAATACTTGAACCCATCACCAGTGGCAGCAGAGATAGCATGAATACATTCAATACCTGTCTGGTTATAGTGGGGTGGACTGTTGACCATATCAACATTACCCCAAGCCACCTTGCCTGCCTGTTCTGCTTCTTCCATCTTCTTCATAAATGCATCATGTCTCATGCTGAACCCCCTGTCTTTGTGTTAAAGGATAGGTGTACTACGTTACCGTCATAGGTCTTTTCTACACCTGCTTCTTCCTCTAGTTCTACATCAATATCCATCTCCGTGTCAATAACTTTTGTTACATATTCGTGTACAATATTGCGTAGTTCTTCTACTTCTTCCATTACAGGAACGGAAGCACACATCATCTTAGCAAAGTGCATCACCTGATAATAGTCTTCGTCATCCATAGGGTTGTCTGGCATAGCCATAATAGATATGTCAACTTCACCTGACCACCTACCATCGTCATTTGCAAATGGCCTGACACGGATAAGGAAGTCTTCCTCGTTTACTTCTTCAGCTAGTTTCTCCATCATATTCATAGTTATCTCCTTTTCACTTTTGTGCCGCCAAACTTAATAAACTTTGGATGCTTGTTTTTGCCCTTCTCCTTCAACCAATCTTCAGGAATAATCCTGTCATAGTATCTAAAGCCGTGCTTAATGCACCAGTCTGCATATGAAGACTTGGCACCCTTGCTTAACTTAGCCTTGCTGTTAGTAAACACAAAGCGTATGTCCAGCTTGGGATGCTGCTTCTTAATGGCGATATGCTTGCGCCTATCTGCTGCCATGAACCTGCCCTTTGTCTCAATTATGATACCATTGTCGAGTACAAAGTCAGGGGTATAGGTGCGGTAGGCTAGGTCTTCCCATTCAATCTTGATATTCTCGTAGTCGTATTTAATCTTGTGTTCATCAAGATAAATGGATAGCTTGTGTTCTAGCCCACTGCGATACCCATGTTTTATAGCCATACGCCTTGCCTTATGCAGCAATTACATCTCCAATGTAACTAACTGTAGGCGGGTTCTTAGCCTGTGACTTTACAGCAGGACGCTCAGTAAGACTATCCCAACAATCAAAACGGTAGCTGCAAAATTTACATCCGTTATTGAGGACTTTATTACCTGTGGGCTTGCCACGAAAAGTTTCAGGCACTGGTTCAAAACATCTTTCAAACTTGTTCTCCTTTACTGTCTTTACTGTATTTTCAATTTTAGCAAGTTCAGCATCCATGTCAAGACCTGTGGCTGGCACATATTTAAAGTGACCATTGGCCTTGTTGACTACCCACCAGCCACCCGCACGTTTGCCGGAAGCCTTGGCATAACCTGCAAGCTGTCCCACGTAACCAAACCCGTCTCCTGCTGCGAGGGTACTATAAGATTCAAACTTGTTTCGGTAGGACCAGTCTGAAGCTGATTTAATATCATCAACTGCATCGTTAATGACAATATCATATGAGCCATTAATACTAGTAGTACCAAGGTTAAGAGTGACTTTTTCAGAATCATTGTATTTTACTCCTGCTTCTTTTAAAAGACCTTTGAACACTGCTTCTACAATGTCTCCGATCATCATATTCATCATAAAATTAATTGGCATAGGTATAGCTACCTCTGGTTTATTCTTTTCGTACCAGAGTTGGCAAGTGGGGCGACCTACATTAGACATTCGTATTCTGAAATCGCCCCGCTTTTTACCGCTGCCAAACTGATTACGCAGAGCATTTGCTACATCTGCAGCTACCTGTTGAATGGTAGCCTCAGTCATGGCACTGTCTCCTCGAACCGCATCAGTCATATACTGATGCAGTGTTAGTTCAGCGGGATGGTTCATTATGCTGCATCCTCATCGTCAATGACAATATCAACAATGTCATCTACTACGTCTACATCCTCGTCTTCCATTTTAGAATTAGCTTTTTCTGACCAAGAGTTTAGAATGTAGGTGTTGTAGTTGTCTACCCAAGAAAGGAAATTAGCAAACATGTCGTGCTGCTCTTTTTCAACCTCAAGTACTTTGGTGACATCCAGAGATGCAATAGGTACGTAGTAGGATGCACCTGTAGGAATCTTACGCTCATCAGATTTTAGATTGATGACGTGTTGAATGGGAAGTAACGACATCTTTGTCATGGTAGCAAAGCTTTTACCTAACTCAGTAAATGCATCACGATTGTCAATTTCCCATACTACTGGTGTTTCATCCACGTCTACTGGATTACCTTTGTCATCCGTAGGGTTAATCATCTCTACAGTACCAAGAATTACACGAACACGCTTAATTGACTTTAGCAGTTCTTGCATCTTCTCTGGTAATGCCTTGAAGTCTTTGATGTACCCAGCCGGTTTACCACAGTTAAACCCGCCATCATTGTCTTTCAAGTCAGACTGAAGTTTAGCGTCATCAGTCATAACACTCTTAACATAACGGTTAGGGGATTTGCCTGTAGCCTGCACAAAACGCTTGTACATGAAACGCTGTAGAAACGGACGTATCTTAATTTCTGAAGCGTAGTAGGTTGGGCCATCTGGAATTTCCAGTTTGTAAGAACCGCCTTCCACTACTTCAACATTAACCTTTTTACCGTTTACTTCTGCTGGACCCATGAGTGGGGTATGGTGTATGCGCAGTCGTGCCAGTGAACTACTAGCAGCACCTGTAGGTTTTTCATTAGCAATGCCCATAGCCTTTGCCATAGCAGCATAGTTGTTTGTGTCGATAGTCGTAAGTTGTGACATATATTTCTCCTTTCATAAAAACAATGAGACATAGTTATATCATGCTATGTCCTTAACGTCAAGCCAATTCGGACCTATTTTTGCCTCTAAAAGTAAAGGCACATTAAACTCTACACCCCAGCGTATTGTAATCAGTTCAAGTAGTCTATCATTAGTGTCTTGTATTACACTGATAACCTGTGCTTCTTCATCTGGGTGTATATCAATAACAATACTGTCGTGAACTGAATTTACTATACATGATTTCATATCCTTTAGCAAGTACTCGATGTGTAATAATGCAACAGGAACAATATCTGCTGTAGCAAACGATTGCACAGGATAATTCTTGATCTGTGTAAAGTGTGATACACGCCCACTAGCCTTACGTACCACATTCGGGAACGAAAACTCACGACCACTGGGCGTTGTTATTTTTTGTGTTTCTATAGCTTCTTTAGCCAATCTGGAATGCCAAGCTGCCACTCCCTTGTATTTGCTGTTGAAGTGTTCGTAGTACGCTGCTTCTGCTTTGGTTCTACCATATCCTGTTGCGCCGTAGAGTGGTGCAAACGTATGCGCCTTCGCATCTTGGCGAGACGTAGGTTGACCAGCATCGGTAATAACTTTAGCGGTGTATGCATGTACATCAAATCCAGTAGATACTTCTTCAATCGCTACCTCATCTTGTGATAAAAATGCAGCGGCACGGAACTCAAGCTGCGCAAAGTCAGCTTCCATTACCTTGCCACCATCGAATCGTGACACAAATACTTTCTTAACAGGAAACGTGCCGCCACGTGGCATGTTCTGCATGTTAGGATTAGCACCACTAAAGCGACCAGTAGAGGTGCGATGCTGTAGTAAGCTAACATGCAGCTTACCATCCTGCTTAGTGTAGTTACGTATACCCTCAACAAAAGAGGACAGGTATGTGTCAACTGCACTAAGCCTGCGTACCTTGTACAAGAAGTCAACTGCATCATCCATACCTTTGCTCTTAGCCCCTGCTTCTAGTAGTTCAAGGTTCTGCTTACTAGTGCTAAAACCGTTTGCACTCAACCACTTAGATGATGGTGGCTTGAACTTGAAACCTGCCAAAGTGTCTGATGGTATAAACAGAAACCCTTCTGTATTACATTCAGCGCATCTGCTGGGTTTAGCAAAAGGCTCACCGTTCTTCTTTGTCTTACGGACGTAACCTGTACCCCCGCAGGTGTGGCACTGTTGTGCTACAGTTTTATACAGACGTTCTGTGCCGTAAGAAACCATACTGCGAAACGACACGTCATCCATGTAGGGGTCTATCTTACTAGCCCAATCTGTTTTATCAATGACTTTCCTACCATAAATAACCCAGCCTAATTGTTCTGGACTGTTAAGATTGATAGGCGTGTCACCCATTACGTGACGCACATGTGACTGCAACGCTCTCTCTAAATCCTCACGCTCTTGCTCAAACTCTGTTTTCACCTCATCTAACTTAGACATATCAACAGCAAATCCACGCTGGTAGATACGTGCAAGTGTAACACATACCTGATTAGTGAGATCGACTGTGCCACGTAAGCCACTATCTTTAGGCGTATTCAAGCGATACATTAGTTTGTCACATAGCTGTTGTGTAGCGTTAAGGTCAGCAGACAAGTACTCGCACAACTCATCATGTGGTATGTCACGTGTGCTATACCCCTTCCTAAAGTATTCTTTTAGCGTGTCCTGCTTCTTAGTTTCCAACTCGTAGCGTTCCGCACATGCCTCAAGAGACAGAGGTTCTTTGTTCCCCCGCTGCAACACATACTCAGCAAGCATTGTGTCAAACACAGTACCATTGTATGTAAAGCCTGACTCCCAAAGCCAGAGCAAATCATAAGCTGCGTTATGACAGATAAGCACCGTAGTGTCATCAAGCCACTGCTGCACGATAGCGTGTCCATCTGGTGTGGCATCAACTTCACTGTGGTCAAAGGTAATGATACGTTCAACCCCTTGGTCATTCAGCATACCCACGAGTGTAAGTGAGTTCTCTGATTCAAAGGGATCAAGGTGTAACTTACCATCCCTTGTTGTTGTTGTGTTCTCTACATCAAGTGTTAATTTCATCCCGTGTACCTCGCTGTTCTATACTCAAGTTCACAGTGTACCACGCCATGCCAACCTGTCAACTTATTTTTTACCACGTTGAGGTGACGTTGTGTGTCTTCTTCGTCTTGGTTGTCTACTGGCGGGTTCTTAGCAATCAAGACCATCAGGTCAGCTTCAGCGGCCTTACCTGTACGTGAGCCTTCCATCATTGACTGGTTCAAAAGAACCTTGCCTTCTGCATCTGCAGATAGCTGAGACATGTAGAATACAGCACACTCATATTGCTTGGCAATCTGCCTAGCGTGTACGGCATTAGCCTTGAGTGATTCATCCTGTCTGGCAAATCCACCTTTAGCGAACTTATCACCCATATCAAGAAGAACGATGTCTGGCTTGTAAGACTTGCATACAGACTCCACCCAATTCATGTCCCTACCTGTAGCATCCTTGATCTTGATGCGGTTCTTTACAGGCTCATACAATTCACGAGCCTTGGCAGGGTTCTTCTTAATCTCCTGCATAGTCATGCCTGTGGCAGCAGTAAGGTATCTAGCACCTACACGATGGTAGCCTTCTTCGTTACATAACACAATGCAGCTAGCACCTTGTTGTGCAAAGCCGCCCGGACTTGCGATCAAGCTGGCGTGGAAGGATGTTTTGCCGGTATTAGGTCTTGCACCAATCTCAATCAGGTGTCCTGCGTTTACCCCCTCAACCTTACGTGTAAGGCTAGGGATATTGAATGTCCATCGTGCTTCAAGGTCATTACGTAGCAGCAATGTGTCCATGTCAATGTCATCCCACTCAATGTTTAGATCGGGTGTGAAGTCATCTCCATACTGCTCAAGCAACATACGTAGCGGCTCAAGGCTAGATTTGTCACCGTTAACGTAGTCGAATCCTAGATTGGCAATGTCTTCACCAACCACCTGTTGAAACAGTTTAGACAGCACCTCTTGCGCTATGTCACTGCCCATAGGTTGTTCTGCCTTAATCTTGTGAAACAAAGCAGAGTATGCCTGCTTCTGCGCAGTAGTGATAGTTGGGTTGTTTGACATAAACAATGCCTCAATCTCATCGGGTGTTACAGTACGTTCATAACGATCCATAGCTGTATCAATAGCCTGCTTAATCTTGCGCACGTCTTTGCTAAACAAACGGTCAGGACAACGTGCGCCACGATGATCTTCGTAGAACTCCTTGTCCATCAAACTTCTAATCAGTGATAATTCCATATAAATTCTCCATATCTGTCGGGTTACGATATTTCAAGTCATCTTTCAGCTTGAGTACACGAACATCGTTGACGTGTCCTCGTAATTCCTTCGCCATCTGTAGCGTCTTAGGTAATGCATCGGGGTCTAATGCTATAATCGCTGTTGAGAACTGCGCAAGATACCCTTTATGCGCGTCTTGTAGAGATGTCCCAAGAAGCGCAACCCCGACAAAGGAGCCGTAACCAACAACGGCTGCGCTTACACAGTCCTCAACAACAACTGCGACTTTACCACAACCATACGTGTATGGCAAGCCACTTTTTCCATATCTTTTCCATTTAGGTAGACGCTTACCGATAGCACGGCCCGTAGCATCTACAATCTTCCCATCATGCACAACAGGAAACACAACCCTGTCATCCTTCACATCATACATTACGCCTAACTCATCTGGGTCTAGCTTGTAGCGGAAGCAGAAGTTTAACACAGTACGCTTATCTCTGTGTGGTACGATGTAGCTAGGCAGTTCAAATGGCTCTGTAGCGAATTGCTCCGCACCCAAGAAGCCAGAACGTATATCATCTACAGATAAGTGTACACGTGTGCCACCACTGACACGACAAGATACCTTGTAGCAATTCCATATGATACTACCCATGTTGTTTGTCACCGTAAATGTTTTATAACCACCACATTCAGGACAGTTCATGCGCTTTGTCTCGCCGTTGGCTATGTCAAAGTCATTTATATTTATCATTTATATATCCTTTCTATATGTATACTATTATATATATTATAACATATATATATATAGTTCCCTGCGGCAGTTAAATGCTTATATCATGTATTCTTACGTGCTGTCAAGGCATTATTTGCACTTGTATACGTATTTTTTAAATAAGGTTTAACCGATTGCGGGTTAGCATGTCCTGTAACCGACATGATTTGTCCTATTCCTACATCAGCATCCACCATCTCTGTAACACCTGTGCGGCGTAAATCAGACAGACGTAATTCTTTTGCCAGTCCTGCCTCATCCATCAGCTTACGTGCATGTAACGGTAGCTTATACATCGTGTATGGTTCGTATACGCCACGATATGGCTGGGGTCTAGGTGCAACATACTGCTGAAAGCCAAAGTCTTGCTCTTGTTGTATAAGCATGTCAAGTAAATTGTCATCTATGGGTAGCTCAACCTGCGCATTACGCTTGGACTGTTGTATTATTACACGTTTAGTCTCAAAATCCAACATGTCCCACGTAAGCAAACGCATGTCACCCACTCGTTGACACCATTCATAGGCCATGTGTGCAATCAAACCTATGTTACGGGTGCTAAAATCGCTGTAGGCGGCGTCTAACAACTTTCTGACATCACCCTTCGTCCATACCACCTTACGCGGTTGTGTGGCTCTCCTACGTACCGTAGCGAAAGGATTGATGTTACAGTGTTCCATTCTTACTGCGTAGTTAAAAAGTATTCTGGTGACAGCCATGATGTGATTCGCAGTCGAGATACCACGATCACACCATTGGTCATAAGCTAATTTGGATTGTTTGGTTGACATTTTGGTGACATCGACATCACCAATGACTACCCCATCGACAGAGGTAGCCAATGCGTTGGTTAAGCAATACTGATAGTGTGCTTTAGTTTCATCCCTCAAGTTCTTGTAATCATGGGAAGAATAGTATTCATTGGCTACCTTTTTTAGTTTCATTATGCTGCTTCCATTGCTTGAAACTGTGGTGTATTAATCCAACCAGCCACATCAATCTCACGCTTGAACATTGAGATAGCTTGTGTGTCCTTACCTGTATTACGCAGGGCAAAGCCATTACGCTCATCGGCATAGGTAGCATAGTTGGTGAAGGCTGAGTATAATGCCCACAGATTACGTCCACGCACACTGACTTCCTGATTGTATAAGCCATACATCTTCTCTGACTTTTTGTCAGACTTCATAATGCCTTCAAGCATAGCTTTAACATCTACATGGGCAAGGCTAGTGTTAGCCCAACGCTGCATCTGTTCTGCCTGTGCAGTGAAGTCCTGTTGTGACTTGTGCAGTTCAGTGATGAACCTGTCGAGGCTGAAGTTGGATGTGTTCTTACGCATCACTTTACTGTGATCGCCTGTGATCTGCCCGTTGAGACAGAAAAAGTCGATAGCACCAAAGATAGTGGTGTTAGAACAAGTGCCGTTGACACCGTGCAAAGCAATGATCCGCTTCATCAAGGTAGTCTCGTGCTTGTCGGTGGTGATCTTAGCCTGCACATTAGGCAGGGTCACATCCATCATAGCCCAGCCATCCTTGTGTGCGCTGCGCCAGTATACCTGTGCATTTTCCATGTCATGCTCAGACAGGGTTTCTGTAGTAGTCTGCATGACGTTAGTGAAAAAGTCAGTGTGCGATGCACATGTGAAACCATTGCCTACGATGCCAATGTAGTCACCTGTGTTGCCGTTTATGACATACTTTTTGTCAGCAACTTTAGTCGGCTCAAACTCAACATTAAAGTCGAGGTGTTCTGGAATATATTCTAGCATAATTATTCTCCTATCGTTAATTGATACCCTGTTATATATTATATTCTAGCAAATGTCAACTTTAATAGTTCCAGTATTTTACTTCAACACTGTCATCAACAAGTAATCGCCTTAACGTGTACCATGCCTGATCCATGTTGCGTAAGTCCTCGTAGCTTATGTCACATAACTCAGACACTGCTTGTCTGATAGGTACGAAAGCCTGTAGCATTTCCAGTACAGCCTGTTGCTGTTTAGGTGTCATGCTTTTCCATGTGGCAGCAGCCTGTTCTTGGTTGATTTCCCATTGTGTCTTCTCTTTTTTCTTTGTCATTTTCAATCTCCTTTTTATATTTAATTAGCATATCATCCCGCAGTTTAACTACGCTATCCCAGTATTCTTTGCTTAGTCTATTCACTGCAATTCTCCATGTACCATGTCTTGAACTTGTGATAAGCCAGTATCTTGTAGGCTTCTAGGTCAAGAGTTTCCCATTCCTTGAGGTCAAGTCCCTCATATCTAAAGCGACTTTCCATCTCTCCATCCAGCATCACCATCAAAGCATTGGCCTGTGTGGGTGTTAGCTGTATCCATAGTGTTTTATCTTTAGCCATCGTTGTCAATTCTCCTCTGGATTTCCCTTGCTTCAGCCATATATTTCTGTGGCGTTGTCATGTGTTTATTCGGCTTTGTTAGTTCACTTTCTTCAAACTTACAACGTGTTGTATAATAAGCCATCAACATTGCCGCAAACTCAGGGAATGTTTCCCAGTCAGGTCTGCCGTGTGTATCAAATGTGTAATCAATTTCTGTGTCAAGTGCTACCAGTATGGCGTTGACTTGTTTCTTTGGTAGGTTAAGCGTTATCATAATCATCTCCTTTATCACGCAACTCAAGTGTGTCTACATCAACATCATCACCAATGTATGAATAGTCGTAGTCAGGAATATTGAATAAGGCAAGGGTGCCATCTTCATTACGCACATAGTCATTCTCATCGTGGTCATACACATACATAGGCATATCCCACACACCTATCGTGTATGCTTTGTCGGGGTCAAACTTAATCATTGTTTGTCTCCTTACTCATTAAGTCTATAACATCCACAGTTAGTGCATCAATCATACCATATACATCATTGATGTCCCAATACTCTAGCGGTTCCCATGCGTTGTCCTCAAAAAACTTATCTAACTTTTCTTCAGGCCAGTCTGCCCAATCATCAGGCAAATGTTGACATAGGAAGTGTCCAGACATTCTAGCAAATATTTTTTCATACGTCATCGTCATTCTCCTTTAACACCATTGGTATTCGTAATCATAATTGTACTCAGCATCAAGCTGATGCCATGCCAGTTCATAAGCATGATCCCAGTTTGTGTGGTAGCCGGTGGCTACGTCATCATCGGCAATACATTTTGCCCAGTGGTCAAGGCTAGGCTCATGGTCAAGTGGTAGTTCTTCCATTGTCATTCTCCTTTCGTGGATAATATACCTCTACCATGCTGTCGCATTTAGGGCAAGCCAGTATTGTTACCATGCTGAACTCATCACCTCGTGCATCATAGCCTACATCTAGGTCATGGTCATTGCCCCAGATTAGCTTGGTGTTACAGTGCCAGCAGTTCATGTGTCAATCTCCTCATCTACTAAAGATACATCACGCACCATAGATGACACACACTTCATGTCTTTGTCTATGTGCTTGAACAAATCATCCTCGCTATCGCATAGGTCTATTGCTCGTTTGTATGCAGTAATCTGTGCTTGGCGCAGGTCTGGTGCATCCACTTCGTATGTGAGCAGCAGTTCAACTATGTATTTCATAGGTCAATATCCTCATCCAGTTCATCTATAACAGACTTGGTGTAGTAACACAGGAAGTTACAGTTAGGGCATTGCTCCTGTACTGTTTCATGCATCTCTACATGATTGCAGTTAAGACATTCATGCTGCGTCATCGTCTTGCTCCTCTGCATACTCAGCTATACGCTCACCAATACCAAACTCAAGATCAAGGTCAGGGTACTCTTCTACTACACTTTCAACGTCAGTAGTAGACCAGTCATCACCATCGGTGTATTCACCAATGTATCCCCAGCCTTCATCAAGGTAACGTGCATTGATTTCAAAGCCCATGTCCACCAGCTTGTCAAAGACAGGGATAGGTGGTGACCATGCAGTGTAGAAGTACAGTTGCATTGTGTTAGCATTAATGCGAGTGCATTGTGTTTCGTACACATCCCACTTTGTACCCCAGTTCTCTAGCCGCCATTCATACCAGCCTGATGTGGGTTCATTCTCATCATCACGAGGCTCTGGTATCAGATGATGACACAGTTCTGTACCCTCTGTGTTCATCACATTGTAAATGTTATCAATCATCTGGCTGTCATCGTGTGACAGGATTACTCTGTTATCTGTATGATTAGGCATATCATTTCTCCTTCAATGCATCAATTACTAGGTATATAACTACAGCCAAGCCCACTACCAGATACCCAACGATGAACAGGTCATCCATGCCTACATCAGGCATCTGGTTTTGTAGGCATAGGATTGTGTTGCAGTCAAGCAGCTTCATCGTCATTCTCATCTGCGTAAGGGTCTTTGTCTGTTTCACCTTCAAACAACCACGGCTGAATGTACTCACTGTGTAGTCCTAGATTGTACAGGTTAGCGTCAAACAGATGGCTGTCATGTACTGGCCTCATGTCACCTACAGGATTATCAAAGATGCCTTCATGTGTCAAGACATCCCATTGATCGTACCCACTGGACACCATGACATCTCCGATAGCAAAGAAGCTACCCATGCCAAGATCACTATCTCTGACCTCTACTTCAAAATCCTGCTCGACTACAAAACGGACTGTGATTTTCTTTTTAGCTGTTTCCATGTTACTTCTCCTCTATGCAAAGCATTGTTGTGTATACTCTATAATTTCCACCAGTGCCATGCCATTTGGATTGAGACTTAGCAATAACCTTATCACCAAACCAAGTACCACCTACCTTTGGGGCATAGTCGTGTGTAGCACCACATTTTCTGTCCCTACGACTGTGATGGTAGATGTGGGTATCCCATGAGTAGCCTTCGGGTGCTTCGTATGTGTCACGATTAGCAGGGAAGGCAGCAAAAAAATCTTCTACGACTTGTTCGTGTCCTTCAATGTTGTTTGCAGTTGTTCTTTTAGGCATTTTAGGTATCTCCTAGAGAAGTGAGGGGTGACGTGATTGCCACCCCATGTGTTGTGTAACTAACCAGCAATCTGGTACTTAGGTGCAACACTGATGTGCTTGCTACGAAGTGTCTCCACCTTGAAGCCCTTGCCCCGCAACACCTTCACAGTATCGTAGAAGTGTGCAGCAGTCTGGATGTCTGCTTGCTTCATCAGCGTATCCTTAGTGACAGGGTACTTGCGATCTACCATTGCTTTGTACAGCTTGTAGGTCTTGCTGTCTTTGGTAGCAAAACCATCTACCATTTTCTTTCCACCACCGAAATTCTTGACGAAATCGGATGTGTCAATCGTGAACTCACCGATCTCAAACACGACACTCTTAGTCTTGAGGTCTGGGTTTTTGAGGGTACGGTTACGGCGTACTGCCTTGCCGATCTCACGGTGCATATGCCCCAGCAATATGCCAGCCATATCCTGTGTCATGTACTGTAGGTAGCCACCCACATCAGATTTGCCCTGTCGAGCAAGTTCACGGCATTTGCCGTAGAAGGCGGTGCGATTAAGACCACGACCATGTAGTTCCTTGAACAGTGGCTCAACACGTGCCTGCTTTGCTTCGATCTCTGCGGAAGCACGAAGCTGACCCCATAGACCTGACTGACGCTTGTGAAATTTACCTGTTGGGAAGTTAGTCGCAATGTTAAAAGTTGTCATGGTAATATCTCCTTTCAAGAGAGTTGGTTAGTTTACTCTGGGTTTCTATGCAGCACTCTGCATAAACTGTTTAGCTTTACGTCCACGCTTTCGGATAAGCGTTTTCTGCTTGTTGATGTTACGCCAGCTATCGCGCTGACTGCCTGTCTTACTTGTCTTGAGACTCTTCATTTTCTCTATTTTTATTTGCATCTGCTTTATCCTTCTTACGATTGTACTTGGTTTTGTCTGGCACTGCTTGTGTCCTGCGGCGAGACTGTGCCAAAGCCCTCGCCACTGGATTAACCATATTGGGTTTGATTCGCATTGTCAAGTACCCTACACAAATTCCACTGACCAAGACGAAAGGTACTCAGCATAACGCATAGCCTCATCACGACTGTTATGCGATGACACATGAGATTTACCATTGGTATAGTCAATGTCCAATGTCCAGCACCCAATGTCTTTGACCACGGTTACAGTGTTTGTGCCAAGAGAATTGACACCACGCCACACATTCTTTGTGCCTGCCAACAATTCCCAATGTGATACAAAATGTTTCATGTTACTTCTCCATCTGTTTGATTACATACTTTGCACGATTGATGTACTGCCTAGCTGTATTGTCTTGACCTATGGCAATGCACTCTTGTGCATCAGATAGCATAGACATTGCCAGCATAGTCAAGCCACCCATCATAGGTTCACGCCAATCATCCAACAATTCATCCAGCCATTCTTTAGGTATGCCGTACATGTGTTCAAAGGCTTGTTCACGATTATGTTGTGTATCTGGTAACATTTTATTTCCCCTTCACGATAGAACGATACCCTGCTTGCAATAGCACCACTGCTATAGTGTATGCCATTAGGTGAATAGGCGCAGTGTAATACAGCATATCTGGTAACAGGTATGTGATTGTAGCCACACTGAGTGTTAGCACCACGATTGTCATAATTTTATCAAACATTTTATAGGCTCCTATTTTTATGTCTATTAGACGGTTTCCACCCCTTCGGGATGTTAGTTTCATTCCAACACTTTGCACATTTGTAGTCGTAGTCGTACTCAACTACATCAGCAGGTGCCTCATTGCACTTCATGCACTTAGGACGTTCCATTTTGATTTTCCACTTCGTGAATACAGGCTTGCATATACCCCCAATGCCTTGGGCAATCTGGTGGGTCTTGTCGGAAAGATATGACAGCAAGTTCAGCAATCATACCACCTTCAATCTCTTGCCTTGCCATTTGGTATCCCTCATCATATTCAGCGTAGTGATATGTTTCAGCATAGCAAGGCTCACAATAGTGGTCTTCCGCTGTATCAATATACAGCAGTGGTGTTTCAAGCCACGACACATCACAACATGCACATTTTCTAGGCATAATCTTTCTCCATTTTTGTGTTATCTAACACGTTTTTTACGCCATCACCGCAGTGACATGAAATTTAGATACGGCATCACCTGTATTGAGCGACCTGTTAGCCCTATTGCCCGCAACGTAGTCGCACCATGTGTTCCACCAATACTCCGCACCACCAGTCTCACGAGTGTATTCGACATACTCCGCAATCTTCTTGCGCTTAGTCGCATGAGATACAGTCTTGGATAGCTTGAAGTGCGACTGCGATAACCCTAGCCTAGTTAGATTGTGACTGTCAAGACAAGCCACGTCTAGCCCACACATTTGCACCACAAAGGCAGCTTTGACAATACCCAGCCCATTGACACTGGTAAGCGCATCAATAGCACCCACTGCGTCATTAGCCTTGACACATGCCTTGACCGTCAAGAATAGGTTATGTCGGTTGTCATAGGCGTAGTCATGCCCTATGCGTTTCATCTCCCAATTGAAAAACTTAGCCCTGCGCCCATTCTTCTTGATGTCTTGAATCTGTGGGACGGTACTTTGCAAGCTGGCTTGAATGGTACACAAGACAAAAACAATAAGCCAGAAAAAGTTGTCAGGGTTCTTCATTGCAAACTTAGCAATCTTTTTACAATCACGATTGTACATTTTAATCTCCGTTGGTTTGTCTAAAATGTTCCCTAGGGAATTATTTAGCTCTTGTTTCGGTAATTCTTCAACCATTATTAATACTAACAAATTCAGTTATATAAGTCAATAGACACTCAAATCTTGTCAAGCCACGCCTTGAAATCATTTACTTGCCTATCGTGTTCCGCTTGCTCACAAAATTCTTTCACATTTACAGGCTTGAACATGCCCACATTGTATATGTGATAGCGGTTTAATTCATTCATGCGTTCTGTGTTAGGGGTACTACGTTCCATAGTACCGCATGACCTCAGATTGCTAGAAGCTGCCACTGTAGCACTTCCGTTGTCCCATACAAGTTTCATATAAAATCTCCTATCGTCAAAAATTTTCCCTAGGAGTATTTTTAGCCAAGCCCCTGAATACAAGGTAATTTCGACCGTTATTTATACTAGCAATTCCCCAGCCCAATGTCAATAGACCCCCAAATGCCAAAATGGGTCAACGCCACCTGCCGACCTGCCCGCCCGCCCGATGATAGTAATGATAGTAGACCCAAAAAAATTCAGGCACAAAAAAACCCCCACATTTCTGTGAGGGTCTAAAAAGTTCCTTGGGGAATTATTTGTTATGCGGTCTTTTTGATTTTAGAATTTTGTGCGGCCTCCCATGCGGCGGCATTGATACCGGCAATTTTTAAGAGTTCTTTTTCCATGGATTTATTCAATTCTAAAACGATGGCTTTTAATGTTAGCGCGTCAATGTCGCCAGTTTCAAGCTTGGCAACGGCGGCGGCATAATTTGCCATGAAGACAGATTGCACTGGCGCGATATCTTTCCCGCCGGTTTCATCACTTCCCGCGCCATCATTTCCCGCGCTTTTTGTTTTAGGTTTTGCCGGTGCGGTAATGTCTGAATAGCCAACGATCGCATTTGCTAACGATTTTGGATTTTTAAGATTGCCAATGCGTTTTGCGTTTTTTTCATCCGCATAAAATGCAGCGGCAATTTCAGCGGTAATAGTGACGCCATCAAACTTTTTGATCGCGTTTAAGATAGGCGCGACTGCCTGATCATATAGGGCTGTCATCTCTTGCGCGTCCATTAATTTTTTGTAAAGCGCGTTGTCTTTTGTGCCCATTTTGCCTTTTGAATATTTATAACCTGAAATGGGGCAAGCATAGCCATCTTTTGAAACATCAACCGGACGCAGCGCGTCTTGATGACAATCGGCTTCCGCAAGCGCGACCATGTGCAATTCAGGGAATGGGTTGATTGCCAAGCCAGCATTTTGTGCGGCTTGCGACTGCAATTCTGGCGCGATGAAATTTGTTTCAACAAAGTTAACAGCATTTTTTAAGGTCAATTTAGTCATGGTTTTTTTCACTTTCAAATCTGGCAGATGGCCGCCAGTTGGCCTTGCGATCGTTCGCACTATTAATATGCGCTTTTTTTGCACATTAAACAAGCCCCTTTTTATATGTGCGGGCAAATTTTTTCCCTAGGGAATTTTTTAGCCAGACAGCGTATAAGTTAGGCACATCTAACTTTCATAGGTATATCGTACATTACATGCACCGCCGTTACTCTTTTATATGGGCTAAGAATATTAGACATCATTAAGACTATTACCAAACGTCAATTGATAGATGTTCTCTTGTCGTTTATTCCTCTAATTGGCGGTTTTGTTGGTGTTTATTGGCGTTACTACATTATATTTTCAGCGTTTCTGCGGCTTATTGACCCATAATTACGATCATAGGCGTCTTGGGGCGGCGGGGGCCACGTGGGGGGTATAGGTATATATATACACACAAATACACAGATCAGTAAAATTGACTGTTAACCACAAGGGTAACTGATATGTACATAAGCACAAGTAATGTGCAATATGCCTAAAAAATAGGCAACTATAGGGGGCATACGGACTATTTTAATATTTTCTATAGAAAAGATGTTGACAGGGGTTGACAGGAAATGCTATAATTGGTATAACTACACTACACTATAAGTGTTACACTTAACTGTTCCTTAATAAAACTTATAAATCACTTAAATGTACAGTTAACTAAACTTACATTACCTTTATTAATACACTTAACTGTACACTTAACTGTAGCCATATGTAATTAATTTAAGAAAGTTCTTGACAATGGCGAAGAAATCTGTAAAACTATATACAGACAACGTACTTGATGCATTCTATGATGCTATCCGTACTAATTCATTAGACCGTCTCCATATCCCACACAGTGATGTATTCTACGTGCGCAGTGCATTGGAGACTAAGTTTGCCCCACGTACCTTTACACTTAAAGAAACAGAAGATTATATGCGTTTAGAAGGGTGGACAGAAGGGAAAGAGTGATGGAACTCTACGGTATCCTTGTCTACCTATCCGTAATAGTAATGCCTGACGGTGAACTAAAGTCGTACACTACCACAGTCAAAGAATGTCCGTCTAATGAACTTGTAATGTCTATGCATCAGGGAATGGTGGATAGAGGTGAGATAGTTGATTGGTCAGCTAGGTGTACTACCATACAACTTGAATTATCCGTACCAAAGGGAACATGATACATGACTATTGAATATCGTGGTGAGACATTCGCTGGTTACAACAAGCCCAAGCGTACCCCTAAACACCCAACTAAATCACACGTAGTGCTTGCCAAAGAAGGTGACACAATCAAGATGATTCGTTTCGGTGAGCAGGGTGCTAAGACTGCAGGTAAGCCCAAGGCGGGTGAGTCAGATAAAATGAAAAAGAAAAGAGCCTCGTTTAAGGCGAGACATGCGAAGAACATCAAGCGTGGTAAGCTAAGTGCTGCTTATTGGGCTGATAAGGTTAAATGGTAAATTAGGAGATATACCAATGGCAAATAAAACAGGCAGCAGTATTAGCAAAGCTAAACTAGAAGAGTTACGGAAACGTGCTGAAAATAAACGGGCAGGCAGTTCTGCTACATATAGTGCTTCAGCAACTGGCAGCAGTGTATCTTCTGCAAAAATGGCTGAGTTAAAGAAAAAAGCTGCAGCAAAAAAATCAAATTCTAAGCAAAAAGTTCCGTCTATTATTGCTGAAATGCGTAGTAAGTCGGGTCAAGGTAAAGCTACAGTCGGTAAAGCGGCAGCAGCCAAAAAGACTGAGGCAAAAACACAAAAAGTTCCATCTATTATTGCTGAGATGCGTAGTAAAAAGAATAAGACAACTGCCACTAAAAGTACAGGTAGCAGCGTATCACCAACAAAACTAGCGGAAATAAAAACTAAAGCAAAGGCTAATGCCTCAAAGCCTCGTACACAAAGTACTCCATCTATTATTGCTGAGATGCGTAGTAAGCGTAAAAAAGCAGACGCGCCTACCAAAACGACTGCTAAAAAGGCTACTCCTACAGCAAAAGCTAAACCTGTATCTGCTAAATCATCTGAGATAAACTATAATGTGGGCGAATCGAAAGGTGGAGTTTCTTTTAAGAAAGCCTTTGCACATTTTCGTAAAAAAGGTGCGAAGACATTTACGTGGAACGGTAAAAAATACACTACCGAATTAGCTAAAAAATCTAAACCAAAAGGGATGGCAGTATAATGTCTGATGATAATACTAAAGCAAATGGAGCATTGGTATCTCTGTATGTACAACGTAACAATGCAATTGAAAACAAAGGCGATGTAGCAGGTTTAAATGCTGAAATCAATAAGTACGTAGAAGATAACGAGGTTTCTACAGCGGTAAGACGTGCTAGTTCTGCGGCTGCATCTAATGTGCAAAGCAATAGTAAAGGCGCAGATGTAAAAAAGAAAACTAAGAAAGTACCAGTAGTCACTATTGGTGTAGGCATGGCTGAAATGAAAAATAATAAGAAGGCTGAGATGATGGGTGGCGGTATGGCTAATAAAAAAGCCCACAACTATGCCACAGGTGGAATGGTTAAGAGTAAGTACTAATGGCTGTCACAGGCAGAAATAAGCCACGGCGTAATTACCGTAAAGAGTACGATAACTACCAAGGCACAGCAGAACAGAAGAAGAAACGTGCAGGTCGTAATGCTGCACGTAATGCGTTAAAAAAGGCAGGGGTAAATGTTAAAGGAAAAGATGTTGCACACCGTAACGGCAATCCAAAAGATAATCGTAGGGGTAATCTCACGACTCAAACAGCTAGTCAAAACCGTTCTTTCCCACGTAACAGGTCTGCAGGCAAGCGTAACGCACGTTCGTAAATATACTGTTCGTTATCTGGGATGGGGGTTACTCTATATGGGTAAGCCTTTTACTCGTATTGGCAACTGGTTCTGGAAGTTGCATCGTACTGTACTGAATTGGAATGACAAGTGAGTATCACACATTATCCAGAAGTAGTGACGTTTGGTGGTGGAGTAGGTGACTATCCATACTTCGTGCAGGTATCTCGTGGTTTAGTTACTGGTCACAAACGGATACTAAAGTTTGGTTATAATGATCTAATTCAAAACGTAGAAGAAACCATTTGGGATGTGGGCGGCATCTATGCATATCCATCTAGTGCAGTTGCTATGACTGCAACCAGTGCATCTGGTGCTACAGACAGCGGTGTAGAAGTTACTATTCAAGGTTTGGATACAAACTATAGTGAACTATCTGAAGCAGTAACACTAGACGGTACAGGAACCGCAACAACAACAGGTACGTTCTTGCGTGTGTATCGTGCTTTTGTGTCTGGGGGTACTGCTGCTGCTGGTAATATTACAATTACGAATACTGGAACTACTTACGCATCCATAGCAGCGGCAGAGCAACAAACTTTAATGTCACTCTGGACTGTTCCTGCTGGATACACTGCCTATTTGTTCCAGATAGATGCAACTGCATTTACCATTCAAAACAATAAAGTTGCTACAATACGTATGCTCACCCGTGAATTTAACGGGGTGTTTCGCACACAAAACAAGTTTGATTTGTTTCAAGGTTCATATCATCAGGACATTACCTGTCCACAACCTATTCCAGAAAAAACTGATATTGAATTTCGTGCGATAGCCGATAGTTCAAATGCTGACCTACGGGTTGCAGCATCCTTTGATATTCTTTACATAGCGAACACAGCCCCATGATACAGACAAAAAACAGAACAGTAGGTGTAGAACTAACTACAAGTAATCAAGACTTGTATACAGTACCTGCAAATTTTGAAACAGGCATTAAATCTATTTATGTAAACAACGCCTCATCTAGCAGTGTTACATTTAGTCTTGACTGGTATGACAGTCAAAATGCAACATACTATACGTTAGCTGAAACAGTAACGCTTGTTCCAAATAGTTTGTTACAGATTACAGAAGCTATGTGGTTATACAAAGCTGACAAGTTCCGTGGTCTTGCTAGTGCAAACAGTGCAGTGACTGTAGTGTTTAATGTAGAAGAAACATTCGTACCCCAGAGGAGTTAAAGGAGATATGCCTCTCACAACAAAAGGTTCCAAGATTAAATCTGCCATGACAAAAGAATATGGGGAGAAGAAGGGTGAGCAAATCTTCTACGCAAGTGCCAACAAAGGAACAATTAAAGACGTGGAGAAAAAGCAAAAACTTGCGAAAGGTGGGGCAGCTAGAAAAGCTAGCAAATCGAAGGTCACTAAAAAGAAGAGCAAAAGTAGAGTTAATGAAGCTGGCAACTATACTAAACCAGCACTGAGAAAAAGATTATTTGAAAAAATTAAAGCTGGCAGCAAGGGTGGTAAGCCCGGTCAGTGGTCAGCACGTAAAGCACAGATGCTGGCACGTGAATATAAGGCAGCAGGCGGTGGATATAAAAACTAATGGAAAAACAAATCATCACAGGTCTAATGGCTATTATGATTGGCCTTGCTGGCTGGAACTTAAAAACAACACACGACTTGAGTATTACTGTTAGCAATATGCAAGTTAGTCACGCAGACAAAGATGCGATTCAAGATATGAAAATGGCTATTCAAAGACTAGAATTGTTATTGCTACAAGACCAATGATTGTATTTGTCCTATATGTATACTTAGGCGCAAATGTAATAGATAAAACACAAAAATTTGAAGACGTAGATAGATGCCTATACTTTGCTGAAAGATTGTCCCGACAACGATCTGTTCCAGTAGGAGATGGTAGACAACTAAATATAACTGCAGTATGTAAGCCTCAACCAAAGTAGGAACCAACCAACATGATAGCAGAAACCCTTGCAGGTATAGCACTCGTGAAAAGTGCCGTAGACGGTATTAAATCTGCTATTGGCACAGCCAATGACATTGGTGAAATTGCTGGTCACATCGACAAACTTTTTGAGGGTGAAAAGCAGGTACAACAACAACGTGCTAAGAAATCAGGTGCAGGTGTAGCCGATCAATTCGGCATTCACAGTGTCGCACAGGAAATGATTGATGCTAGGCTGGCGCAGGAAAAGATTACAGAGATGCGTAATCTAGTAGACATGCGCTTCGGTCCGGGTACGTGGAAGGGCATTGTTGATGAACGTGCTAGACGTATTCAGGAAGCTAAAGAAGCAGCGGCAGTAGCTAGACGTGCAGCTATACAGCGGCACAATGAGATGATGGAAAATGTTAAGGTAGGTATAGCCGTAGCCGTTGTAGCTGCGATTGCTGTAGGGTTCTTAGTTTTTGCGATGGTAGCTTCAGCTAAAGCATCTGGAATAATTACTTGACAAATATAAAATTAAGTGGTATAACTGTATTATGAAAAAACCTCAACGGAGTTTAGCTAACTGGACAAAGCAGGATTGGAGAACCAAAAGTGGCAAACCATCCACCCAAGGACCAAAAGCCACAGGGGAGCGTTATCTTCCGGCATCAGCTATTAAAGCCCTTACGCCGTCAGAATATTCAAAGACGAGTGCTGCTAAAAGAGCAGGAACTCGTGCTGGTAAGCAACACGTCAGCCAGCCTAAAGCGATACAGAAGAAAACGGCGCAGTTCAGACGGGGAGTATAATGCTTAACTTATTAATCGGACCAATCGCAGAAATAGCTGGCACATGGATGTCAGGTAAAGTAGAACAGACCAAAGCTAATGCACAGACTAAAGTAGCAAAAGCACAGGCTGAAGCTATCGTCATGCAAAAGAAAGCTACTGGCGAGATTGACTGGGACTTGGAGATGGCTAGAGGTAGTGCATCTTCGTGGAAAGATGAGTGGCTTACTATTTTATTTAGTATCCCACTTATTCTAGCCTTTGTACCCGGAATGGAAGAGGTGGTAGCAAATGGCTTCGCACGACTCAACGAAATGCCTGAATGGTATCAATACTCACTTGGAGTTATCGTTGCGGCTTCTTTTGGAGTTCGTTCGGCAACTAAATTTTTTGGTAAAAAATAAGGAGAAATAATATGTTTGGAAGACGCAGAAGGCCAACACGTCCATCAGGACAAGCTACACCAACACGCCGTGCAGGTTCAGGCCGGTCAGCCGCCACATTACAAAAAGCACAGGCACGCCGTGCAGGTTCAGGGCGGTCAAATACAATGGCACGTCCTGCTAGACCGTCACGTCCAACACCACGTCCAACACTTGGTTCCGCTAGACCATCTCGTCCAGCAAGACCATCTCGTCCAGCACGTGGTCTAACAAGACGATCTGGTCGTAGGATAACACGTGGTCGTCCAACAGGTCTAACTAGGATGACACGTGGTCTAAGAAGACGATCTCGTTAAATAAAGGAACCTAACCTGTGGCTGCAGAAAAGATACTTGAATGGAAACTCCTACCAAGATTTATGATGCTCGTAATGACGCTTATGAGTTGGCGTGTAGTCGAGTGGTTCATGTCCTTACCCGATCCCAGTGCAGCACAGGCTGGTTTAGTATCTGTGGTAACTGGCGCAATGACAGGAGCATTTGCCGTGTGGATGAACCACGAAGGTAAACATCCCGGAAACTCTAACCATCGTATTTCAGAATCACGTAGTAGCAAATGAAGTATCGTAGAGAAAACTTTATTGAGAAGCTAATAGCCCACGAAGGCTTGAAGCTACAAGTGTATCAGGATACTCTTGGTATTGACACCATTGGTATCGGACGGAACCTAGAAGACCGTGGCATTACAAAGGAAGAACTAGACGATTTAGATATTCCTACCGTAGACCACGTATATGAATATGGTATTACGGAAGCTGATGCGGTCTATCTAGCAAATAATGACGTACAGATTGTCGAAGAAGAACTGTTACGTGCGCACCCTTGCGTAGACAGATTAGACAGTGTACGTCAACTTATCTTGATGGATATGGCATTTAACATGGGTGTACCTCGTCTACGCAAGTTCGTGAATATGTGGAATGCCATCCACGAAGAAAAATATGACGTTGCTGCAAAAGAAATGCTTGACAGCAGGTGGGCAAATCAGGTAAAATCACGTGCAGTAAAGTTAGCTAATGCAATGCATAATGGAGAATTTTAATGGAAAAGTTTAAACCGTGCAAAGGTTGTCCTACACCTGCCAATTGTGGTGCAGTAGGTAAGTGCCAGAATAAAGGTAAATAATATGTGGCCCTACAGTGAAGAAGAGAAACAATGGCTAGACAACTAACAGAACGGCAACAGAAGTTTTTGGATGTCTTATTTGATGAGGCTGGTGGCGACATGGTTGCCGCCAAGAAACTGGCAGGATATGCTGACACTTCTAGCACTAACGAAATTGTTAAAGGTATTAAAGAAGAGATACTTGAGGCGACTCAGATGTACATGGCTCGTAATGCGCCGAAGGCTGCGATGGCGATGACAGGTGCTTTGTATGACCCGACTGAGTTGGGTATTCGTGATAAGATGTCTGCAGCTAAAGAACTGCTTGACCGTGTAGGTCTAGTGAAAACAGAGAAGATGCAGGTAGAAGCAAGTGGCGGCGTTATGCTTATGCCACCTAAAGCACCAGTAGAGGATGATGAGTAATGGCTTTAATGGATTCCGAAGAAACTTTTCGTAAAGGTTATAAAAAAGCGGGCGTAAAAACATTAAGAAATGTTTTACGTAATGATATGGGCTATGATGATGATGACTTTGACATTAAAAATTTAAACAAAGCTGAAATCATAGAAATAATGGAAAAGCATATGGGGTTTAGTTCTGGTGGACTAGCCACTAAAAAATACGTGAACCCTGTTAAAATTGTAGACAACCGCAAAAAATTAAAATGACACGTAGCATAGGCAAATGGAAACTACCACAGCCGACAGACATTAAAGAAGAAAACGAATGGGTTCCTATCCCACGTATTGCACGTACAGTACCCTTCGGATA
>Ga0181555_1001051_pt1 | contig 25843 bp, 5 predicted proteins | sample 011ome_15_FD_145601 | JGI IMG/M metagenome (GOLD analysis project Ga0181555, IMG submission 145601) | Coastal salt marsh microbial communities from the Groves Creek Marsh, Skidaway Island, Georgia - 011504AT metaG (spades assembly) | ecosystem: Environmental > Aquatic > Marine > Intertidal zone >...
TTAGAAATTTTTAAAAAAGCATATGATATACCTAGTTTATTAACAAAAGAAATTCATTTTAATAATAATTTTCCTGAAAATAATAATATTATATATAAAAATGAAAATACATCACTTATTAAAACAAATGATGAATTTATATTAAAAGGTTTAAATGATTTAGTACAAGAATTAATAACAGAAAAAACAAAACTTATACAAAAATTTGCCATTGAAAATAAAGAAGATATATGTTTAAAAATGGATAGTAATATATATGAAGATATTATTGAATTATTAATTAAATTAATATTGCTAAAAGAACCTTCAGAACATTATAAAAAACAGGTTAGTATAATACGTGATATGATTAAAAATAGTAAGATAATTTGATATGTTTAAATATATTTATATAATAGATAATGAGTAATAAAAAAAATTGTGTTAATATCCCGGGTGCAATTTGTAATATAAAAAGTAGTTATATTAACGGAAAAAGAAGATTAGAAGGATTAAAAAGAGTTAGAGTATCTCTTAAAACTGATTCTATGAATGAATTAGAATCTCGATGTAGAAGTGCTTGTCAAAATTCGGATCAGTGTTATGGTTCATTTGGTATGTCATCTAGTAAATCTAAAAGATGTTATCATTGTACTACACCTAAAAATCCTCTTAGATATGATAAAGTCAAAAATTTACAAGTATGTGATGACGGAACCAATCCCCGATATAATTATCATGGTCGGACAATTGATTATAGTAATTTAACTAGTGGTTTTTTAGAATTATTAAACGAGAAGTCAAGTGAATATAATACCATGGAAAAACGATTAAGAATTGAACTTGAAGATCTTGAATCTGTATTTAATTCAGTTAAAACAGAAAAAGAACAATATATAGAGGATTACACAAGTCTTCAAGAAGAATTTATGACAATTAAAACTGAGTTAGAAACATTAATGGAGTCAGATAAAACGAAGCAAAATAGAATTGACGACTTACTTTCTTCTTTAGAAGAAGTAAATGATGATATAGATGAATATCAAAATTCTATCGATGAATTAAACGATTTACATCAAACTTTAGAACTAGAGTATACTGCATTAGTACAAGAATATAATACTTTAGAAGAAGAATTCAGTGCATTTATAGAAGAAAGTAAGATTAGTGATAACATGTTTGACCTTCTCGATAACGATGTAGATGGTGCTGGTGCTGTTGCTAGTGCTGGTGATCCCAGAACGCAATCACAGAAAACAAAGGGTAAACCAAAGTTGCCACCACATATGATAACTGCAGAAACAGATGATAAAATATGTGGAAATGCAACTTTACAAGAATTTTATGAAAGAAATTCCGAAAGGCTTGAAAAATGTCATGATGATAAAAGATGGATATGCGAAGATGATCAATGGAAATGTCCCAATGATGAGTATGATTGTAGTTGGGGTGGAAAATATGCACCTATAAGAGATAGAATTACAACTAAGGAACACTGTTTTTTTGGAAGAGAATGTGGTAAATTTGGACTTGGTGGGTGTCGAAAAAGGAGCGCCCAAGGTTTTGGTCCGGTTAACACGAGTGCTGTTGATGCTATGGAAAATGCGGGAAAAGGGTTATTTGGGGGTAAATCTGAGTAAAAAAAAGTACATTTCGTTATTTTTATAAAAATATATAAAAGGTTTATAAAATTTTAAAATTTTTTATGAAATGTACTTTTTTTATTAAAGTAAAAATAAATTTTAAAAATTTTATAAACCTAATTTTTTTTTAATTAATTCTATCTCTTTTTCTAATTTATTATTTCTTTCTTCTAATAATTTATTTTTATTATTTAATTCTTTAATACCTTGTAATAAAATTGGAACTAATCTATCATATTTTAATGTTAAATAATTTTCACCCGATTTTGATATATTTCCCCCAGATTCAATATCATATTCAGAATCAAAAGGTGCTAATTCAACTAATTCTGGATAATATTTTTGAATTTCTTGAGCACTTAAACCAATTTGTAATTTTTCATTTTTAAAACCTAAACTATTTGCTAGATCATTATTTTCATATTTAAATACATTTATATTATCTATATTAGATAATACATCACTTATATTTGTTTTTATTTTTTTCAATCGCTCATCTGAATAAAATGCTGTTATATCTCCTGGCACTAATAAATTACCACCTGAGTCTATTGTTGTTACACTACTACCCGTTGTAATTTCTAATTTTTGTGGATTATTATAACCCCTTAATCTAACTTTATAATCTGAATTATCAATTGAACTAAAATCTATCCAACTTCCACTATTATTATTTGTTCTTAAATCAATATAAGCATATGTTGAACTGAATATTCCTATATTTGCAGATACAGATGTTCCTGAATTTGTTGCACTTCCTGATGTTGTTATACTTATACCATCATTTGAACTTCCACCACTACCACCACTACCACCATTAGTTGTTATAGCAACACCATTTACAGTTAAACTAGAACATTTAATTTCACCATTGACATCTAATTTTGAACCTGGATTAGTTTTTCCAATACCTACATTACCTGTGCCATTTTGTACTGTTAAGCGATATGCAGAATCATAAATAAAGAATTGATTTGAATTTGTACCATTACCAATATTATTTATACCAACTTGCCAATTACCAACATTATTAACAAAATTAATATCTTGTTCTGCTGTGGTTCCATCACCTAATCTCATACCACCTCTAACATCTAATTTTTGAGTTGGAGATGTAGTTCCGATACCAATATTACCATCAGCACATATATCAGTATTTATATAAACCTTTTTTGTTCCATAATTTCTAATCCATGTTGAATCGCTCATATACCAACCACCGCCATGATCGGAGAAATATATACCACCATCACCAAATGTTCTAAACCAATCTTTAGAACAAACAGAACCAGTACCCAAATCAACAGATGCTCTTGCTACACCACTTCCAACAAACACAATTTCATTTGGATTAGTATCACCAGATATATAATAATTATTACCAGAAATATTTGTAGACCAATATATACCCCATATGTCAGTTGAATTTATTCTCCATAAGAATTGACTAATATCGGGACTTGCAATCATTGTGCCTTCATCGCCAACGTTAATAGATAATTTAGCATCTTGATATGTGGGACTAGTTGCTATACCAACTCTACTATCAGATACATCAAGACCAATACCACCACTAGATCCTATTTTTGTAGTACCTGTTCCTTTGGCTTTTAAATGTAAATGTAAATTTGCAGATGATCCGCATTGTGAAATACCATTAAAACCAATTCCCAAACCTTGTGTTCTATTTGAATGTTGTACAATTAAACCCATTTTACCTCCCAAAATATGGTCACTAATATCTCCACTTATTGTAACTACACTTCCTTGAGGATATGCAGTTCCTGTTATAGATGTGCTATCGTTATAAAATATATCAGATGTACTTGTAGTTGTAGATGTAGTAGACCATAAACTACCAGTAAATGGACTACCATTAACATTTAAACTAGTGCAATTTAAACTACCAGCAACATCAAGTTTATATGCAGGTGATATACCAACTGTAATACCAATTGTATTTAATAATGTTAGTACATTACTATCTTCATATTGTGTTATCAGAGAAACAATTGTTGTACCACTTATACTAATACCAGTACCCGCTGTATATGTTGTATCAGTTGTTGCTATAGCTACACCATTAATTTTAAAACTGGATCCAGATGGTATATTAACATCTCCATTTACATCTAATTTATAACCAGGAAGATCATTACCAATACCAACATTGCCATTGCTTCTACAAAATATTGTATTTTCAGGAGCAGCGTATTGAATCTTTAATTGACCACCTATAGTATCGCTACCATCTGCTATACAGAAATCATAACTATCATTATATCCAATTGTTGCTTGTCGGACAGAAGAGGATGATGATCTTTTCGCGAATATTAATTTACCATGACTACCAATAATATCATTACGTCCTAATCTCATAACACCATCTACATCAAGTTTATATACAGGACTTGTATTACCTATACCAACATTACCTGTAGAATCAATTGTAAATATTTGAGTACCCGAACTATTATTAACTTCCATAATATCATGATTCGTCGTATCATGTGTAATTTTAAATGCAACAGCATCAGCACCAGAACTTTGAATATGAAGACTTTCAGTAGTATACGTATCAGTATGAATAGTTGTTGTTGAACCAGTTATATCTAAATTTAGAGCAGATATAGTTCCATTTACATTTATATTACCATTTACATCTAATTTTGAAGAGGGCGTAGTGGTTCCAATTCCAACATCGCCTTCTTTTGTTATTGTTAATTTTTCTGTGCAACTATCATCCTTTGTTGTCCAAAAACCTAATCTTCCTGAATCTTCTTCATTATCAGCATTATTTCCTCTCCATGATATTCTTGCTACTTCACCCAATGAAGCGTTGTCATCATCAACCTTTAAACTTATATAACCACCTTCTGCATTAGCATTAATACTTAAATCATCGCAATGTCTTTCTAAACACAATATTTCAACTAAATTATTATCGGTATCACTATCTACATAAACATGTAATTTAGCTTGTGGATCAGTTATTCCAATTCCAACTTTGTCATCATATGTTAATCTCATTACCTCATTCAATATTCCCCCACCTGCATTATCATTGCCTATACCTGTATAAAAACATAAATTACCTGAACCTTCAGAATTTATACCGCCATCTGTTTGTGTACCATTTAAACATTTGATTCTAGCTTGTGGTGTAAAAGTTGCATTAACATCAGTAAATACAAAATCAATATTAGTAGAAATATCACTGCTCAATGTTCCTGCTAAATCAGCTGTACCATTACCATTTTTCAAAGTTAATAATGTTGTATTTGCTGATGGCGCTGAATTATTAGATATTTCTAATTTACTACTTGGATTAGTACTTCCAATACCTACATTACCATTTGGTTGAAATATTATATCACCATCGTTAGTCGTTAAAGTCATATTTCCAGCATCAACTTTATATATTGAACTGGTAGTATCAGCACCATTTATTCTAATATCACCTAAATTAGTATAACCATCTACTTCAAGAGCATAATTACCATCCCAAGAACCGTCTTGTGTTATTTTAACTAAAGGTTGTGTATATCCAGATGAAGTACCTTTTACATATAATTTTGTATTTGCAGAATAAATAGTATTAATTCCAATATTAACATTTCCATTAAAATTAATATCAGAATTATTAATTACATCAATATTACTTGTTTTTGCATCAATAATATTAATATAATTAGATGTATCATTCATATCAGAGATTGTAGAATATAATGTTGATAATGTAGGAATTCTATCAATACTTAAAACACCAGTATGAATATCACTTGCATCATGTTTATGAGAATATTGTGCATATGCATTTGTAGAAATTGAAACATTATTATTAAATTTAACTAATGGACTTTCAAATACTAAATTATTAGTTGTTATTTGTGATAAATCTAATGAAACTGTATTATCTACATTAACTAAAGGACTTTGAAATGTTAATGAACTATCTGCTGAACCACTTATAATATTTTGTATCAATGAACCTTGAATAATAGTTGTGCCAGAATTTGTAAAGGTAATATATGAAGGTAATTTAGATGAAAGTTTATAATTAGATTCAAAGACTAAAATATCATTTTCTTGTAAGTTTAAATCTACACTACAATTTAATGTAGAAGAATCATGACCTTCATATGAAGAAATAGGTGGTAGATAAAATGTTCTAATATATCTTGAAGGATATCCACTTCTATCTAATCTAATATACAATTCACAAAATTCAGTAGCAAATTCTAAATTAAATATTGCAGAAATTTTAATAGTATATATATCAGTAATTGGTATAGTTATTTTTGTATATTCAGATATATTACTAATATATACTGAATAACTATCAATATCACCGCTAACATTAAATAGTAATAAATTATTTATTTTAGTAAATCCTGTAGCAGTAGATGGAATTGTGCCAATATCATTTTGTTCTTCATTATATAATGTAAAATGTTCTGATGTAGTATTAAAAACTCTTCTAATACCACCATTATTAATTAGTATTAAATCACCACTAGATACTTTTTCTGTATCTGGTGTAGATATAATATAATTAGATGTGCTTAAAGTACTTAATGTATATTTAAAAACACACACACCATTTCCACCATCACCAGAATAAGTACCACTACTAAATCCACCGCCTCCGCCACCATCACCATAATTAATACCATGATTATTAGTTCTATTTGTATCAACGTTGTTTTCACTACCAACTCCACCTTTAGCATATCTATATGATGTACCCGTTATTGAATATATAACACCATTAGGATTACCGCCATCTCCTGATTTATTAGCACTTGCAACAGATTCGCCTTGAGAACCAGTATATGTACCATTTATTATTACATTACCATAAATAGGCGGAATAAATAAACCACCAGAAGATGTTGCAAACCCACCACCACCGCCAGAACCACCTGAACTACCTGATATACTTTGATAATTACCACCACCTCCACCACCAAATACAATAGTATCCATTGCACTAGTATAATAACCATTAATACCAATATCATTCCAAGAGTTAGATTGATCTCGTTGTACTTTATCTCCACCTTTTCCAATTCTTGCAACATAATTATTAGTAGGTATAAAATTTTGTGATTTATATAAAACACCGCCTCCACCGCCACCACCACCTAATGTACCACCACCAGAACCGCCGCCACCAACTAATAAAATATCTGAAAATATACCTTGAGGGACATTAATATTGTAAATAGTTTGAAATTTAGATTCATATAAAATTTTAATTTCATTTGAAGATAATACTTTATTATAAATACGGAAATCATCTATTAATCCATTAAAATTTTGTGTTGTCGAATAACTACTTCTACCTAATACTTTAACATTATATGTTCTATTAGGTGGACTAAATGTTATATTTATAAGTTGATCTATATTATTTAAATATACAGACCATAATCCTTGTTTATTTACAGCAAATACTAAATTATTCCAAACATTTAAATCACATGGTATTGTTGCTGATCCATTAGTTGTACCTTCTTTCCAATAAATTTGTATATAATTACTTGTTAAGTTTCTCATAATACCCAAACGATATTGAGTTTCATTATTAAATTTAATAGTTTGATATGCAAATTCTAAAATTCTACCATATTCATCAGTAGTAGAATGCATATTAAACCATATTGAAAATGTTAATCCATCGCCATCATTCCAAATATTATATAAATTTATAGTATCTGGAAATTCTAAATATGTTTCTCCATTAGTTCCATTTAATAAAACAGAACAATTATCATAAACTTTATCTACATATGTTAAATATGTATTATAACCAATTAAATGATGATTATTACTAGATTCATCATTTAAATTATATTCAAAACTATATTTTGCAATCAAATTATTAGTATCTGATTGTAAAATAGGACTTATAACATTATATTTAGGTTGTGTAAATGTTTTCTTATATTTTATAACAATAATACCTGGATTACCATATTCACCTGGATATATTGATGTATCATTAGTTGTAGCAATAGCGCCTGCACCACCACTACCATATCCTGCATCGCTTAGATTGGCACCATATTGCCATCCACCATATCCACCAGAAGCATAAGTTGTTGATGTACCTGTAATAGTTGAAGTATATCCAGTACCAGGATTTCTATTTCCCGATGCTCCTGCACTTCCCGCACCACCACCACCACCTGCTTCTGCCGCACTTGTACCACCTTGATTTCCTAAACCATTTATATTATATTTTGATGATGTTATAGATACACCATTATCACCTCTTGCTCTACCACCACCCGAGCCACCTTGAGTTGGAGGCCAACTATACGAACTAACACGTTTTCCAAAACCTCCACGACCACCACCTTTAACAAGTGCAATCACCTGACCTTTATCATTATATATTCTACTATCTTTACCTTCTTCAGCGGGTGCAGTCTCAGTACTTGAAGAAAAACCACCTCTGCCAACTCTAATAGTATACTTCATTGAAGCATCAAAAGTGATTGATTCTTGTAATACTTCACCGGCGCCACCACCACCACCTGAATTATATCCTTGACGAGTTCCACCTGCACCACCACCAGCAATAATTAATACCTCTGTTTCAACATTGGTATCAAAATTTAGTAAATAGTCAGTGTGATCTGTATTATTTGGATTATGTTTTAAAACAATGGCATTATAATCACTATCAATATTTATATTTTCAATAAAATTAGAATTAATTATTTGATTTATATCATTTGATGTTAAAAATCTATCATATATTCTAATATCACTAAATTTTTCTGTACCTCCGTGATATGTTGCACCAGTAGAATGTATATATCCGCCTAATAATAAATTTTCACCATCTAAATAATCAGAATGATATGAAATATCATTATTACTTGGTAATCCATATTCATGTGTTATAAATTGTTGTACACCATTTATATAAATTTTTGAATGATTTAGTGCATCATACTCTCTATGACTTACAAATGCTAAATGAACCCATTTATTTATTAAATTATTTGGAAAAGTACAAGAAATACTTGCATCATCTTGTAAATTACCATCAGAATCACTTTTATAATTTCTAGTCCAATGTAATTTTGTACCTGAAAGTTGACATAAATATCTGCTATATAATCCACCACCATAATTTTTAATTGCTCCAAATATAGCATTACCATCATCAGTAGTAGTATCAACTTTTACCCAAAATGCGAAAGAATGTTCTTTATTTGTATCAAAAAGAGGAGCACATGCATTTGCAGGTATAGTTAAAAATTCATCGTTTGGTACATTTACATAATATAATTCATCATTTTTAAAACTACTATTTACACTAGATATTATATCATTAGTATTTATACTATCATTATAGTTATTAATAAGTTTATAATGTGCTTTTAAACCATATAATACATCATTATAATAACTAACATATTGTTCATTAAATTCTAAAATATCAGAATTATTAACAGTATCATTAGATATTAAATATATTTCCCATGAACTTAATACTTTATTATATACTCTAAAATTATCTATATAACCTTCTAAATCATGATCTACATCCGAATTACCAACATCTTTGCCACCAATATATAGTTTTCCTTGAGGTAATCTTGATTCAGTTAATGGATAAGTACCACCAGTAGTTGTCAACGGATAAAATATACCATTTAAATATATTTTCCAAGTACCATCTGTATCAAATATAAATACAAAATGATACCATTCACTTGTTAGTGTAATATCAATAAAAGCATAAATTTCAGTACCACCATAAGTATTAGAGATATAAAATTTATTATCAGTGTGTGCCATAATAAAAAATTCAGATCCAATTGCCATTAAAATATCGTGTGTAGTATTGTTATCTCTTTTAAACCAAAAAGAAAATGATGTACCAAATGTAATAGGAAAATTAATAGATGTAGATAAAAATTCATTATTTTGATTAAAATAAACACTTTGATTTTCGATTCGTGTATTTTGTGAAAATTCTGGTGTTCCAGATACAGATAAATTATATTTTGTATTTGTCGGATTTTTATCTAGATAATCACCATTAAAATCATAATAAGCAATCAAATTATCATTAACAGTTATTCTAATTTTTGGATCATTTATTGTTTTTACAGTTGTTGTATCAGAATAAGGTAATGATATAGTATATGTATTATTTGAAGCATCAATTAATGTTGGAGTATTATTAATATCTTCAACACCAATAATTGAAAATTCAGTCATTTGCATGATACCCTCGTTACCATTTAATTCTGTTACAACTAATGTAAAATATCTATATTTTGATGTAATATTACTAAAATCACCAAAATTTGTAAATTCATTATTATTGTATTGTATTTCAGTTGTATTATCATGTATTAAAGTCCACGAACCATCAAAAGGACTATTCCATGCTGTATCTAAATTAGTAGCAAATATTTTAAAAAATTTAGGCATACAATTATTATGTGCACCTTTTCTTGGCATAAATCTCATTTTTCTTAAATAAATTGATCTTCCAATATCAATTGATATTGATAATCCTAATGTATTTTTAAAATTATTACTTCCTAAATAAGTGCCATCTTGATTAAAAGCATATCCCCCTATATAAAAATTATCACCATCTAATATATGATTAAATAATTGATGGGGACCATATCGTTGAAAGTCATCATATAAAACACCATCACTAGCGATAATATTTATTTGATAAATACCATCATTAAAACTTGGATTTGCATCAGTAAATATATCATGATTTATATTAAATATATTATTTGGATATATTATTTCTGAAGTATAAAATTTTGGATTATCACTAATAGTATTAATTGTACTATTTATTATAGATGTATCATATACCATTTTATCACTATCAATTGTAATAATATTTGAAGCTCTATCAATATTTTCACTATATTTTGTAGAATTAATGTATGTACCAATAAAAGCATTAATTGATGTATCTGTTGCTTCTTGTGTTAATGCTTTTATAACATCTCCATCTTTATATATTGTTATTCCATCGATAGGTAATCTATCTATATCTAATATACCAGATGTTATATCATTGGCATTGCCACTAAAATTATTCTCACTTATAGAAGTATTTACATAATTTATTAAATTATTAGATGTATGTAAAATATAATTAGAATTATCCTGATTTAAAATTATAAATTTACTATCTATTAGATCAATATGATTTGAAGTGTTTGTAAAATTTGTATTAATATTTTCTGTTATACCATCTAAATAACTTAATTCTGTTGTTGTAATATCATTAATAGTTCCTGTAAATTTAATATTTCCATTTATATCTAATTTTTCTGTTGGATCTGTACCAATACCTACATTTCCTGAAGAATCTATTGTAAATACTTGATTTGTTGAACTATCAATAACTTCGATTATATCATAATTAGTTGTATCATGTGTTATTTTTAATGCAACGGCATCATTGCCTGAACTTTGAATATGAAGACTTTCTGTGGTATAATTATCAGTATGAATAGTTGTTGTTGAACCTGTTATATCTAAATTAGTAGCAGTTATAGTTCCAGTAACATTTACATCACCATTTACATCTAATTTTGATTCTGGTGATGTTGTACCAATACCGACATTACCTCCATTAAAATATGTATTACCAACATTATGTAGTTGTATTTTACTTGTTCCATCGTTGTCATATATATTAAAATATGCATCTCCAGTACCACTTGCTCCAGATAATAATGCTTCAATTCTTTGATTCCCACTATTATTTTCTAATCTAAAACCATCCGAAGTACTTCCCCCTGTTAAAGGATGTCTTAAAGTAAATAATTTAGTAGGATTAGTTGTTCCAATACCAACATTTCCATTAACATCTAACACAAAATCTTTATTATTATTAGTTCTTATATAAAATGTTCCATTTGTTCTATCTGTAAATAACCAATTATTATATGATAATGCTTTAAAATTTAAAACAGCATTATCTGTATTATCTTGATTATCAATTCTAATTCTTCCATTTTTAATATGTAAATTATCTTCAGGTAAATTTGTACCAATACCAATACGATTATTACTTCTATCCATAGTTAATAATTCATATTCAGTTCCTGAATTATCAGTTATAAATTTTAAATTATTATTAGTATCATCATATTTGATTTTAAAACCACCACTATCACTTTTAATATCTATTGAAGATGTTTCATTTGGTCTTGTTTCAATTTTAAAATTTCCAATTATATGTAATATTTCACTTGGATAAGTAACTCCAATTCCTACATTTCCAATATTAGTTATTCTCATTCTTTCAGATGTAGTATCATTTATTGTTCCACCTGTTTGTGTTTCAAATGTTAAAAAACCTGAAAAATAATTATCAGAAGTAGCAGTATTATCATTACTTAAACCTCTAATACGAGCAATAGTATGTTTATCACCATTCATCCAATTACTAACAAATTTGATAGCAGTACCATTTTGTGTTGTACTGCCACCTAAATTATGTTCTAATGTTAAAATGTCAATAGGGGATGTTATTTGATCCCAATGCATTAAATGTAGTCTTTCACTTGGAGCTGTAGTACCAATACCAACCTTACCATATCTATCTATTCTCATTCTTTCTGTTGTGTTTGTTGTAGTTGGACGGGTTCCTGTTCTATCATAACCACTAAAACAAATATTTTCTGTATGATCTGCAATAATACTTAAAGAATCTTGATCATCAATATCTTCACCTATATAAGAAAAAACACCTAATTTTATATTTTTACCGTTAGCTAAGTTAATATGACCATTAAATGTGACATCACTATTTAATCTTGATGTAAATTTAGTATTAAAATTTGCTTGTGAAACATCATCAATTGTTCTACTTGTAGTATCAAATTTAGAATCCCAATTTGCTTGCGAAACATCTAATGTATCTATTGAAGTTGCATTATATTTAGCATTCCAATTTGCTTGAGATACATTATCAACAGTTTTTAAATTAAATTTGGCATCAAAATTTGCTTGACTTACATCTACATCAGTATTTACAACATCACAATCAAATTGTTTTGTATTTATATTCCATGTAATATTAGTACCACCTTTATTTGCTAAAACATTTTCAACCTTATCATCAGAATATGATTCAATTATTGTTATTGTAGGACCACTACCACTATTTGTTACTTTCTTTATATCACCGTGTACTGTTAAATCATTTAATGATATTATTCCACCACTTACTCCACTATTTAGTAATGTTGTTACATCACTGTTTGTATAACTAGCAGCGGGTGTTATAAATGATAATCCACCACTTCCGTCAGTTGATAAAAGTTGATTTGCGGAACCAACATTGGAAGGTAATGTTAAAGTATATGATGCGCCAGCGGAATGCGGAGGCCCTTTTATTTTTACACCATGTGAATTATTCTCACAATTTAACATAATAGAACCTGATCCACGAGTTGTATTACCTTTAATGACTAAATTACCATTTCCAGCAGGATTAATATTTATATTTTTATCAGATGTAGAAACAATATCTTTATCATTTACATCTAAATCGCCTCCTAGTTGTGGTGTTGTATCTGAAACTAATGAAGTTGTATCAACTATATCACAATTAATAGTTGTACCATCTATACTAATACCTGTACCTGCACTATAAGTTGTATCTGTTATCGCTATTGCTGCACCATTAATATAAAAACGTGAACCAGAACTAATATTAATATCACCAGCAATATCTAATTTATAATTTGGTGATAATGTACCAATGCCAACATTACCATTATTAATAATAAAAATTCTGGTACTTCCATCATATGTTTGAAATTTAATACCATTATTAACATTATTATCAATTGCTCTAATAACTGTTGATCCCCCATTATCAAATAATATAAAGGGTCTTTCTGATGTTTGTGTTCCATAATAATAACTCATACCACATGAACTATCAAATGTACCACCTTGAAATGCAATTTTACCATCAATACTTAAATTTTGTTTAGGTGTCATACTACCTAAATTAATACCAACATTACCACTACTAACTTTTAATCCACCTGTAACACCAGTTGTATTTAATAATGTTAATACATCTGAATCAGTATATGATGTAAACGCATTTCCATTTTTTGTTAAATTACCTGTAAAATTAATATTACCAGATACATCTAATGTATATTGTGGATTTTCAGTTCCTACACCAACATTTCCACCATTATCATTTAATAAAACATATGAAGTATTTTTTCCACCTCTAATATATGTATGTTCGTTTGTTGAATAATTTAAATGTGAATTTCGTTCTGTTCCTTGAAATCTTGTTTCACCTTTAATATTTAATGTAGCAGTTGAATGTGCTGCAATTCCAATACCAATTTTAATAAGATTAGTACTTAATAAATTTTGTACATTAGAATCTGTATATTGAGTTATATCAGAATTAATTGTTGTACCACTTATAGTAATACCTGTACCTCCAGTATATGTAGTATCTGTCGTTGCAATTGCTACGCCATTAATTTTAAAACTAGAACCAGAACTAATATTAATATCACCATCAACATCTAATTTCGATTCTGGTGATGATATACCAATACCAACATTACCATTATCTATTATTCTCATTGCTTCATTTGTTCCATTTGTTTGAACTGAAAAACTATGACCTGATATTGTAGGTCCTATACCAGATTGATTCCAAAAACTTGCAGAAGCATTATTTCCAGGATTTGATGGATTACTAGTTAGATATAATGCACCTTCAACATGTAACTTTTGACTTGGTGTTGCAGTACCTATACCAACATTACCACTTGTAACTTTTAATCCACCGCTAATTCCAGTATTTAATAATGATATAACATCTGAATCACTATATTGTGTAATATCACAATCAAATTTATTTGTTCCTGTATTCCATGTAATATTATCACCACCTTTAGTGCTTAATACAGTTAAAACATCACTGTCGGTATATGATGTAAATGCACTACCCCATTGTGTTAAATTACCTGTAAAATTAATATTACCAGTTACATCTAATGTATATTGTGGATCACTATTAAAAATACCAACATTGCCACTTGAATCAATCGTAAATAATCTAGTTGTATCATTAAATATTTGAATAATATCGTCATCATCGTTTTTATGATCTATTTTTAATGAAGGCCCGTCACCTTGATTATTATTAATTTGTAGATTTTCAGTTTCATAAGTTGTAGTACTAATTTGAGTAGAAGAACCTGTTACATTTATATCAGTAACAGTTAATTCACCAGTAATTGTTAAATCACTCTTTAATTTAATATTTCCAGATTCAATAATTTCAATATTAGAAGTTTTAGATTCAATTTTATATAAATAATTAGATGTATTTGTGATATCTGTTTCGTTATTTGTTATTCTACTATCTAAAGCAGATATATCACTATCATTATTAGTTATTCTAGTATCTAAAGCACTAATATTAGTATCATTATCAGTTATTCTAGTATTTAAACTAGTGATATCAGTAAAAAATTTAGTATCAATGTCATTGATGTGATTTGATGTATTTAAAATATTAGTAGCATGAGATGTAAAAGTTTCTTTAATATTATTATCATTATTTAATAGTGTATTTAATTCATTTTTTGAAATACTATTTATATTTCCATCAAATGTAATATTACCAGGTATGTTAACATAATTATTATTTAATTCAATAACATTTGTTTTAATCTCTGTATCTTCATCATATAAACTAATTGAAGCTTCATTTGATGTTAATTCAAAAATCAAAGAATTACTTCCTGAATTATCATCAAAAGCATTATATGCATTTAATAATAATTTATTAGATATTGTTTTTGATGTTAGAACACCAACTTCTTGATTAGAAGTAATTATAGATAATTTTTTAAACATTTTTATATATATCTATTCTAATTAATTAAAATTATTATTTTGTTTATAAATAAAACTCAAAAATAAAAATTAATAATATACCAATTTAATTTTATCAGGATCAAAATTACCCATACCTTCACCCTTATTCCAATAACTAGCATTTGCCTCAGGACTATCCCATGATGTTTCATGTGTAAAATTACCATTTTTATCTACTGCATATTTTTCTCTTCTTTTTTGTTCTGGTGTTAATTGACTATCCGGCGTATCATCTGAAATTGTACTATCAATAGTTTGTATTTTATCTAATTCAGCAATCTTTAACGAATAATCATTTGGTGTATCTGGGATATTCCATTCACCTCCATGCAATGCAGAACAATCATATCTTCCTACTTTAGTATATTTTCTCCCATCAATTAAACTATATTTTCTATTACAACCAGTCATTCTTGTATCAGCATCATTTGAGGTAGTTGCATATGTATCATATACATATTTTTCACACTTTTTTGTATGTTCATTATAACCACCCCATGCTATTCTTGGTAGAGATTGAGTAATACTTGCCCATTTTGCTCTTTTATCATAATCAATTTGAACTGGTATTTTACATTTTTCTGCATCACATTTCATTTGACCATCTCTTTTACAAGCATTACTACTTATATGTTCTTTTCCTATGCGTGGAGTATTCACTTCAATTGGTCTAAATCCAAAACAACATACTCCTGTTGTACTTAAATTTCTGCCATCATATGTGGTTCCTTTAATACATTTATAATTTCTACCATATGCTTTAGTATTATCAGCTTGTTTATCTTGATTATCTCTTAAAACATAATCAGCATTATATGAATAACCTTTAGAACTAGATATATAATGTGGATGATGGGTAAAGCTTTTATGTTTATTTTTATTTAAAACGTTTGGTCTTACATTAGGACTTAAACGAGTATCTATTTTATCAACATCTGGCATATTATCCCATTTGCCTATCCATTCGACACTACAATCGGCATCTGTTTTACATTTGATTCCCGTATCATTTGTATTGGTAGACCCACGAGCAGGATCTTGCCAAGGACCAGAACCAGAATAACATTTATGACATTTACCAACACGAGAAATCTCTTTATTACCACCACCTGCATCATATTTTATTCCCATACCCATTTCTCTATATGCGCCATCATAACAAGCAACAAATTGATTATCTGCACGCAAAGGATCATAACAAGCACATTCTTTTTCTTTTTTTATACATTTTCCCATTATAGGAGGACAACCCGTACCAACAGCACAAGTTTTACCATTTGGTATTTTCATTTCTAAGACATAACCATCATCACAAGATTTACAATTAATTTGACCATCTTTTACTGGAAAATTATTTGTAAATGGTTTATAATATATATCATTAGTAGATTTGATATAATGTCTATTGTCAATTATAATACCCTTATTATCAAATGATTGTGATATATCTGACCATTCTTTATCAGTAAAAGTAGTTTTAGTATTTAATAATGCAGATAATACACTATTTTTTAATTCAATTCCTATTGGTCTTTCCAAACCAACAGGAATCCATTTATTACTATCTATATGTCCTTCTGAATTTGAATAATCTACATTATGTGGAATTCCATTAGGACATGAAAAAACATTTTTAGGTATTTTACAACCTAAAAATTTAGAATCTTCCAAATGTTTTTCTGTTATTTTTTCTCCAACTGTAGCAGTTTTTGGTATAAAATTATTTTTACAATAATTTTTAATATAACCATTTTTATCTCTAAATGGAGAGCCATCTAGAAAACCGCGACATTTTATAGGTTGCTCTTTAGTACATCCATTAACTACATCTATAACATTGGGCCATTTAATAGGTTCTAATGTGGTCCAATCATATACCATTCCATGAGGCCAACCATCAGGACATACACATTTTTGTATTTTTTCTTGTTTAGTATCAGTACCAGTATTAGATTGTGTATCTTCAGCACACATTTTTGTATCTTTTGCATATCCACCACATACACCACATGCATCTAATTCTGTAGTTCCACCACAAACACCCATACAATCGATTTTAGATAGATGACAACAGTTGCCATCTTTATCCTTTATGGCTGCTCTGCAGCATGAAAGTTCACCATTGCCATATATTTTTTTATCAATATTAGTATATTTACATGCTTTAGAACTTTGATTTGTTGTTAAAATATCAGCTTCATTTTTTAATTTTGATAAAATATTATCTCTTATAGTGTCTGATATATTTTTTACTTTTTTATATTCATCTAAAGCATTTGGTAAATAAGAAGAAACTTTATCTAAATCATCTTGTAAAACATCTGTTGAACTAACAATCGCAATTTTATATATTATTGCCGTATTTGCTTTTTTATCAATAATTTTTTTACGTTCTTCAATAATATTATCATATAGTTTTTGCAATGAATCATATATTTTAAATTTTGAAGTTGTAGAATTAATAGCATTTATATATTGCTTAAATAAAGTTTTAAAATTATTTTTAATTTCATTTATACCTGTTATTGATGAATCATAACCACTATATGGTGATTTTTCTTCCGCTGATATATCTAATAAATTATTAAAATCTTTTGTCATATTACCATCACTTTGTCTTTTATCACTATATAAATGATTATATGCGGCCATTGTTGCAATATGTTGATATTTTGTACTAATAAAATGTTTTTGTGTTTGTCTAATTTCTTTAGAATTATTATCAGGATCGGGATAAGTAGTTTCAAGTTTATAATGCATATTTACTTTTTTATTTGCTAATTCTTGAAATGCTTGTAATCTTACTTTAATTTTTTTAGCTTGTTCCATTCTATATGCTTCTTGAAATGCAATTAAACTTTCATCAGAAATATTTTGTTTCTCTATTTGAACCTTATCATATACAGCAACTAATTCTTTATTTTTTTCTTCTATTAATTTTTTTTCTTCTTCTTCTGCTTTTTTTAATTCAGCGGCAATTTTTTGTTTTTCTATTTCTGCTTCTTTTGCTGCTATTTCTGCTGCTTGACGTTCTGCTATAAGTTTTCTTCTATCTGCTTCTTGTTTTCTAAGTTCTGCTTCTTTTTGTAATTTAATAATTTCTGCATTTTCTTTAGCAATGCGTGCTTCTTCAACTTTACGAGCAGCTTCTTCTTTTTCTTGTTTAAGTTTTAGTGCTTTTTCTTCTGCTTCTTGTTTAAGTTTTAGTGCTTTTTCTTCTGCTTCTTTACGAGCCTCATCAACTTCCCGTTGTGCTTTTAGAGCATCTAATTTAACTTTTTCATTAACTTTTAATACTTGAAGTTTAGCTTCTTCTTCGGCATTAGAAACTAATATATGTTTTTCTTCTAATTTTAATATTTTAGTTCTTTCATTTTTAATCAAAGTTTTTGCATTTTCTATTTTTTTAGTAGTTACAGAAATTTTATTATTTATAATTTTTTCATCACTTTTAATTTTAATTAAATTAGAAGATAAACTTTGAAAAGTTTTAACAATATATATATCTAATTTTTTAGTTTCCTTAACAATTTTATTTGTTTCTTTGATAATAGAATATTTTGTTATAGGTCGTATTGTTTTAATTTTATCAGAAGTTACAATTTTATGAACCTTATCAAAATTATTTTTTAAATTAATTATATTTGTTGATAATATAGTATTGCCGACTTTAACTTCAGATTTAATAACTTTTGTTTGAGGTACTTTATAATTTTTATTTAAATCAGAGCAAGTTAATGGTTTACTATTACATTTTGATTTATTACTATTTTTATATACATTAGCATTAGACCATATACCAGTTTCTACTGGACCACAATATCCATAATTACTACAATATTGCGGTTTACCATTTCTAGTACAACAAGGTTTATAACATTTTTGATTTCGAATATCACCACATTTACCATCTATACTACAGTTAGTACAATTAGTATCAATAGAGGTTTTCTTAGTAACAAAATTACTATTTTGAATACTTCTAGAAGTTCTTTCAGCAATTTTTCTATTTTCTAAAGCACGTTTTACTTTTTGTTCTTTTTCTTTTGCAAGTCGTAATTCTTTCTCTCTTCGAATTTTATTCTTTTCCGCTTCAATTCTTGCTCGATATGCCGCTGCTTCTTTTTGAGCTGCTAAAATTTTTGCTTTTCTAGCAGCTTCTGCTGCTTCTTCGGCTTTTTTAATAGCTTCTTGACGGTTTTTATAAGCGATTTTTGCTAAACGCTGATTTTCTTCTCTTTCATTTTGAATTTTTAAAAATTTAGCTGCATCATCTCTTTCTTTTTTAGCTCTTTCTTTTTCTATATTTTCTTGTTTTATCTGTAACATTTTAATCTCATTTTCTTTTATATTTGCTAAACGCTGATTTTCTTTTTTCATTTCTTCAAATCTTAATCTATTTTTTTCTTCATTTTCTACATTTAATTTTGCAATTTCTTCATTAATAATTTTTAATTCTTTTTCATTTGCAATTTTTTTTTGATTTAAAAGTTTATTTAACTCTTTTTCTTCATGTTCTCGTTTTATTTTTATTTCAATTTCTCTTTCTGCATATTCTTCTTCTGATTTTTTAAGTTCTTCATTATAAGTATTAATAATATTTTTATATAATAAAATTGCAGCACTGGCTGCTTTTTGATATCTTTCTATTTCTTCTCTTTCAATTCTTTCTTCTTCACGTTTTTTTTCTAAATCTTCAGAACTTAATTCATGAGTATCAATTATGTCTTCGGAATTAAATAATAATAACTCCAGAACGTTTTTTTTTTGTAAACTATTTTCTAATGCTAATTCCGCTTCTTTATTTTTTTGAATTGCTATTTTATTTATTTTATCAATTTGAAGTTGAACAATTATATCCATACTGGGATAATCATTTAAACAATTCTCGCCTGTATTTTGTGGTCTTACACACTCGTCAACAAAATCATCTCTAAATAAATTTTCTATGGTTTCTTCTTGACAATTTACAGGACAACTTGGGTATTCTGGTTTACTACCAGTAATATTCATTTTAGCATAAGTATCATAATCAAAATTTTCTGGCAATGAAAGTGTGGGTAAATTATTATTTTTTAAATAACATTCGTTATTTTTTTTATTATAAGAAAATCCACCACAACTATCTAATGATTTACATAATTTTTTACAACTTTCAATAGTACCAATATTTTTTGATTTAGTTATATCATTTGTAGGTTCACCCGTTGAAATATCAATATCATAATTATAATTTATAGGAGCGTTTTGATTAAATCTAATTTTAAAATCAATTTTAGGTTTATAACGAAAATATTGTATTTTGCGTTTAGAACCATCAATATCTAATTGTGGAGGAATTTCAGGATTTAATCTTTTATAGGTGGTCCAAATATCATTTAGATTTTCAGGATTATCTCTACTTAACCAACTTTGTGATGTACTCATAGTATAGCATTCATCATTTGAACCTTTTTTGTATGCAATACCACCACATGTATCAAAAATATTACAATGTTCTTTACATGATTTTAATGTATTGGCATTATCAACTTTTGCCACTGACATATTTTCATCTTCATTAACGGGACCACCATCGTTTGGATCAATATAATTACTTATAGAAGTAAAGTCTTGAAAATTTTCAATTAAATTAAAATAACCTTTATTTTCTATTGGATTATATTTATTTTTTACATCATCCGTGTCATACTCTTCATAACGTTTATAACATTTATCTTTAACAAGCACATAACCATCATTACAGATAGAACAACTATGTTTAGTAGTGTCAGGACAATTAAAACCAGTATGGGGTGTTCCATTTTCACATATACACGTATTTAAAACACATTTATTATCAGAATTTAAAGTAGTTCCATCATAACATGTAACACATTTTTCAATAGTTTTATCTTTAACACAATCAATATTTTTATCAGGTGTTCCATTTTCACATTTACAACTTTCTGGTTCTATTACTTTTTCTGGAATATGTGTTCTATCTTTATAACAATTTTTACCTAAATTACTAACATCTCTTAAACAATATTTATCATAATTTATATTATTAAATAAAAATTTATTATTACACCATTCAGCACATTTAGGTGGATTTTCAACAGGTATACTATTAATTTGTTGTTTTTCAATTTTAGGTTTTGGTTCAACATATAATCTTTCACCTTTTTCAAAACAAGGTTTACATAAATCTAAATCCTTATTTAATTTAGTACAAAAATTCATACATTTTTTCGTAACTTCAAAAAAAGCACCATCTTTTTGAAAACATTTAGAACAATTTCCTAAAGGATATGAATTTTCATTACAATACCAATGACATCCTTCACTATGATCTTTAGGTGGTGGAGGTGGTGTATATAATTGTAATTCAATTTTTGGCTGTTCTTCATTCTTTACAGGAGGTGGTGGTGGATCGAGTTTTGGTTCAACATATAATCGTTCTCCTTTATAAAAACATGGTTTACATGATCCTTCAGGATTAGAAAATATATTACAATAATCATAACATATATCTTTTGTATTCTCATATATACCATCTTTTTCAAAACATGCTTTACATGAACCATTTTTATTGGATTTAGTAGTACAATAATGGGGACAATTATATGATAAATCATCTTTAATTTCAGGTGAAATGTATGCTTTGTATGTACTTGTTTTTGGAAATGTAAAATCTTTTTTATGAAAATATCTACCACCTTCTTTAAAACAATTAGAACATCTTCCATTTCTCGAAGAGAATTCATTACACTCTTCATAACATGGTTCTTTAATATCAGAAAATTTTCCTCCTTTTTTAAAACATGGGGCGCAAATACCATATCTAAAAGATTTTTCATTACACCATTCTCTACATTCTCTTTTAGTATTTTTTTTTTTTGTATCATCAACATATAATCTACCATCTTTTAGAAAACAACTTTTACATCTTCCTGTTTTACTTGAAAACTTATGACAATAATTACCACAGTTTTCCTCTATATCACCATATATTTCCCTTTTTTAAAACAGTTAGAACATATTCCGTATCTATATGAAGTTTTTTTACATATTCCAGGACAATTTTCCGAATGTGGTGGCAATAATAATATATTAACCTTATCTAATTCATCTTTTGTTTTTTCATATTTACCACCTTTACTAAAACATGGTTTACATATATCCATATTATAAAATATTTTATTATCGTGACAATAATCGGGACATAATTGACTAAAATTTTCTTTTTTACAATTATTTAAATATAAAAATATAATTATAACTAAAATACTTAAATAAATAGTTGACGAATATCCAATATTTTTCATTTAATTTAATATTCTTATTAATAATATTAAATAAATTAAAAATAATATTTAATTATCTATTTTCTGGTTTTACAAATTTCATATCTAATATTTTAAATATATCTTCTTCTGAATTTATATTAAATGATTTTAATTCTTTTGTATTAATATCTGTAAAACCATATTCAGATAATGAATAACCTTTTTCTAATGCTTTTTTTCTCATTTTAATATTAAATTCATATGATCCAGTAAAATATAATAATGTAAAATAATAATGTTTGTTATCACATAATAAAATATCTATTCTTCTTCCTGTAGATTCTTCGTTTAATTTACATATTCCCATAAATTTTTTTTTACCATTTGCTAAATTTTCAACAATATAATTATTTTTATTTAATATGCTAATTAAATTGTTTAATTCGATATTATTATTGTCTTTAATCAAAATATCAATATCACCTAAATCTTTTTTTTTTCTTCTATAACTACCAACCATATCAAATTCTATATTTTTTGATAATTCATTTATATTTTTTTTTATAATATCATAATGTTCTTTTCCTTCTTCATATGGAATTCTTTTTTGTAAATCATTGTAATACATTAAACCAATCTGTTGTTTTTTATTTAAAAGTTCTTTATTATTATATAAATCATCAAATGAATTAATTTTTTTTAATAATTCATCTATTTTACTCGGACCAATACCATAAATATTTGCCAATTTAAATCTTAAATTATATTTTTCATCATCATTAATTTCATCTATTTTTTTTATTTTACCATTAATTATATATTCTTCAATTTTTTTTAATATTTTTTCACCTATCCCTTTTAAATTAGATAATTCAGATACATTATTAATATTTTTTGGATATAATTCAATTATTTTGATCGCTTTTAAATATGAATTTGATTTAAATGTATTTCCTAAAGTTTTTTCATATTCTTGAATTATTTTAAGATTAGCTATAATTTCTTTATTAATATCCATACTAATATTTATATTTTTATTATAATTTTTATAATTATCATTTTTTAAATCTTTTTTAAATATATTTTTTTTTATACATCTATTTGTTTTTGGATTTAAAATTTTTCCTTCAGGACATTTTTTTTCATTTTTATTTTCTTTTAATTTTATATATCTATTTGTTTTTGGATTTAAAATTTTTCCTTCAGGACATTTTTTTTCATTTTTATTTTCTTTTAATTTTATACATCTATTTGTTTTTGGATTTAAAATTTTTCCTTCAGGACATTTTTTTTCATTTTTATTTTTCATATGTGTTACTATAATCTATTGTAATAAAATATTATATAATTTTAGAGATAATTAAAAATATTATGAATAAATATATATTTTCAATAATTATTCTAACAATAATTATTATAATTCTTATTGTTTTTATGTTATTTCATAAAAATGATAATATTGAATATGATGATATAACTAATGATAATGATGATATAACTAATGAAAACTATGATATGACTAATGAAAACGATAATATGACTAATGAAAATGATGATGATATTATTGAAAATTTTTCTTCTACATGTGTAGATGCTAAAAATATAGGTTGTTTTGCCGGAGGAGATAATTGGTGGCGCAATCCTTTATTTTGTGAAAATCCTTTAACACTTGGATTAAATTGGCATTTAGTGAATAAAGATATTATAGATACAGGAGAATACAATGAATATGTCAATCCAAATTTAGTACAATATATCAAAAAAACAAACACAAATAAAATTATATTAAATCAAGTAACAAATGATAGTTTAGGAATTAATCGTTCCGATTTAACTTACAAAAGTTATATAAAAATTGATAACGGAATGTACTATATTCCAACTCCTGAAAATTCTTTATTATGTTTCATTAAACGTTTATTTTGTATGATAACGGTTCAAAAATGTGATAAACAATTATTAAATGAAACTATTAATCAATTAACAACTGCTAAAAATGGTTTAGATACTGAAGTTGCAAAATTAAATAAAGATATAGAATCTTTATCAGAAAATTTAAAAACAACAGAACAAAGCAAACAAGGTATTCAAAGTGAATTAGATAATTTAAAAGTAACACATCAAACTTTAATTGAGACAAAAAAAACTCTCGATCAAACATTAATACAAGTAAGAACAAATTTACAAACTAAAACAGAGGACGAAATTGCTTCTGACACACAAATTACCGCTTTACAAAATAGTCTTAAAACCGCAGAATCTAATTTAAGTAGTGCAGAGGAAGGTATATTGGATCTCCAAGGCGAAATTGAAGAATTAAATGATGAGATTGATGATCTTACTAAAGAAAAAACAACTTTAACAGGTCGAATTGGTGAACTAGAAAGAGCTGCAACAGAACAAGCATCTGAAGATATAGTTCAAGGACAGTTATTTTCATCTATGTGGGATGGATTAACGACTAGTTCTCCTTCTACAGAAATGATATCAAACCCTCCCATTACCCCTCCCCCTTCTCCTATACCAGTTGAACCCGAATGTATAATGGATTGTTCAAAATTAGAACAAAAAATTTTATCAGATTATATAAAAGAATATATGGGTCCAGATCCAACAAAAAATACAGGTTATAATGCAACAGATATTAAAATAAGTAATTTGGGTATGAGTCCAGATAAAAAACGGGGATTATGTAAAATTGATTATAAATGGGAAAAAAATCCTGATCATTGGCCTTTAAATCCTGGTTTTGGTTCTGGAAGAAGAACATATAGCTTTAAATTACTAAATGATGATCCTAATGCATGCGAATGGAATTTTGATACAAATCAAAATACAGGTAAGTATTATACCGTAGCTATGAATTATGGTGGTGAATTAAACTATATACAACCCCCCGCTCCTCCTCCACCCGCTGCTCCTCCTCCACCCGCTGCTCCTCCTCCACCCGCTGCTCCTCCTCCACCCGCTGCTCCTCCTCCACCCGCTGCTCCTCCTCCACCC
>Ga0181555_1001054_pt1 | contig 25821 bp, 34 predicted proteins | sample 011ome_15_FD_145601 | JGI IMG/M metagenome (GOLD analysis project Ga0181555, IMG submission 145601) | Coastal salt marsh microbial communities from the Groves Creek Marsh, Skidaway Island, Georgia - 011504AT metaG (spades assembly) | ecosystem: Environmental > Aquatic > Marine > Intertidal zone...
CCAAAAAGATTACTAAAATTAATGGAACAAAAAAATATTTTGATCTTGATACGGTTTTGACTGGAATAGAAAAATACTTTACTACCGTTAAAACTAACACTGTTGTAATTAAAAATATAAACGATGATGAAGTTCTTGATATTGTAAATAAGATTAGCGCCTTAAGATCTGAAATTAGATTTATTGAATATATGGATGTGGGTGAATCTAATAACTGGGATTTTAGTAAAATTATTCCATCTCAAGAATTATATGAACTTATCAATTCTAAATATGAATTGTCAGTTATAAATACTGATAAATCATCAACATCCAAAAAATGGGCATTGAAAAATACAGACTCATCTGTAGGATTTATTTCTTCAATTACTGAACCATTTTGTAATGACTGCAATAGGGCAAGATTATCTGTGGATGGTAAAATATATACTTGCCTATTTGCATCAGAAGGTCATGATATAAAAAAAATAATTAGAACGAGTCGAAGTGATCAAGATATTTTAGATTATTTTTATAATTTATGGTCAAAAAGGTCAGATAGATATTCAGAGGTAAGGTTTATGCAAAAAAAAGATTCACCTAAAGTTGAAATGTCTTATATCGGGGGTTGATTTGCTAAAAATACTTTCATATATTTTTTATGCCATAGCAATGACTATCTCATTACTTGTAAGTTTCCAAATACTCTCACAGACATTTCCGGATTATGGCATTTTTCACATCATCATTGGTTTTATTGGCACTGCAATGTTCTTTCCGCTTATTCCGATATATCCCCTTATTAATGGTGGTGAATGGCTATATTTATTAATATGTTATGCAAGTATACTTTTTGGGGTAATCTTAGGCAATAAAGGTCGCAAATCTCAGAGATAGAAAATATTTAAATTTGAGTTTAATGTGACATAAATGTATCATTCACTGATAATAATGGTAATTGTAGTAAAATACTTTGCAAGTATCAGTGATGCGATAGGAAAAGCCTCTGAAAAAATAAATATTCAGTCAGGAGTTACTGCTGATGATGTTTGGTCAGATGTTTCAAAAGATAAAAAATACACTGGAAAAGTGATGGTTGCAGTAAATCATGAATACGTAGATATGAATTATACTCTTAAAGATCATGATGAAATTGCATTCTTCCCCCCAGTAACAGGTGGTTAAATATGTATATTGAAATTATAAATGAAGAATTTGATCCATGGCAAAAGCTAGTTGAGTATAAAAGGTCACAATTAAAAGAGAAAACGAACATAGGAGCATGTAGCGTATTTTTAGGAACTATGAGAGATATCAATTCTGGAGATACCATTAAATCTATGGAACTACAACATTATCCCGATATGACTGAATCATATCTTGAGAAAATTGTTGATAGTTCGACTAAAAAATTTAAAGTTATTGATTCAATAGTTTTACATAGAGTGGGTCTAGTAACTCCATCTGATCCTATAGTTTTAGTTGCAACATGGTCTGAGCACAGAGATGAAGCATTTGAGGCAACAAGACAAATCATGGAATCATTAAAATCTGAAGCGCCTTTTTGGAAAAAAGAATCTACAGATAAAGGCTTTAGATGGGTAGAGCCTGAAAATAATCAAGCAGATAATACCAGTGAAGTCTAAAAAAGTCGTTCTCGCATATTCAGGTGGTTTAGATACATCTGTCATAGCTAAATGGCTAATGGAACATTACGATCTTGAAGTTATTACATTTACTGCTGATATAGGGCAAGGTGAGGAAACTCATGATGCAAAAGCTAAAGCAAAAAAACTCGGAATAAAAAAAATATACATAGAGGATTTAAGAGAAGATTTTGTAACAAACTATGTTTATCCTATGTTTAGAGCAAATGCTATTTATGAAGGAGAGTACTTTCTAGGGACATCAATTGCGCGCCCATTAATAAGCAAAAGACTTATTGAAATAGCCAAAAAAGAAAAAGCGGAATATATATGCCATGGCGCGACAGGTAAAGGCAATGATCAAGTAAGATTTGAATTGGCTGCATATGCACTTAACCCGAAAATAAAAGTCATTGCTCCTTGGCGAGAATGGAATTTTGTATCTAGATCTGATTTGATGACTTATGCAAAGAAGCATAAAATTGCTGTTGATTTTGATAAAGGCAAAAAAAGTCCTTATTCAATGGATGCTAATATTTTACATACCTCTTATGAAGGTGGGATTCTTGAAGACCCTTGGAAAAAACCAGAAGAGTCAATGTGGCTGAGAACAAAGTCTATCGAAAAGAGTAAATCAAAACCTCAAACAATTACATTATCTTTTGATAAAGGTGATGTTTCTGCTATCAATGGTAAAAAAATGAATCCTTCTAAAATATTAAATGAACTTAATGTACTAGCAGGTCATCACGGAATAGGTAGAGATGATATTGTTGAGAACAGATACGTTGGTATTAAATCCAGGGGCTGTTATGAGACACCTGGCGGAACAATTTATTTCAAAGCTCATAAAGCAATGGAATCAATCACCCTTGATAGAGAAATGCTACATTTAAAAGAGGATTTAACTAATAGATATTCAAGACTCATATATAACGGTTATTGGTTCAGTCCGGAAAGAGAATCATTACAAGGTTTGATAGATAAATCTCAAAACAAAGTCTCAGGCGATGTAAAAGTTAAACTATTCAAAGGAAACGTTATAATCGAAGGCAGAAAATCCCCAAATTCATTATATTCAGAGGACTTGTCTACATTTGAAAATGATTCAGGCGCTTATAACCAAAGAGATGCCGAAGGCTTTATAAAAATTAATGCATTAAGACTTAAAACACGAAAAAAATAATTAGTCTTGAAATTCAATTAAGGTAGCAGTAAATTTATGTTCATTCACTCTATATTGTTCTACCACTACGGGAATATAATCGTTATTTATTGAATACCATGTCAGGGTACTTCTTTTACTCTCATTAATATTTTTACTAACTACTATCGATTCTGTGTTTCCAAAAATTGTTGATATAGTCTCTTTTCTTATTATTTTAAAATTATATTGCCTCTCTCTTCCTTTGTCATTTACTCTAATCTTTTTGAAAGTATAGCCAAATAGCTGTGCTACCAATCTATCAATGCTTGCATAACTCTTATTCATTGAAGGCGTGCCATCTATTATTGTGACTAATCTATTATCAATTCTTTTTACCTCAACAGTATGGTTCTTTGTACCTCTACTTCTATTATACGTGTAGGTATTTGTTCTTACAAAATCATTAGAACTAATATTACTATTTATTGCATCAAGATGATTACTTTTGTTGTATTTAAAACAACTAGTTTCATTTCTGTCATCTTTTTTAATGCTAAAAATACCAACTGTATAACTAAAGGAAGTTATGCACCACTCATCCGAATTAGAGTTATAGCTAAGATCATATCTTGAACGAGCAAATTCTATGCCACCTTTTTTAAGGCTATATGTAGCACTATATACTTTTGGTGCAGAAATAGATATTTCTGTAAATAAAATGCTTACTATCAAACACTTAAAACATTTGGAAAAAAAATTATCAATCATTGAGGTTTATCATATATGTGATTGGTGAATGAATATCCTCATCTTTTAAAATTATATTATCACCATTATATTTGAGCAAATCATTAGCAAACCATTCAACTGCTACTGGAAAGATAGAATACTCTGCTTTGTGTGTTAATCTTTCTAAATCTTGCCTTGTCATTTGTTCATTAACTGAAAACTTACCTTGCAAGATAATGGGACCTTGATCTAGTTCTTTTGTAACAAAATGAACTGTTGCACCATGATATTTATCATTATTTGAAATTACTTTCTCATATGTATTAAGTCCTGGATATTTAGGTAACAATGAAGGATGTAAATTAATAATCTTCCCAACGTAATTATCCACAATATATGGTGGTATAATTTTCATATAACCTGATAATATTATTAAATCCGGCTTGATATTAAAGAGAAAGCTTTGAAGATCTTTGTTTATATTCTCTTTTTCCGCAATTGTCACTGGAAGATTATATTTTTTGCATACATTAATACCGCCCGCATCACAATTATCAGTAAATGCATGTATATATTTAAGTTTATGCTTTAATACGTTCTGTTGATTTAAAAGATTCTCTAAATTGGAACCGGCACCGGAGAAGAGCGCTACACATTTTTTAATCGACATATATTATTTTAGAATTCTCTGGTTTTTTTATAATCTGACCTAAAACTTTATATTTTTCTTTATTTATATTTAATAAGTTATGAGCTTTTGATAGATATTTCTTATTGATAATTACAACCATCCCAATGCCACAGTTAAATGTCTTTAGCATTTCTTCATCACTAATTTTTGATAACTCTTGAATATATCTAAATGGTTTAGGAATTTTAAGAGAATGAAGGTTTATGCAAGCCGCAAGTTCATCAGGTATGACCCTAGGTAAATTATCAGTTATACCTCCTCCTGTGATATGAGCTAACGCGTTTATTTCAATTTTTTTCATCAATTCTTTAATTATATGCACATATAATCTGGTTGGTTTAATTAAAAGAGAACTTGCTAACGCGTTTATTTCAATTTTTTTCATCAATTCTTTAATTATATGCACATATAATCTGGTTGGTTTAATTAAAAGAGAACTTATTTTAGTATTATTTAAACTATCTTTTAATTTTAACCTGCCTTTTTCAATTAACTTATTTATAAGTGAATAGCCGTTAGAATGAAATCCATTTGATTTTATACCTAATATCAAATCTCCTTCTTTAACTTTTTTGTTATTGATTATTTTTTTTTCTGAAACAATACCAACACAGAATCCAGCCAAATCATATTCTTTATTATTATACATTCCTGGCATCTCTGCAGTTTCGCCACCTATTAGTGTCATTTCACAGTCCTCACAAGCTTTCTTTATACTTTTTAGTACAGCCTTATGAATATTTAGATCTATTTTGCTTGTTGCCAGATAATCTAGGAAGAACAATGGCTGAGCACCACTGGTTATTACATCATTTACGCACATTGCTACAAGGTCTTGTCCAATATATTTATGGATGTTTAATTTATTTGCAATTTTTAACTTAGTCCCAACTCCATCGGTACCAGAAACTATAACAGGATCTTTTATCTTCTTATCAATCTTATAGAGGCTTGAAAATCCGCCAATACCTGACACTATATTCTTATTATTATTTTTATGTTTAGTTTTAATGGAGTCTATGAGTATATCCGCTTTTTCGATATTTACTCCAGAGTCCTTATAATTTATTTTATGTTTTTGCTTATTATTCATAGCATCAGATAGGCTATAATTATATCTCAAAGAAATTATGATAGATACTGAAATGACTCAAGACCTTGTATATGATCAAATACCAATAAGTTTTGGATTCTACACAAAGAAAACATTTTCTAATTTTATAGTAGGCAATAATCTTGATTTATATACTTCTCTTTTAAATATAAACAAAGATAAACAGCTAATACTTATATATGGAGAGAAATCATCTGGTAAGTCGCATATTTGTGAAGCCTTAACTCATTTAGATTTAGGCCATTACTTAAATATCAATGAAAATACTCAATTAGACAACTTAGATTGTCATGCTGAATATGATCTCATAATTATTGATAATCTAGATAAGATAATACTGAAAAATAATTGTGAAGAAAAAATATTTTCACTTATCAATAACCAGATATTAAATAATAATTCAGCCGTAGTGACCTCCACTAAAGATATTGATAAATGTAATTTAAAACTAAATGACTTATCATCTCGACTAATTTCAGATAAGATTTTCAATATCAAAGATCTCAATGATGAGGAAAAAATAGCAATTATGATGTCCTACTGCTCTGATAGAGGGCTTGAAGTATCAGAAAAGGTTCTTAATTATATTATCAACAATTGTAGTAGAGACTTATATTTTTTATGTGCATTTATAAAGACTCTTGATCATGTCTCATTATCGATGAAGAGGAGAGTAACAATACCTTTTATTAAAAAAGCTATTAGTTTACATGCAAACTAAGAATTTATATTTTTTATAATATTTGCAAATCTTTTACCATACGTAAGACATATTTGTTTTTCTTCTTCGGTCAGCTCGCTTTTTTGATTATGAGATACATGTGATGGACCATAAGGTGTTCCGCCAGATGTTGTAGAAGTCAATGCTTTTTCGCTATAAGGAACACCAGCTAAAATCATACCATGATGCAACAAGGGTAACATCATGCTCAGAAGAGTAGTTTCTTGACCACCATGAAGGCTTGAAGTTGATGTGAACACTCCACCTAATTTATTTTCTAGAGTATTATTTAGCCACTCTTCTGTTGTGCTATCTAGAAATTCTTTTAATGGTGCTGCCATATTACCGAAGTGAGTTGGGCTACCTAAAATCATTCCTGAGCAAGACCTTAAATCTTGTTTTGATACAAGAAGATCATCACTATCTTTGTAATGATATGATTTTACAGTCCTTATTACTGCAGATGTATCAGTGACCGATTCTATGCCTCTCGCTATAACGCGTGCCATTCTTTTAGTTGAATCATTTTTTGAGTAATATAGAATTAGAATATCTTTCATATAAATAGAATACCCGTAATGAGCACTAAAAAGAATAGTTTTAAAATTTTTTCGATAATATGTATTTTAACATTAGCCGCTTGCTCATCGCATGTTGCAGAAATATCAGGCACATCAAAATTCTCATCTTTACAATCAGATAAAACAAAATACATATATCATAATGTCAAATTTGGTGACACATTGTGGTCATTATCAGAAAAATATTATAATAACCCCTATTATTGGCCAAATATATTTAAAAATAATGCTGATAGAATTTATGACGCAGATTTGATTTTGCCTGGACAAAGCATCATAATATATAGCAATATTTCTATTGACTCTAAAAGGAAAGCTGAGAGTCACGCACGTAGCAGAGGTTTATGGGTAGTTGGCTACAGAGAGGAATTAGATATTAAATTTTTGGAGATTAACCAATGAAAGCACTCTTTATATTTCTTGTCCTGATTATGATGACCCCAGTGGTAAGTTATAGTGCAGATGTTTACGATGAACCCACATCATCAAAGTACATAAAGCAGGCTGAAACTAATTATAAAAAAGTAGTTAAAGTAAAAAACCCTTGGAGAGATACTAATAAGATAATTAAAAGTGCAAAAAAAGCTCATAAAAAGAAAGACTTCAAAAAATCAATCACTCTAGCAAAAAAAGCACTTAATGAAGCAAATATGGCTTTAGAGCAGTATGAGAAACAAAAAGACAACTATAGGTTTCTAGATTAATCTGCATCTAATTTTGATATTAACTGATCAGCACTTAAACTCTCTTTTTCTGAACCGCTACGTTTCTTGAAAGTAACTATATTATTCTCCGCTTCTTTTTTCCCAATAATAGCAATGTTGGGCACACCCATTAATTCCCAATCATGAAGCTTATTGCCAAGCTTTGCATTTCTATCATCCAGTATTATTTCAACACTATTCTTTTTCATAGCTTGATAAATCTCATTAGAAAATGATCTTACAGATTCATTTTTATGTCCGTCTATTTCAACTAATGCGATTTGGAAAGGGCTTATGCTTTTTGGCCATATAATACCTTTTTCATCGTAATTTTGTTCAATAGCTGCAGCTATGATTCTTGAAACACCGATACCATAACAACCCATTTGTAGATGATTAACATTTAAGTCAGCATCAGCAATTGATAATCCCATTGACTTACTATATTTGTCTCCAAGTTTAAATATATGCCCGACTTCAATACCTTTTTTATGTATCAAATTATTTTCATTAACTATTTTTTCTATATCATTAGATTCATACTTAGCTTTGGCAATTTCAAAATTAATCCCTATACCTTTCTCATCGATTAAAAGGTCATCTTCACCAGCTTCAGCAAGTACATGAAACTCATTTGACTTACTGCCACCTATATTTCCACTATCAGCATCTACCATCGTGTAATCTAGCTGTAATCTTTTAAAAATATTATTGTAAGCATCCTTGTAATTTTGATACCAATTATCTAGACATTTCTCATTAATGTGAAATGAGTATGCATCTTTCATGATAAATTCTCTCGCACGCATAATGCCGAATCTTGGTCTAATCTCATCTCTAAACTTTGTTGATATTTGGTACATGTTTAATGGTAGTTGTTTATAGCTATTTAAATCTTTTCTGACCAAATCAGTTATAACTTCTTCAAACGTTGGGCCTAGACAGTATTCTCTATCATGTCTATCATTTAATCTTAATAGCTCTAATCCATAAGTTCCCCATCTACCAGATTCTTGCCAGAGCTCAGAAGGCTGTACTGACGGCATGAGTATTTCAGCTGCACCGATAGAATCCATTTCATCTCTAATTATATTTTCTATTTTTTTTAACACACGGTAACCTATAGGTAAGAAACTGTATTGTCCTGTCGACTGTTGTCTTACAAGTCCTGCTTTAAGCATTAGTTTATGACTGACTATTTCAGCATCTGAAGGGTCATTTTTTTGAGTAAACAAAGGATATGATGATGCTTTCATTTTGGAACTACCATTTTTTTTGTATTTAAGTTTACCATGATTATATGTATCATATGTATCAATAATTAAGTTAAACTAAGTCAATGATAAAATTAATAAAAGATTGGTACACAGATAACCTTACCGATCCTAACCAAGTCTCACTGGCGCTTGTATTAATATTTTCTATCATATTGACGTACATAATAGTTCAAACTATTGCACCTATTTTAGTGGCTATCGTTTTAGCATATATGCTAGAAGGTTTGGTTCAGCATCTAATGAAAATTACTACGGCAACTAGACACTTTTCTGTAATAGTTGTTTTTTCCCTATTTTTAATCATAAGTATTTTAACTCTTTTTATGCTGTTACCACTTCTTCTTGATCAACTCACGTTACTTGTTAAGTCTCTTCCCGAAATCTTTAACAAGAGCAAACAATTAATTTTAGGACTTTACGATGAAAACGAATATATACCAAAAGATTATATAAATAATATATTTCTTGGCTTACAAGGAGAAACATCAAAAGTAGGTAATTCAATCTTCACATTTTCATTAACTTCAGCGGGTGGCTTATTCGCTATAATTGTGTACGCAATACTAGTTCCAATTATGATATTTTTCATGTTGTTTGATAAAGAAACAATAAACAGTTGGATTGCTAGATTCTTCCCTAAGAAACTTGAATTAACCAGAAGGGCATATTCAGAATTAAATCTGAAAATAGGCAATTACATAAGGTGTAAGGTGATAGAAATTATGATTGTTTGGATATCATCATTTATTTTATTTTTCGCACTAGGTTTGAACTATTCGTTACTACTAAGCTTTTTGTGCGGACTGTCTGTTATAATTCCATACGTTGGGATGATAGCTGTGACTATACCTATTATTCTTGTAGCTTACTTTCAGTGGGCACTTGGTTCTGAATTCTGGTATGTGATTATAGGTCATTTACTAATTCAGGCTGTGGACGGAAATGTAGTTGTTCCTATTTTGTTTTCTGACGCTGTAAACATACATCCATTTGCTATACTATTGTCTATATTATTTTTTGGGTCTGTTTGGGGCATATGGGGAGTTTTCTTTGCTATACCTCTAGCAGTGTTAATAAGTACAATTTTGAATGTTTGGCCTGAAAGGCCGGCAACAGGTTAAATATGAGTATTTTTAAAGGAAGTATGGTTGCGATAGCAACTCCAATGAATGAAGATGGGTCGCTAGACTTTGAGTCACTGGAACAACTTATAGAATTTCATGTGGATAATTTAACAGATGTAATTATCTCTGTTGGTACAACTGGAGAATCTGCAACATTAGATTTTAATGAACATTCCAAAGTAATAAAAACAACTATCGACTTGGTAAACGGAAGGATACCTGTTATTGCAGGTACGGGCGCAAATTCAACATCAGAAGCTATAGAGTTAACTGAAAGTGCTAAAAAAAACGGAGCTGATGGCTGTTTGCTGGTGACACCTTATTATAATAAACCCACCCAAGAGGGTCTGTATCAACACTATAAGAAAATAGCAGATCAGGTTTCCATACCACAAATACTATATAACGTTCCAGGTAGAACATCTGTAGACATGGAACCAAAAACTGTTTATCGCTTATCCTCGCATAGTAATATAGTTGGTATCAAGGAAGCTTCTGGAGACAAACAACGTTCAAAAGAACTGCTAAGTTTATGTTCGGATAACATGCAAATATTTACAGGTGACGATAAAACATCAATAGGTGATCTTCTCGATGGATTTTCAGGGAATATATCAGTAACAGCAAATGTTGTGCCAAAACAAATGCACATGATGTGTAAGCATGCCATGGAAGGAGATTCAGAGAAGGCCTCTGAATTAAATAAAAAAATAGACATATTACATGATGTATTATTTTGTGAATCAAACCCAATTCCTGTCAAATGGTGCCTAAATAGAATGGGTCTCATAAAAAAAGGAATTCGTTTACCATTGACATGGCTAGATGAAAAATATCATGAACAACTAAACCAAGCATTATTAGATTCTGGAGCTATAAATGAATAAAAATATATATGTTATCGTTTTTATAGCATTTCTAATACCTAGCTGTTCTAGCATGACAGACTATGCTAAAAATATTTTATCCGACCCAAAAACCGAAAAATTAGTTTATAAAACTAATGAAGATTATTCTTCAGGACAAATTGATTTAATATTACCACCCAATGTAAATAGTCCGGATACAACACAACAAATTCTTTATCACTCCCAGAAATAGTTGAAAACGATGATGAAAAATTATTCACGATAGATACAGAATTAGAGGGTATTCAAATTTACAAACAAGGCACCGAGATGTTTCTCTCTGTTAAAACACAAGACAAAATTTCTTTATGGAACAAAATAAAAACTTTTTGGGCTTTAGAAGGATTCTTGTTAGTTAATTCTGATTTAACCGTTTCTTCTATGAGAACAAATTATCTTGAAAATTTAAGTGAAGTTCAACTAGGAACTGTACAGAGAGTGGTTGGTAGATATGTCCCGCTATTAGTTTCGCCTGAAACTAGGGATAGCTACAAGACAAGATTAATTAAAAAAGATGGTGGATACGACATTTTAATTACCCATTATGGAAAGGAGTTTATGTCTGACGGAGATTCTGAATTTAGATGGCAGAATCGTGCAAGAGATCCTGAATTTGAAAATGAAATGATAAGCCGAATGTATATTTATCTTGGAGGTAATGAAGCTAGAGAGGCAGGATATGTTGTTGCAAAATCAACTGGTATAAGAAATCAAGCTTCTATATATTCAGACGACAATAATCTACAAACTCTTTATGTGCCAGATATATATGAAAGAACATACCCTGCAGTATTGACTGCGCTAGATATTTTAGGAATAAATATCATTAAACAAAATCAATCAGATGGTTATATTCAAATCTCTCTCGATGATGAACAGAGTAGTAATGATGGATTTTTTTCAAATATATTCAATAAATCATCCTCTGAAACATTATTTATAAAGCTTAATCAAGGCGGAGAAAGTAGCTCAGCTACGCTGATAACTATTGAAAATAATTCGTTTGTCCAAATGAATGACCACGCATCTGAGGAAATTTTAAGAGGCTTATACGTCAAGCTGAGATAAAGAATTAATCCTTGATTTTGTGAATCTGAGCATATGCTGAGTGATTATGTATCGATTCAAAATTTTCTGACTCAACTACATATTCTGTTACCCTTTCATCATTATTGAAGTGGACAGCTATATCTCTTACCATATCTTCAACAAATTTAGGGTTATCATAAGCCCTTTCAGTAACAAATTTCTCATCAGGTCTTTTTAATAAACCGTAAAGTTCAGATGAAGCTTCACTTTCAACAATATCTATAATCTCTTCAATCCAAATAAAGTCTTTTATGGTCACAGTAATCGTAACATGAGATCTTTGATTATGAGCGCCATAGTCAGATATCTTTTTTGAGCACGGACATAAGCTTGTCACTGGCACCAAAACTTTTACTTTTAGTTTAGATTTACCGTCTTCAATTTCTCCGATTAAAGAAACAGTATAATCAAGCAGACTTTGAACTTCAGACACTGGAGCTGTTTTGTTGATGAAGTAAGGAAACCTCATTTCAATATGACCAGATTCAGCTTCCAATAGGACTAACATTTCATCAATCATTTTTTTGAATGAATCTACAGTAATTTGTTCTTCATGATTATTTAATATATGCACGAACCTTGACATATGAGTACCTTTAAAATCATGAGGCAGATTCACATACATATTAAAATTGGCAACTGTTGATTGTTGTTTACCTGATCTCTGTTTGATTACCATAGGGTGTATGATGTCTTTTATGCCTACCTTATTAATCGGCATATTTCTTGTATCAGCTTGCCCTTGTGTGTCTGGTAAGTTTGTTATCTCTAATTTTGATTTTGAAGTTGACATATAATTACTCGGTGTATGTTACTGCAGAATTGCTTGTTTCCCAAAGTTTAATTTCACTGACCTTAATATTATCAGTATTAATATTTTTTGATAGCTCTTTATAAATATATTTGGAAATATTTTCTGCAGTAGGGTTTTCATTTATAAATGGCTCAATATCATTAAGGTATTGATGATCCAATTTATCAATAATTCGTTGCAAATTTTTTTTTATATCTTTAAAGTCTATTACCATACCAATTTCATTGGTATTATTACCTTGTACCTCAGCCTCAACACGCCAGTTATGCCCATGCATCCTTTTGCAATCCCCAGGGTGTCCATGAAGAATATGTGCAGATGAGAATTCTTTTTTTACAATTAATTTAAACATTTAATCTAATCAGCTATTTTTTTATTTGGAGAAAGTTGATTGTATATCTCATTTATTTTTATTTCTAATGATTTCTTGTCTAACCCTATTTGTTTATAAAGGTCCTCTTGACTGCCATGGGAAATTACTTCATCAGGTACACCAAAATTAATAACATTAATATTCAAACCCTTCTGATTTACATACTCATTCACTGAAGAGCCTGCACCGCCAGTAAGTACGCTATCCTCAACAGTTACGATATAATCATGCTCTTTTGATAAAGTATCTATTTTATTTGTATCTAGTGGCTTCACAAATCTCATATCTACTAAAGTAAGCGATAATTTCTTCGAAATTTCAAAAAGGTTATTTATAAGATGTCCAAATACAAGTAATGCTATTTTTTTACCTTTATGTAATGTCAATGACTTACCAACTTCTATTACTTCATCACTTATTAATATCTCATCACCACATATATTTCCTCTAGGGTATCTAACTGCAACAGGCCCGTTGTGTAACAATGCGGTATTTAACATTTTCCACATCTCATTCTCGTTAGAAGGTGACATTAAAACCATACCAGGAAGAATTCTCATAAATGAGATATCATATATTCCATGATGAGTCTCACCATCAGCTCCGACTATACCTGCTCTGTCAATTGCAAACATTACATTCAGACTTTGAAGATTTACATCATGAATTAATTGATCGTATGCTCTCTGAAGGAAAGTTGAATAGATTGCAACAATTGGTTTAATTTTCCCTACCGCTAAACCTGCTGCTAGTGTTACTGCATGCTGCTCCGCAATACCTACATCAAAAAATCTCTTAGGATAATTTTCTTCAAATTCAACAAGCCCTGAACCTTCTCGCATGGCAGGTGTAATAGCAACAAAATTAGCATCATATTTAGCAGTATGATTGATCCATTTAGAAAATATATTTGTATATGTAAGCGTATTACTTAACTTAGATTTATTCGCAGTTCCAGTTTTTATATTAAAAGGTGAGACTCCATGATATTTAATTGGATTATTTTCAGCTATTTTATAGCCTTTACCTTTTTTTGTTATAACATGTAAAAGTATCGGCCCTTTTTTTTCCTTTAAGTTCTTTAATACAGTTTTTAATGAGTTGATATCATGCCCATCGGTTGGACCATAATAACTAAAACCCAATTCCTCAAATAGTTGTCCAGGAGATAAAATACTTTGTGCATTTTCTTTGATTTTTCTTGCAAGTTTTTTCAAGGGGCTTGATTCATTTAAAAATTTTCCACCTTTTGCTTTAATGTCAGACAAAGTTTTGTTTGAGAGTATTCTTGTTAAATATTTATTGAGTGCACCTACATTGGGAGATATAGACATTTCATTATCATTTAAAATTACTAAAATATCTTTTTTCAGATACCCGGCATGGCACATTGCTTCATAAGACATACCAGCAGTCATTCCTCCATCACCTATAACTGAAACCACTTTATATTCCTCATTTTTAATATCTCTAGCTATACAGATTCCTAGCGCTGCACTTATAGATGTACTGGAGTGACCAGCTCCGAATACATCGTAATTACTCTCTTCAATTTTTAAAAAACCTGATAAACCGCCATACTTTCTAATAGAGCTTAATTTATTTTTTCTTCCCGTTAATACTTTATGCGGATAGCACTGATGCCCCACATCCCAAATAATTTTATCTATGGGAGTATCAAAGACATAATGAAGTGCAATTGATAGTTCTACGGTTCCGAGTCCAGCTGCTAAATGCCCACCAGTCTTAGATATTACATCTAAAATATACTCTCTAATATCACATGCTAGATTATTTAACTCATCAGAATCTAATTTTTTTAGATCTTCAGGGAAATTTACCTTATCAAGAATGGAGTAAGTTTTATTTTTCATCTTCAAGTAACTTTATAACTTGTTTAGCTTCATTAAGAGCTTCTTGACACTTCTTTGATAACTCCATACCTTCTTTATATTTTTGGATTGAATCCTCAAGAGTTAGCTTGTCAGACTCAATATCATCAAGTATGCCTTGGAGCTTTTTTAAGTCATCTTCAAAGTTACTAATTTTTGTGGTTTTTTTATTCATAATTTTTTAATTAATATTCTTTCTATAAAATTATTTTTAACTTCTAACACTTCTATAATAATATTATCTTTTTTAAATGTCATACCCTCTTGAGGTATCTCTTGTAAAGATTCTAGTATATACCCATTGATGGTTGTAACCGAGTTGTCAGCTAGATTAATTGACAATTTTTTATTGATTTCTCTTAACTGTACAGAACCATGTACTTCTATATTATCTATCGTAATATCTTTGATCAAATTCTCTTTTTCATAAACTGTGGCATATTCTCCGACAATCTCCTCAAGAATATCATCAAGAGTTAACATACCTTTAATGTCACCATATTCATCTACTACACATCCAATTCGTTTTTTCTCCTTTTTAAAAATTATTAGCTGACTTAGCAAAGATGTATCCTCTGGGATATAATAAGGTTCCGATAAGCACTTTTTTAGTTCTTGAGTTTTAACTTTACTGTTTTCTTTTATCAGTGCAGGTACATGCTTTTTGTTAATGAAACCGATGAGATTGTTTAACGAACCTGAATAAACAGGTAGTCGAGTATGATTTATATCAACAAGTCTCGCATTTATTAAATCATCACTATACGTGATATCAATACCCTCGATATCATTTTTTGGTATCATGGCGTGTTCGACAGTCACCTTTTGTAAATCAAGTAAATTAATAATCATTTCTTCATAATTTTCAGTAATCTTATTGGAAGATTCTTGTATAATAGTCTTAATTTCTTCATTCGTTAAATCGTCATGTTGTATCTTTCTTTTTTCTACTCCAAATATGGTTAATATCAATTTTGAGAAAAAATTAATAAACTTTACAATTGGACTGAATATCACAAGACCATAATAAAAAAAGAAAGAGATCTTATAAGCTATCCTGTCTGAGTAATGGGACGCAAAAGTTTTTGGTGTTACTTCAGAAAAAACGAGTATTACGAATGTTAAAAAACCTGCAGCAATAGCTACACCTTTGTCTCCATAGAGCTCAATGGCAATTATAGTTGTTATTGCAGACGCCAGTATATTTACAAAATTATTCAATAATAGAATCAAACCAAGAGTTTTATCAGGATTATTCAGCAAGTAATCAACCCTCAAGGCTGCTATTTCATTTTTTTTTACACGATGCTTCAATTTATATCTATTAATACTCATTAATGCTGTTTCAGATCCTGAAAAGAACGCCGATAAAACAAGAAGTAAAATCAAGACTATGAATAAATTATCTATTGATAGTGTAGTCATTATTCTTTTTAAATTAACTTACTAGTAATTTAGTACCTAAGTATGACAAAAGCAAAAAAACTAAACCGCCTATTGTCATATTCGCTGCGGTAATATCTTTTATACCGTAGTATGATTTTTTAAAAATAAGATACATAAATGTTACCCAAGCAACCATCGAGAATATTATTTTTTGTTCTATTTCGACGCCAAAGTTATTAGCAAGGTAAGGCAGTCCGGACAGAAGAGATAGCGTTAATATGATAAACCCAGAGACAATTAGTCTATACATAATTTTGCCCATTTCTTCAATAGATGGAAATGAATTTAGTAAAGGAGAATTATATATATTTTTAACAGAATTTATTTGATATCTTAATATTAGGGCCTGCATACCTGCAAGAACTAGAAAGCCATATGATGAAAGAGAAAATATAATATGAATATATAAATTTTTCTCAACAACTGTTCCGTAAGATGAGAAACCAAAAATTAAATATAATACGAGTGAAATTAAAACAACTGGATTGAGAATCAAACCTATGTAATCTATTGGTCTGTAATAATTTAGGACTATATAAAACAGGTTTATTACAAATAATGTAATGAAAGACGCATTCACAAAATTAAATATTATGAAGGGGTAAGCTAAGTCAAATACAAATAAACCAAACAGGAATAGTCCAATAATTCTTAGGTATGTAATACTCAATGGTATTTTACAATCTCTTCCCATATAAAGATTCAAAAGACAGGCAGACATAGCAAAGTATATTATACCAATGATATAAGGAAGATAAGCCATTACTTATTCAGATACTGCTCAGTATGTGATATTTTTATTTCATATTTTTTACTTTGACTCATCTTTGATGATTATATATAAAAAAAATACCTTTTAGACTAAAATTTCATCTTTTTTGACTAAAAAGCTGAGTTTTTTTTAAATGAGGTGCTATAATCACGTTGTTCAAAAACGAGATATAAATGGTAAGAGTAAGACTATCTAGAAGCGGCGGAAAAAAAAGACCATACTACCACATTGTAGTAGTTGATCAAAAAGCTAAACGTGACGGTAAATGTATTGAGAGAATAGGCAGCTATGATCCTAATCTTGAATCTGAAAAACGTATATCTCTAAAACATGACAGACTAAATCACTGGATAAATCTCGGTGCTCAAATGACAGACAGAGTTAGGTTACTTGAAAAGTATAGTCTTGATCCTAAAAATCTCGAAAAAAGGCAAAAGATAAAAAGTGCATTATTGGATAAAATTAAACAAAAGAAATTAAAAGCTAAAGAAGCTGAAGCAGCACCTGCTGAAGAAACAACAGCTGAAGCAGCACCTGCTGAAGAAACAACAGCTGAAGCAGCACCTGCTGAAGAAACAACAGCTGAAGCAGCACCTGCTGAAGAAACAACAGCTGAAGCAGCACCTGCTGAAGAAACAACAGCTGAAGCAGAAACCCCTGAAAAAGATAAAGTTTAATTTTTTAAGAAGTTTTCATGTGCATCAATGAAGAGTTCATCACCCATAGTAATTGGTAAAATTATATCTACACATGGTATCAATGGTTGGGTATCAATTGATTGTTATGCCTATCCACCTGACAACTTGAAATCTTATAAAATATTTTTAGACGATAATTATACTGAAGAAATTAAAATTTTAGATATTAAGATTATGCCAAAAAAAATTATCGCCAAGATCGAGCACTTTGATCATATTAATCTTTCAGAAAAGATTTTAGGGAAAAATATTTTAGTTGATAATAAATCTTTACCTAGCTTAGAGTGTGGTGAATATTATTGGAAGGACTTGATAGGATTAAAGGTATTAACAACTAAGAATAAGGATTTAGGCATTATAGATTTTATTTTTAACAACGGATCAAATGATGTATTAGCTATTAAAAAAAGTAATATTATTTCTTATATAGCTTTTATTAAGGATAATATTAGTAAAATAGATAATGAAAAAATTATAATATGCGATGAATCAGTTTAATATCATAACTATATATGCAAATTTTTTTGAATCATTCTGTAAATATGGATTAATAAAGAAAGCTATTGAAAAGAAGGTAATCTCAATTAATGCAATAGATTTAAGGCTGTATACAAATGATAAACACCAAAGAGTTGACCTGAAAACATACGGGGGTGGCCCTGGCATGGTTATTCAATACCAACCTGTAAGAGATTGTCTTAATGTTAACAAAATAGGTAAATGTTATCTCTTATCCCCACAGGGTAAGACATTATCTCAGAAAAAACTTATAGATATTTCAAAAGAAGAGGCTGTTACATTTTTGTGTGGAAGATATGAAGGACTAGATCAAAGAATTATTGATAATTTGATTGATGAGGAAATATCTATTGGCGATTATGTTTTATCAGGAGGGGAGATTCCTGCAGCAACAATTATAGAGGGCGTCACAAGGCTATTACCAGGAGTAGCAGATGATATTGGTTCAATAATCAATGATTCGTTTTACAATGGAATTCTTGATCACCCTCACTATACTAAGCCAGAACTAATTGACAATAAATCTGTACCTGAGGTTTTATTATCAGGAAATCATCAAGATATAGCAACTTGGAGAAAAAGACATGCATTAGGAGCAACCTATTTAAAGAGACCTGAATTATTAAAAAACGTGAAACTTTCAGAAGAAGATGGTAGACTACTGCAAGAATTTATAGCTGATTACAAGAAAGACGAAAATGAGTAAAATAATACAAAATATCACATCAAAGCAGTTAAAATCTGTACCCAATTTTTCTTCAGGTGACACAGTAGTAGTATCTGTTAAAGTTAAAGAAGGAAAAAGAGAGAGAATCCAAGCGTTTGAAGGGGTAGTTGTAGCAATTAAAAATAGAGGTATAAGTTCATCATTTACAGTCAGGAAAATATCTTACGGCGAGGGAGTAGAAAGAGTTTTTCAAACACATAGCCCGATAATTGATAGCATCAAAATCAAAAGAAAAGGAGCTGTTCGAAGAGCTAAGCTTTATTATCTAAGAGAAAGATCTGGTAAATCTGCTAGGATTAAAGAAAAGCTCAATTAAAATTAGAAATTGAATCAAGTATACTTAGGAATAGGGAGCAATAAAAACCATCCTTATTTTAGAATTAATACAGTTCTTAAACAAATCAACCGAATAAAATCTACAAATATTGTCAAGAAATCAAGCTTATACGTTACTAAGCCCCTTGGTCCGCAAGCGCAACCCAATTTTATAAATTCTGTTATTGAAATTAGGACCAGTCTCGAACCAATAGATTTATTGGATGAATTACAAAATCTTGAAAGATTACATAATAGAAAGAAAACAAAAAGATGGGGTCCTAGGAGTATGGATATTGATATTTTGATTTATAATAATCTTATCATGAACACAGATAAGCTAGTTATTCCCCATCCAGGCTTAGAATATAGAGATTTTGTATTAATCCCTCTTTATGAAATTACTAGTTACAGATATGAAATTCCTAAATATGGAAAGATAACAACACTTATAAAGAATTTGTCATGATAAAAAAAAAATATATAGCAATTGAGGGTGCAATAGGTGTTGGCAAAACAACATTAGCTAAAAACATATCTAATACTATGAAGTGTCAAACATTATTTGAAGATTTCTCAGATAATCCATTTCTACAAAACTTCTATGACAGCAATCAAACCAATTCTTTTTCTACACAACTTTATTTTCTTCTTAAAAGGATAGACCAGCTAGCTTTGATTAATACATCAAGTGACATGCTGGTATCTGATTTTTATTTTGGAAAAGATGAATTGTTTGCGAAACTTAATCTATCAGATAATGAATATGAGATGTATAAAAAGATAAAATCAAAACTAGAATTCTCTCCTCCAGTTCCGGACCTGATAATATATTTGCAAGCTTCAACAGATATACTTCTTGATAGAATTAAAAAAAGAGGCCTTATGATAGAAAGAAATATTAAAAAAAAATATATTGATTCAGTTAATGAATTGTATATGAAACATTTCCATGAGTATAAAGAATCCCCTGTGTTAATAATCAACACAAGCAATGTGAATATAAATAATACAGATGACTATAATTTACTCATCCATGAAATTTCATCAGATATAAATGGGAAAAAATATTTCAATCCTGTTTCGAAATAAGAATGAGAAAAAGCAATCAATTAAAGAAACTTTATGCAAGTAAAAAAAATATATCTTGTATTACTGCATATGATGCAACGTTTTCTAATTTCCTAGATAGACTAGGCGTAAATATAATCTTAGTCGGAGACTCACTCGGTCAAGTTATAAAAGGTGATAATTCAACCCATAAAGTCAGTTTAGATGAAATTGTATATCATTCAAAATGTGTAAAATCTGGGGTAAAGAATTCTATGTTAATGGTGGATCTTCCTAAAAATACTTACACCACCAAGAATCAAGCATATATAAATTCATCAAAAATAATACATGAATGTAAAGCTGATTTAATAAAAATTGAAGTAGACGACAATAACATTAATATAGCTAGTTATCTTTTATCTAAAAATATACCTTTATGTGGACATATTGGATTATTACCTCAGAGTATAAAATCTAAAAAAGGATATAGGAAATATGGTAGGACAAAAAAAGAAGCAGATTCACTTTATAATAGTGCTTTGAATTTGGATCATATAGGTGTTGATTTAATTTTACTTGAGTGTGTTGAGGAAAATCTTGCTAAACGAATAGCAAAGGTATGTAAAGCTCCAGTAATAGGTATTGGCTCTGGTAGCTCATTAGATGGACAAGTTGCAGTCATCTATGATTTGCTTGGAATCAGTTTTAATCAAATACCATCGCTTACATCATTAGTAAATCCGTCTTTGACTAGAGTTATAAAGAGCTTTATTAATAAAAAGTAGAAATGGAATTAACTTCTTCTATAAAAGATCTATACAAGTATCTAGAATCTAATTCTTCTAAGGAAATTACCTTAATACCTACAATGGGCAACCTTCATAAAGGGCACTTAAAATTGATAGAAAAAGCTCCTGTTACCACTCTCAAGATTGTGAGTGTTTATATTAACAAACTTCAATTTAATAATTTGAACGATTATGATAGCTACCCAAGAACAACCAATACAGATATTGAAAAGTGCCAAGATCATAATGTCGATATGTTGTTTATGCCTGATGAGTCTTTTGCAAAGAATTTGAATGAATATAAAGATATAGATCTACCTAAATTCACGAATTACTTATGCGGCAAAACTAGAGATGGTCATTTTCTTGGTGTATACACAATAGTAAGAAATCTTTTTGACATGATAAAACCTAAATATGCATGCTTTGGCCTTAAAGATTTCCAACAACTTCTTCTGATAAAATTTATCGCAAGTAAGTATTTCCCTGATCTTGATATCATTGAAGTCGACACTATACGAAATAAAGGAAAAATAGCATTAAGTTCAAGGCTTAATAAATTAGATAAAAAAGCACTTGCCAGAGCAGAAAGCATTTATATTAGCCTCTCAAACATAAGACAAAAAATTATCAATGATAAGACAAAAAATTATCAATGGAGATGATTTTGATACAATCAAAGATGAGGAAATTAAAAAATTAGAATCAAAAAATATTATAATTGAATATCTTGAACATAGGACGAATAGCTCATTAGATTTAGTAAAAGGTGATATCTCTAAAACATCAATATTCATCGCTTGCCATATTAATGGCATCAGATTAATCGACAACATTCAAATATAGTTAAATTTCATTGAAAAAAATAGTATTATACGAGAAATGACCAGAAGCTTTCTAAATTCTAAGATACATAAAGGTACTATTACTGGTACCAATATCAATTATGAAGGTTCTTGTTTAATAGATATATCAATTCTTAATGCTGCTAAGATATTGCCATTCGAAAAAATAGATATTTACAATATCACTAATGGAGAAAGACTGACAACATATGCGATTGCAGGTCCAGCCGACTCTGGTGAAATCTGTGCTAATGGTGCATGTTGTCACAAAATAAATAAACATGATGAAGTGATTATATGTTCATATATAGAATTACTAAAAAATGAGATTGATAACCACAGGCCAACTATACTTCATCTAAATACTAATAATGAAATAGTTGATAAGATAGATAATAAAATTAAATTTGCATGAAGCTATTAATAAAAACATTTAAAAGAAATAGAAATAATTAGAAGAGTTATCAGAGTGTATAAATATAATATTAATGATATTGGCGGAACTATTACAAAAGAAGATGATAGATATAAAGTTTGTGACAATACTGTGCTTAATAATCTTGTATTAAGTAGTACTGATCTCAAACCTAATAAGAGTACATCAGGTCACAAACATTCTGGTCAAGAAGAGATTTATTTTTTCATCAAGGGAAGCGGAGAGATGGAAGTAAATGAAAATAAATTTTCTGTAACGCAAGGTGACACTGTGTTAATTGAAGATGGAGATTTTCATGAAAGGTGACACTGTGTTAATTGAAGATGGAGATTTTCATAGAGTCCACGCTGGCAATGAAGGTTGCTATTTTGTGTGCGTTTTTGATGGTAGACGTAATCATTAAATTATATTTTTAAATTCCTTAATTTTTTCTACAAGCCTATTTTTATCGTCTATAGTACAAGTGATATGACCCAACTTTCTTTTATCTCGGGCACTTTTATGATAATCATGAAAGTGCATATCAAATTGCTTAGATAGTTGTAGAATTTTTTCTTCAGTAATATGATTAGAAATAATATTATACATAAATGATGGCTTTAACTCTAACTCTTCGAATTTCATATCATTTGTTATAGCAGAAATATGAGCAGAAAATTGACTCACGTTCGAACCCTCAATTGTCCAGTGTCCCGAATTATGTACTCGAGGTGCCATTTCGTTAGCCACTAACTCGTCATTTTTATCTATGAAAAATTCAACAACTAGTACGCCTACATAATTCATCTTTTCAAGTAGCTTGCTACCAATGTCCTCAGCTGATTTTTGTAAATTTTGATAATTACTGGGGTAGATGCTCATATTTAGAATACCGTCTTTGTGTTGATTCTCGACTAGAGGATAGAAAAAAACAGCTCCATCTACAGATCTTACTGCAATTAAAGATACCTCGGCCTGAAATTCTACTATCTCTTCAAGAATACAAGGTGATGAAACTAAATTAGTTGAAAAATGAGTATTAGGGTAAATTCTATATTGGTTTTTTCCATCATAGCCGAATCTCCTTGTCTTGAGTATGTAACTTTTTTTATCATCTATGTTATTTTTTAAATCTTTGAGTGAATTAATTTCCCAATAATTTGTTGTCTTTATTTCTAGAAGTGTGAATAAAGTTTTCTCTTTCATTCTATCTTGGCATATCTCTAATGCTTTTGATGATGGATGAACAGGTATTTTTTTTTCGATTTCTTTCATTGCATCTACATCAACATTCTCAAAATCTATTGTTGCTAGATCACAGTCATTTGATATTTTTCTTATTGTATTTATATCTGAGTATTCAGTTTGTATATGATCAGCGTATTTACTGGCTGGCGGTGATTCACTAGGATCTATAACAGTGTACTTATGTTTTTTTTCGGTATCAGCTTGCACCATCATCATTGCAAGTTGGCCAGCTCCAAATATAGCTATTTTCATTAGAGTATTTTACTAGATTTTAGCACTCTCTTCGTTTGTTTTTTTCTAAAACTTATAAGTGATTTATTTATTTCAGGATATTTTATACTTAGAATTGAAGCTGCAAGCAGACCCGCATTTACGGCACCAGCTTTTCCTATCGCAACCGTAGCAACAGGTATACCAGCTGGCATTTGTACAATAGAAAGTAATGAATCTTTACCTTCAAGACTTTTTGTTTTTACGGGCACGCCAATCACAGGTATGTGAGTTTTTGCAGCTGTCATACCAGGAAGATGTGCTGCACCACCAGCACCTGCAATAATTACTTCAATCCCTCGAGCATATGCCTCTTCTGCGTATTTAAACAGTAAATCAGGAGTTCGGTGTGCTGAGACAACTTTTTTTTCATGCTTAATAGATAGACTTGTGAGGGTATCTGACGCATTCTTCATGATTGGCCAATCGGACTGCGATCCCATAATGATACCAACAAGTATTTGTGATCTTTTCATTTTTTTAAAAAAAAACAATTGTAACAGTTATCCGAAGTTCATAACAATACTTTTATTAACAATTATTATATTTATTATCAAAATAAGGTATCATCTCTCGTATGATAATTGTAACTGGCGGCGCAGGATTCATAGGAACAAATCTTGTTCATTCTCTATTGGAACTTAATAAAGAGGTCTTGGTAGTAGAAGAATTAGATAAATATACAAAAAAATTTGAGAATCTAGATAAATTAAAAATTTTGGATTGTATTGATCATAATATTTTTTTAAGCGATTTTATAAATGGAAAATATAAAAATGATATAGAAAAAATATTCCACCTGGGGGCGTGTTCAAAAACTACTGAGCCTGATAGAGACTATATAATGGATGTAAATCTTAACTATTCAAAAAAACTTTTAGAGAATGCGTCCAATAATAATATTGATATGATATATGCTTCATCTGCTTCTGTTTATGGTGATGGAACGGTTTTTAAGGAAGGTCCTGAGAATGAGTCAACATTAAACCATTACTCTGAATCAAAACTTCTTTTTGATAACTTTGTAAGAAGTAATTTTGATAAGATAAAATCTCAAATAGTTGGGTTACGTTATTTTAATGTTTATGGGCCATATGAACAACACAAAGAAGTAATGAGTAGTGTTGTTTACCATTTTTATAATCAATTTAAAAAACATGGAATGTTAAAACTTTTTAAAGGAAGCCACGGGTATAAAGATGGGGAGCAGAGAAGAGATTTCGTATATGTAAAAGATACTATAGATGTAAAACTTTGGTTCATGGAAAATAATGTATCAGGCATTTATAATGTAGCAACAGGTAAGAGTAGATCATTTAACGATATAGCAAATACAGTCATAAATTATTTCAATTCTGGTCACATAGAGTACATAAATTTTCCTGAAGGATTAGAAAAGCAGTATCAAGCATTTACAGAGGCAGATATGACCAATTTACGAGAATGTGGTTATCTTAAAAAATCTACTGAATTAGAAGATGGAGTCACTTCTTACTTAGAATTTCTAAATCAATCTTAATATGTCCAATAATAAAGTCCTTGTTGTTGCCCCAGCCTGGATAGGGGATTTAATAATAAGTTCAGCATTTATTAATGCATTGAAAAAATCTGATAGTGATTTACAAATAGATCTACTGGTGAATGAAAACTTATCAGACATTGCAATGTTTTTACCAAATATTTCAAATATTATTATTTCAAAAACATCTCATGGAAAGTTTTCTTTTTTTTATCGATTACAATTGGGTTTCAATCTGAGAAAAAATAACTATTCTAAATCATACATACTCACAAATAGTTTAAAGTCAGCAATTATTCCTTTCATTGCAGGCATTAAAGATAGAATAAGTTATTTAGGTGAATATAGATACGGCTTGATTAATAAGGTTATAAAAACAATAGATCGAAATAAAGGGATGGTAAACAGATATTTAAA
>Ga0181555_1001061_pt1 | contig 25716 bp, 29 predicted proteins | sample 011ome_15_FD_145601 | JGI IMG/M metagenome (GOLD analysis project Ga0181555, IMG submission 145601) | Coastal salt marsh microbial communities from the Groves Creek Marsh, Skidaway Island, Georgia - 011504AT metaG (spades assembly) | ecosystem: Environmental > Aquatic > Marine > Intertidal zone...
TAAATACTGCAAAAGCAGTTCAAACAATGGGATTAAAATATGTTGTCTTAACCTCAGTAAATAGAGATGATCTTGATGATGGTGGCGCAAAACACTTTGCTGATACGGTTAAGCTAATCAAGGATCTAAACCCCAAAACAGCAGTTGAGGCTTTAACACCTGACTTTAAAGGCCTTAAGTCTTCGATTGATACCTTGGTTAATTGTGGCCTTGAAGTATTCGCTCAAAATATTGAGACGGTAGAAAGATTGACCCATCAAGTTAGAGATATTAGAGCGGGCTATCAACAAACGCTAGATGTTTTAGCAGAATCAAAAAAGATAAATCCAGAAGTTCTTACAAAAACTAGCATAATTGTTGGACTTGGTGAGACCGATGATGAAATAGAGCAAACTATGGATGATCTTATAAAGCATAAGGTAGATATTTTAACTATTGGCCAGTATCTAAGGCCTACGCTAAATCATCATCCAATAGAGAGATGGGTAACACCAGAAGAGTTTGAGAACTATAGACAGATTGGCCTTAAGAAGGGGTTTTTGGAGGTTGTTTCTGGTCCCATGGTTAGGTCAAGTTATAGAGCAGAAAGAGCGCTAGAAAAAAACAATGCTGGCTTATAAAAAAATATCTAAATTAAATATACTTTAGATAATTCATATCATTTATTTTCTGTTAACTTTAAGTAAATAGATCCAATTGAGGTGATTATCATGAACATGAAAGAAGCAGTAATTTCAGTATTATCAAACTGGAATAATTTTAGTGGCAGAGCTTGTAGAAGTGAGTTTTGGTATTTTGTTTTGGCCTCAACTTTGCTTGGATTTGTTGTTGGAATAATTGAGGCAGCAACGGGCCTGATTGATTTTGAAGATCCAAGCTCAACTGGCCCCCTTTCAATAATATTAAATATTTTGTTATTAGTGCCTAGTCTTGCGGTCACTTCAAGACGCTTACAAGATTATGGATTTTCTGGATGGTGGCAACTTTCCTATATTACAGTGATTGGTTTTGTTGTTGTTCTTGTCTGGTGCATGCTTCCAGCAAAAGAAGATGAGAATCAATGGGGAAAAAACCCTTTGCTTGATCTTAAATAATAAACCAAGGAAAAATCAGCACCAGGCTCAGTACAAGCAATTGAATGACTATAAAGGGTATGACGCCTTTATATATTTCAGACGTTTTGATACTTTCATCTGCAACGCCTCTTAAATAAAAAAGAGAAAATCCAAACGGCGGAGTCAAAAAAGAAGTTTGGAGATTTATAGCCAACAGGATTGCTAGCCATACTGGATCAAATCCCATCATGAGCAATGGCGGCGCCACCAGCGGAACAATCACATAGCATATTTCTATAAAGTCTAAAATAAAGCCAAGTAAAAAAACCAAGAAAAGAACAAACAACAAGGCTACATATGGTCCGCCCGGCAGAGATCCAAATATTAGATCTATTAGTTCATCACCGCCTATACCTCTAAAGATTAACGAAAATATCGATGCACCAATTAGTATCGCAAATATCATAGTGGATACAATTGCAGTTCTTTGACTAGTTTCTTTAATAAAATTTACATCAATTTTTTTATTTAGCGAAGCAATTAAAAGTGCACCAATAGCACCAAGTGCTGAAGCCTCAGTGGGGGTTGCCACGCCAGCAATAATTGAACCAAGAACCAAAAAAATTAAAGATAGCGGGAGCCCGAGCGTTTTAAAAATTTCTAATCTAGAAAGAGATACTTTTGAAGGACTAAAAACTATGTTTGAATTGTTAAAATTTTTATAGATTGTATATAAAAGATATCCCAAACAAATCATAATGCCCGGAATTATTGCCCCAACAAATAGATCCCCAACAGTAACAGTTTTTTGAGAGAAAATGCCCATATTATTTTGAGCTCTTTGATAAGCATTGGACATAACATCACCAAGTAAAACTAAGGCAATTGATGGAGGAATTATTTGACCCAAGGTTCCAGTAGATGCAACCAGTCCAGATGAGAAATCTTTCTGATAGCCCTGTTGCAATAAGACTGGCAACGACATTAAGCCCATGGTTACAACAGTTGCACCAACAATTCCGGTGCTAGCAGCAAGTAAAGCTCCGACCAAAATAATCGATATGCTTAACCCACCCCTTATATTTTGAAAGGCTAGCGCCATGTTTTGAAGCATCTTTGCAGCCACTCCAGATCTCTCAAGAATTGTTCCCATGTAAATAAATAATGGGACAGCCAAGAGAGTAACATTATTCATTATTCCAAAAATTCTAATCGGGATGCTTTTAAAAATAGATGGATCAAATACACCAAAGGGAATGCAAATCAATGCAAAGATAAGAGAAACCCCACCAAGCGTAAAGGCAACGGGGTAGCCCAATAAAAGAGATCCACAAATAATAATTATTAGTACTAGAGGGATTATTTCCATAAGAATTTACAAAGAAAGCCTATAAAAGCAAATAACAAGGTTAAAGGAAATAAAACTATTAAAGTTTTTTGTATATAAACATATGGCAATCCTCCTGCCTCAGTAGATATCTCTTTAATCTTCCAAGACATACCAATTAAATCAAGTGAATAAAATAGAATAAACAAAGCTATTGGAAGCAAAAAAATAAATCCTAAAGCCAAATTGATTGAATTTTTATATTTGCTTGATGCATTTCTATAAAAGATATCAACCCGTACATGCTCATCTTTATTAAAAACATAACCTGCGCACCCAAGAAAAACTATTGCATGAAAATACATAATAAGCTCTTGAAGGTAGGTCATGCCAATCCCAAAAAAATATCTACTTATGACTACCACGACCATTAACAGCGCCATCACAGGTATAAGGTAGGAAAACTTCTCTCCAATAAAATTTATATACTTTTCTATGGCTTTCATTAGATGTCTTTTATTAATTTAGTTAAAATAATTGAATATGATTATTTTACTTTCGCCCGCTAAAACACTTGATTATTCAGTTGACTCAAAACCTAATCATACTGCACCACAGTTTTTAAACCAATCTGCAAAGCTAATAAAAATTTTAAAAGATAAAGAACCTAAAGACATAGCTAGTTTAATGGGCTTAAGTGACAAGCTGGCAGCTCTTAATTTTGACAGGTATCAGTCATGGAAAGCATCAAAAACCCAATCTGATGACTCAAAACCATCACTTATGGTTTTCAAAGGGGATGTTTATCAAGGTCTTGAAGCAGAGACCCTTAACACACAAGATATGAAGTTTGCTCAAAAACACTTAAGAATTCTATCTGGCCTATATGGCATATTAAAACCTTTGGATGTTATAAGACCATATAGATTAGAGATGGGGACAAAACTTGAGACATCCAATGGCAAAAACTTGTATGAGTTTTGGGGAGAAAGAGTAAGAAATAATGTTTTAGAAGACCTGACCTCACAAAAATCAGATTTAATAATTAACCTAGCATCCAAAGAGTACTTTAACGTCATGGGTAAGCTTCCCGAGCATGCAAATGTTATCGCTCCAGCTTTCAAGGATTTCAAGAATGGTAAATATAAAATAATTAGCTTCTACGCAAAAAAGGCTAGAGGCCTTATGGCAAGATGGATAATTCAGAATAAAGTAAAAGATTTTGAAAGACTTTCAGAGTTTAATCTTGACGGATATTATTATTCTGAAGAAGATTCATCAGCGACTGAACCAGTCTTTCTAAGAGATTAAACCAACTTTTCGTCTTTTTCCCAAAAAGATTTTTTAGGCTCTAGATCATCATAGCTGCCTTTAGTCTTGCTCATATAGGCTTTCATAGCTTCTTCCATATCATGACCGCTTATTAAACTAGAGTTCCAAACCGCGTGATAGTCTAGAGCATCCTTTACGCTATGATCACGCGAGTAATTTATTTGTTTTTTTATAACTCTTGTAACCAATGGTGACTTGCTTGCAATCTCTTTTGCAACTTTAAGCACTCCATCTTTAAGATCATCTCTAGATTCAAAAACTTTGTTAACCAGTCCAAGCTCTTTTGCTTCGTCAGCCTCAAATCTTCTTCCAGTGTAGGCAAGCTCTCTAACGACTGCCAATGGAATTAGAGACGGAAGTCTTTGTAAGGTTCCAACATCTGCAGCTATACCTATATCTACTTCAGCTATCTTAAAGAATGCATCTTCAGAACAGTACCTCATATCGCATGCAGCCACCATATCTATAGCTCCTCCAACGCAAGCTCCCTGAATTGCTGCAATTGTAGGCATCCTGCAATCTTCTAAAGCAGAGAAAGTATCTTGTAATTCTAAAACCTCGTGATAAAAAGTTTCCCTCATTCTAGCTGGGTCTTTTTTTGCCCCACCTCCTTCGCCAGACATGAAGTTTGCTAAGTCCATCCCTGCACTAAAATGCTTACCCTGGCCAGACAAAACAATTACTCGAGCCTTTGAATTTTTATCGATATCTCTAATAATTTCTGGTAACTCTTTCCAAAATATCCTATTCATTGCATTCAATTCATCAGGTCTAGACATTTCTAGATGAGCTATATGGTCTTTTATTTCAAGACTAAAACATTCATAACTACTCATTTTCAATCAATTCAATAGAATTTTTGACAATCTCTCTCATTTTTTCTACGTGTTCAAAAGTTTTATGATGAGACAAGACAACTTTTCTTTCTTCGCTTAATAAAACAAGATCTTTTTTTAATTGCTTGAGGTTATTTAATAATTCGGTGTTCATATTTTTACTAAAAATTAATTATTAGCATTATAATGCTAGTACCTAATGAAATCATTAAAGACCCATAAAATATTTACCTTTTGGTTTGCAGCATTTTCTGTTTTATCAACAGTGGCAGAAGAAGTTGATAGATCATTTCAAGAACAATCTATGCTAGGGGTCTTATTTGTTCAAACCTCCCCAGAGTTTGCAGCAAACAATATACAAACATATAAAATCGCAACTTCAAAAATAGACATTGCTTTAAATGACAAGAGCTGGACTGCAGCGCTTGAGCAAGGCACTAATTTTTCAGACAAACCCACAGCGATTATTGTCGATGTTGATGAAACGGTTTTAGATAATTCAGCCCATCAAGCAAGAGCAATCTTGGGTGGTTTTTCATATCCCACTGGGTGGCTAGAATGGGGCAACGAAGCTTCCGCTCCAGCAGTTGCGGGCGTTAAAGACTTTTTGAACTATGCTGATTCAAAAGGGGTCACAATTTTCTATGTAACAAACAGAGTCTCAGAGCTAAGAAAAGCAACTATAGAGAATATTATTAAGCTAGGTCTACCATTTGATGAGAGTGCGAATCCTCTAATGATGAAAGGTGAAAATGGATGGGGTTCTGAGAAAACATCAAGAAGAACACTTATAGCAGAGAATTACAGGATCATTTTGATGGTGGGAGATCAGATCACCGATTTTATTTCTTTAGAAGAATCCTCTGTTTCGATGGATGCAAGGCTCCAACTATCATCAAAATATGAAGAAATGTGGGGAGAAAAATGGTTCATGATCACAAATCCAATGTATGGTAAGTGGGAAGGAGCAATATATAACAATATATTTCCAAGCACCAAGGAAAGAGAAAGGTTAAGACTCAAGTCGCTCAATCCTAACAAATAATAGACATGAGAAATAACCTTGCTGTTGTATTTATTTTCTCTTTAATGGCATGCAGTGCTCCAGTTGAGCAAATACCATATGGGAATGAGGCCCTATCTAAATTAGAAATAAAAGAATTTGAAGGTAGGCCAAAAAATATAATTCTGATGATAGGGGATGGAACTGGATTAAATCAAATTACTCTTTCAAGGATGGCTATATCAGGAGCTAATTCAAGATTATATATAGATCAATTACCATATTCTGGAATTTCACTCACTCACTCAGCAGACAATATTATTACCGATTCAGCTGCTGCTGCAACCGCTTGGGCAACTGGCACCAAGACTAAAAATAAGTTTATTTCTGTTACCCCAAATGAAAAAGTCCTTCCATCATTAACCGAAGCTCTCTTCACCAAGGGTTTTCTTTCTGGGATTGTCGCAACATCATCTGTTACCCATGCTACACCAGCAGCATTTTATGCCCATGTAAATAACAGATACAAAGAAAAGGAGATTGCATCTCAGCTTCAGAGCTCAAATATTAATATTGCTTTTGGGGGAGGGTTAGATTTTTTTGACTTAAATACAAATAATGAACAAATTAAATATATTTATGAGTTGGATGAGCTTAATAATATAAATACTTCCTCTTCTAAGAGAATAATAGGCTTGTTTGATAATGATGGAATTCGAAGAGCATCATTCAGGCCATCCCAACAACTCATGACAAAAAAAGCATTAGATATTCTTTCCAAAAGAACTGCTGAATGTTCTGGCTTTTTTTTAATGACTGAGGGAAGTCAAATTGACTGGGCAAGTCATGACAACGACGCAAGCAGGATGATTACTGAATTTAGAGATTTTGATTTGTCTATTAAGTCCGCAGTTGAATTTATTAACACAAAGGACGACACACTATTAATAGTTACTGCAGACCATGAGACCGGAGGACTGCAAATTTTAAAAGAAGAAAAAGATTCTGTTCACATTCAATGGGGTACTGGAAGCCATACCGGAATACCAGTTGGTGTTTTTTCATATGGACCTGGCGCTGAGTTATTTACAGGCACAATGGATAACACGGAAATACATGCCAAAATTCTTGAGATTATCGACTTTGACTCTATCCCAGATTCTAGTTGCGAATATTAAATAAGCTTAGTTATATTTTTCAGGCACGAGAGGCCATTGCTTTCATATATTATAGACTGATCAGAGGTAGGTTCAAGCACATGATATGCCGACTCTATCCCGCAATTTTTTGCCATCCTAATAATACTCTTATTATCATCTAGAAATATTGACGCAGAGGGATCGATCTTAAATTTTTTAAAAATTAGATCCCAATAGTCTTTATCTTCCTTTATAAAACCAAGATCAGTGCTTGACTGACAAGCGTCAACGTATTGTAAAAAAGGAACAGAATCTGATTTAACATTCAGAAGCCTAGAATCACAGTTTGTTAAAAGGATTAATTTAATATCTTTTTTGCTAAGTCTTTCTAATGTTTTTTCTACGCCAGGTAGAAAGTTGATTAAAGAAACATTTTCTAATGCAGGCTTGATCAAATCAATATTAAAAAATTTTTCCCAATAACTTAACTCATACCATGGCAAGGTGCCTTCTAAGGTCTTACCCATTGAAACCACCTCTACTTTTGCATCATCAAATGTTACATTCTTAGCTTTTGCTACTTCAATGGGCACAAGATTTGACCAAAAGTGATTATCAAAGCACTGATCTAGGATTACTCCATCAATATCAAGTAAAATAAACTTATAGTTTTCTAGATTAATGATATGCAGGTCTCCAAAAAATTTATTGATAGTATTTTATCCTCTTTAGAGGAAACTGTAATAAAGTCTTCATCAGCAATTATGGAAGTATATGCAAGCAATGAACTAAATAAACTAGATAAAAAAGACGGATCTCCAGTTACTGAAGCAGATTTAGCAGCAAACAACATAATTTTAACTGATTTAAAAAAATTGACGCCTGATATACCATTCATTTCAGAAGAGACTTTTTTTGATGAAAATACTGATCATGGTTATTCTTTATTTTGGATAGTAGATCCTCTCGATGGAACCAGAGAATTCATCAATAAGTCTGATGAATTCACAGTAAATATTGCTTTAATTGAAAACAAAACACCAATCTTTGGAATTGTTGGGGCACCAGCGCTGAGCAAGCTTTGGCATGGCTCTATATTTGATACTCAATCAATTAATAGCTTTGATGAAGATGCTCCTATTAGGGTGGTTATGAGTAAAAGCCATAAAACAGAAACTGATGAATTATTTCTTGATCATTTAAGGGATAAAAACTTCAATTTCGAACTTGTTGAGCGGGGCAGCTCTCTAAAAATATGCTCTCTTGCCGATGACCAGGCTGATTTCTATCCAAGGTTTGGCCCCACTTCTGAATGGGATATAGCCGCTGCCGATGCTTTTTTAAGAAGCAGGGGCGGAGAAATATTAAAAGCAAGTAACTTTACCCCTTTAGAATACGGAAAGTCTGATTCAATCTTAAATCCATACTTTTTCTGTTTTAGAAATGAACCGGTTAAACAAAAAATTATGCCAATATTAGGTGAATTTAATAAAAAATTGCTATAATATCTGTTAGATATAAATTATCGTTATAATATAATATAAATTTTAAATATATGGGAACTAGTTTACAGACAATTAATTTAACAACTCCGGGTAAGGACATTGAATCCTATCTTGCGTCTGTGCATTCAATTCCTATTTTAACCAAAGAACAAGAGCAAGATCTTGCATATAAACTTTATAATGAAGATGATCTTGATGCTGCAAGGCAGCTAGTGCTTCATCACCTAAGATTTGTTGTTCATATTGCCAGATCATATCAAGGTTATGGCCTGCCTTTGGCGGATATCATCCAAGAAGGTAACGTTGGTCTTATGAAGGCTGTTGATAAGTTTGATCCAAACAAAGGCGTTAAAGTAGTATCTTTTGCAGTGCATTGGATAAAAGCTGAAATCCATGAGTACATATTAAGAAATTGGAGACTGGTCAAGATTGCAACAACTAAGGCGCAAAGGAAGTTATTCTTTAATCTAAGAAGCAAGAAAAAGTCGCTAGAGTGGCTGACTAAAGATGAGGCAGAAAAAATTGCAAACGACTTAAATGTTGAAGTAAAAGACGTGCTTCACATGGAAAATAGGCTTTCTTCAACAGATGCTGCTTTTGATAGCCCATCCTCAACTAACGATGATGAGGAAATGATGTCTCCCGCTCAGTATCTTGAAGATAAAAGATATGATCCAGAACTATTAGTTTCAAATGCAGAAGTAGAGAAAGTCAACAATACGAATCTTATGGAAGCGCTTAAGCTTCTCGATGATAGAAGCAAAGACATACTTCTTAGAAGATATCTCGCAGATGAAAAAGCAACATTGCATGATCTAGCAGATGAATATGGAGTTTCAGCTGAAAGAATAAGGCAGATCGAAACAGGAGCACTCAAAAAACTTAAAGCTTCTATGGTAAGCGCTGCCTAACCAGCTAAATTCAGCTACAAATACTATAAAATATTAAATTTTTATGGAATCAAAGTATTTACCTTCTTTTGTAAAGAGAAGGGGTCGAATTACAAAAAAGCAAGAATTAAATATATCTCATTTAGAGTCTTATGAGGTTTTGGAGGCTAATGATATTCATCAGGCAGCCAAGGGCTTTAATTCAATTTATATTGAAATTGGATTTGGTGACGGTGAAAATATAATTTCAATAGCCAAAGAACATCCAGATAAACTTTTTATTGGTTCAGAAGTTTATTTGTCTGGCATAGGATCTTTAATAGGCAAAATAATAAAATTTAATATAAAAAATATTCGCATTCATAATGGAGACATCAGAAATCTTTTGGATGAAATACAAGCTCCGATCCTTGATGGGGTGCTTATTATCTGTCCAGATCCTTGGCCCAAAGCAAGACACCATAAAAGGAGACTAATCAATAAAGAGTTCTTAAATCTAATTGGTAAAAGGATAAAGTCAGACGGGGGCCTATACATTTCTACCGACTGGGAAGATTATGCTGAAAATATCTCAGAGGCAATTGAAGACTCTAAGACGTTTCACTATACAGAAGAACAACTTTTTACAGAGTTACCTATAACAAGATTCCAGTCGAGAGCAATAAAAGAGGGCAGAAAAATATTTCGATTCAATCTTCTAAAAAATTAGTTAAATATATTTACAGTATCGTTAAGAAATTTATATCCTTTTTCTGTTGCCATAAATCTAGATCCATCAATTAGACCTTTTTCAATTCCTTTTTGAAGATTATGAAAAAAGCTCTCTGATAGTAAGCGATCATATTTTTTGACCTCATCCATGCTAACGCCTTTTTTAATTCTTAGGAAGTTCATGGCAATATCAAGATCAATCTCTTCCATAGGTATGCGACGAAAAGTATTCTTTGAAGGATCATCAATATAAGAGTTTAGTTTTTTTAGTTTGACACCACGATAAACCCCATCCTCTTTTGTAATTTTGGAATGAGCGCCTGGCCCAACCCCATAATAGTCTCCATACTTCCAGTAATTCATATTGTGCAACCCTTCACAACCATCTTTACACCAAGAAGAAATTTCATATTGATTTAATCCATTTAAGTTCAAATTTTTTTTTGCAATAGACTCCATTTCTTCAATAATATTTTCATCTGGGATTTTTAGTTCTTTTTTATAAAAAATTGTATTTGGTTCTATTGTGAGTTGGTACAAAGAAAGATGATCTAAATCATGGCTAATAAATATATCTAAATCTTTTTGAAGCGAACCAACATCCTGATCCATCACGCCATAGATAAGATCTATGCTGGATGTTACTTCCTTAAATTCAGAAATTACTTCTAGAGCCTTTAAAGATTGGTACTCGCTGTGATTTCTTTCAAGAGATAATAAGGTCTCATTATTAAAACTTTGAATGCCTATTGAAAGCCTATTAACACCAACCTCTGAAATTGATTTTATATAGTCACGCTTAACCTCATTTGGATTTAATTCAAAGCTTATCTCTGCATTAGCCTCAATGAGATCATTTTCTATAAGGTATTTTATTATTTTATCTATTTGATCATATCTAACTAGAGATGGAGTGCCGCCGCCAAAATAAATCGATAAAAACTTTCTCCCATTTATTATTTCATTTGCGTTATCAATGTCTTGAATAATTGCTTTGATTAATCTTTCTTCATCACCGTCTTTTTTGTTTGTTGTAACATTAAAGTCGCAATAAGGACATTTCTTCTCACACCATGGAAGATGAATGTAAAGACTTAAAGGTATTTGTTTAAGATCCAATTTTTTTGAATTTCTCTATGAAATTTTTAGATGCTTTGCCTCTGTGGCTAATTTTATTTTTAGTTTCTGCATCAATGGAAGCCATAGACAAATCAAAACCATCAGGATAAAAAAGCTTGTCATACCCAAAACCACCTTCACCACTTTCATGTATTGATACATTCCCATGAACTGTTCCAGATGAGATTATTGGCAATGGATCGCCTTCATCTCGAATTCCTACTATTACACAAACAAAGTATGCTTCTAGACTTTCTCTGCCTAAATCTTTTATACAGGAGCGTAACTTATCTCTGTTAAGGACATCGGTAGAATTTTCACCAGCATATCTTGCTGAGTATATTCCTGGCTCAAAACCAAGTTCTGGAACGACAAGGCCTGAATCATCAGCTATGGAATAAAGTCCAGAATGCTTTGCACCATGTCTCGCTTTTATAATTGCATTTTCAACAAAACTAAGGCCATCTTCAATGGCATCCACTATATTTAAGTCAGAAAGTGAAACCAAGTGCAGCTCAGAAAAAATTTTCTGGAATTCTTTAATTTTTCCTTTATTCGAAGTCGCTATTAAAGCTTTCTCAATCTTTTGCAATTAAATAAACCCCCTCAGATGCAAATAAGTTTGGCTTCAAGGAGGAGAGCCATGATTCTTTATAATTTTTATTAAGATATTTCTTCTTCTTCAAAACAAAACCCCTATCCGAGCAAAGAGTTTCAAAATCTTTTATCGTACATAGATGGGAGTTATCTGTTTCATACCAAGACATAGGCAAGCTTTGAGTTACTGGCATTCTTCCAAAGAATACATCTAACCTGCATCTCCAATGGCCAAAATTTGGCAGTGTTACTATGCATTGATCAGAAATATTTAACATCCTGCTTAATGCCTTATCAGGCTTTTTTAAGCACTGAATAGAACTTGCCATTATTGCTACGTCAAAATTAAATGATTTAAAATCATTTATTCCTTGATCAATGTCTTGTTCAATTACCGATACTCCGTTTTCAATACAAACTTCAATTTGGTCAGGGTCTATTTCAACACCATAACCAATAATATTTTTTGTATTTTTGAGATCACAAAGCAAGGCACCATCTCCACAGCCCAAATCAATAACTCTAGATTTATTTGGTACCCAGTTTTTAATTATTTCAGTTATAGGCATCTCAAGACTCCAAAAAAGAACGTATTAAATTAAAATACCTATCAGTAAAAAATAAAAAACTGTCATGCCCATTTTCTCCATCGAGAACAACAAAAGATGATTCAATGCCGCATCTCATAGCTGCAAGCTGGATATCTTTGCCTTTCTTTGGTGGGAAAAGCCAGTCTGTATTAAAGCCAACTATGAGTAACTTAGATTTAACTCTTTTTAATGCGTTCTCTAACTTACCCTCTGCTATATGAGCAGGATCATAGTTGTCCATGGCCTTTGTCATTAAAATATATGTATTAGCATCAAAGGCATCAGAAAATTTTTCTCCTTTGTATTGAAGATAATTTTCAATTTGAAAATCAACATCATTAGCAACTCTAGTATCTATATCCTGAAATTTTCTCCCAAATCTAAGATCCATATGCTCTTCAGATAAATAAGTTATATGCCCCAACATTCTTGCAGTTTTCAGACCCTTTTTGGGCTTCGTTCCATTTTTAAGATAGAATCCATCATGGAAATTTTCATCCTTCCTTATAGATTCCCTTGCTACCTCATTCATTGCAATATTCTGTGTACTTGCTTGAGCTGCTGCAGCAAAAATACCTGCTTTTCTAACATTATCAGGATATGAAATAGCCCATTGCAAAGCCTGCATCCCCCCCAAACTTCCTCCAACAACCAATTCCCAACAATCTATCTCAAAGTATTCCATTAACAATTTCTGTGACTTTACCCAATCAGTCACCGAAACAACTGGAAAGTCTGCACCATAAATTTCACCACTTGATGGATTAACTGACGTTGGTCCTGATGACCCACTACAACCGCCAATATTATTTGAACTAACAACAAAATACTTGTTCGTATCAATAGCCTTATCTGGTCCTATTATCTGGTCCCACCAACCCGCTGCTTTATCTTCAGTTGCTTCACCGGCAGCATGGTGATTGCCAGAGAATGCATGACATACCAAAATAGCATTTGTCTTTGCCTCATTAAGCTCTCCATAAGTTTCAACCATAAGCTCAAAACCAGGAAGAGATTGTCCGCATTCTAGATCTAGTCTATTTTTAAATTCTATTTTTTGCGTTGCTATCTTCATGCTAAAGATTGTATTAATCCCCCAATAAAAGCTTGTAAATATTGAATTAGTATTAAGCCAAACAAAGGAGATATGTCCAAGCCACCCATTGCAGGTATAACATTCTTAATTGGATACAGTATTTTATGAGATATTTCTTCTATTAATTTAAGCATTGGATGCTCATTGCCTTGAGCAACCCAGCTTATAATTACTGCTCCTATAATTGAATAGAGAATTATCTGAAGAGTTATATTGATAGTTGCTAAAAAAGCAATTGAGATCAAATTGCCAAATGCATAGTCATTTCCATAAGCGATGTAAAAACCTAAAAATTTAAAAAATACTGCAACTAAGAAGGCAAGAATAACTTGATTAGGAATGAAGAAAAATACTTTTGAGATAGGCGCAAATAATTTTACAAATATTTTTACAACAGGATTGAAGTAATCAACACGCAGCAAATTAAATATAAAATATAAATTTACTACATAGCTCAGCAGGCCGCTTAATATAACTATTATTTGTAAAGTACTAGGATTCATTAGATATTTCTTTCGCTCTATTCATTGCTGCTTTGATAGATTTGTTGAATGATTCAGTCATTTTCTCTGCTTTCATTACTTTCAAGCCCGCCTCTGTTGTTCCTCTTTTTGATGCTACAGATTTTATTAGCTCATCTATTGATTTATCTCCTTTTATTGATTCCCCAATTCCACTCATCAAATTAGCCATAATTATCTTTGTTTTCTTAGAGTCTCCATCAACCATCTTGATTAAGGCCTTTTCATAAGACTTCAGTAGATGATAAAAGTAAGCAGGCCCGCTTCCTATGAGTCCAGTAAAGTCATTGATGGTTTTCTCATTTGATACATCTAAAGTAATCCCTATTTTGTCAAAGAGTTTCTTTGTGTTTTTATATAGTGTCTTTGAGGCATTTACATTTAATAAAGCAGTTATACCCATGCCATGCTGAGAAGAGGTATTTGGCATCCCTCTAATAAGTTTTACATCTTTGGATATTGATAAATATTTCCTTGACCCAATCCCGGCAACAAGGCTAATAACTTTTGGTTTAGAGATATTTTGTGCAATTGCTTTATATGCATCCAAGGCATCTTTTGGCTTTACGCATAAAATAACTAAATCAATTGCATCATCAGATGCGACATATTTTTTTATACCTAACTTCTTGAGCTTTAACTGGTTTGCCTTATTTCTATCTATATAAAAAATAGAGTTTTTATTTAGACCTGAACTCAATAGACCAGATATTATTGCTTGAGCAATATTACCTCCGCCATAAAATAAGATTCTGTTCATGATCTTTTACCAAAAATTAATTCACCTATTCTAATCATCGTTGAACCACAAGCAATAGCTATCTTGTAATCTGAAGTGGTTCCCATTGAAAGCTCTGAAGCTGCTGGATATTTTCTTTGGACGCTATCTTGTATTTTTTTGCACTCACGCATAACTTGATAGGTTTTTCTTTCATCATTATAAAGTTTAGGCATCACCATAATCCCTTTAAAAGAAAGATTCTTTTTAGATGAGATGAAAGAAGAGAATTCATAAATATTATCTTTATGAATCCCGCTCTTGGAATTTTCCTCTGATATATTAACTTGTAGCAAAACATTCATTTTTTTGCCAAGAAGTCCGCATTCATCATTTAGTTTTTCAATCTCTTTAAGCCTCGATATTGAATGAACCCATTGAGCATTTTTTGCTATCAGTGCAATTTTATTAGATTGAATTGGTCCAATGAAATGCCAGCTAATATTAATCCCGTTTTCATTGGCTTTAGTGGCTTTTTCATTCAGCTCTTGAGCATAATTTTCACCAAAATCTCGAATTCCATTGTTATAAGCTTCTTTTATTTGCTCATATTCCTTTTTTTTAGAGACTGCAATCAATGTACCAAAATCAAACAGATTTTCTGATCTAATTCCTGAATTTATTTTATCGATATTTTTTTTTATTTCTTCGAGCATGATTGCCTTACTAGAGGCGAATAACCTCTTTTAATTAACCTTTCCCTGGCATTATTTACTTCTGATCTATTTCCATATGGCCCCATCAAGACTCTATAAAAGATTTTTCCAGGCCTGGCTACACTATTTACTTCATCAATGACGGCATCACCATCATCTGAAACATCTTCCAGTGTTTCATATGCATATTCTTTTTTCCCATATGTTTCAACTTGAAGAAAATAAATGCATGCTATCTCATTAATTATTTCATCAATTTCAATTAGTATTTCATTTTCTTTAAATTTTGTTGGGAAGTTAAATTCAATTTCATTGTTTATTTCTCTTGGCTCAAATATTTTTATGTCAGTTTTAAAATAATATAGAGAAGTAAGAGCGCATAGCCCAGCTAAAAATATTAAAAAAAATAGCTGGCTATTAGGAATTACTTTTTCTTGAGAATATCGGGCGGTATATGTCGGCCTGCTTTTTGATTTTTTTATCGTTGCCTGAGATCTTCTTTTTGCAAAGTCCTTCATATTAATTTACATTTTTTCAATTGGCTCAATGCCTAAAAGGTTAAGACCATTTGCAATAACTTGCTTTGCAGCATTCAAACAAAAAAGAATAGAATCCATATTTTCTAAAGACTCAGAAAGTACGTGGTTGTCATTATAAAAACTGTGGAAACATTGAGAAAAATCTTTTAGATAATATACAACTAAATGAGGGTGAAGGTTTGCTCCAGACCTTTTTACAATATCTGGAAATTTACTGATTTCATGAATTAACTCGTCACAATTTTTATAATTATTATTCTCAATTTCATCAGCAGACACCGGAAGCTTTTTATTATTTTCTAAAAATTTTTCCTGCAAAGAGCATATGCGAGCATGAGCATATTGAATGTAATAAAAAATATTTTCCTTGTTGTCTGCTTTAGCAAGATCAATATCAAAATCTAGATGTTGATCTGCCTGCTTTGATAAATAGTAAAATCTTGCCGCATCTCTTCCAATTTCATCAACAAGGTCGGCGAGGGTATAGAATTCTCCACTTCGCGTAGACATTTTTACTTTTTTCCCGTCTTTAAAGAGGTTTGCAAACTGAACCAGCTGAACATTCAATTTGTTTTTGTCAAAACCAAGACCCTCTATTGAAGATTCTATTCTTTTAATATATCCATGGTGATCAGCACCCCAAACATTTATTAAAGTATCGAATCCTCTGTCAATTTTATCTTTGTGGTAAGCAACATCTGATGCAAAATATGTAGGCCTTCCATCTTCTCTTACAAGAACTCTATTTTTATCATCCTTGGCGGAAGATGTATCTAGCCAAAGTGCTCCATTTTCTTTATAAGCTTGACCGCTATCTTGAAGAAATCTCATAGCACTACTTATTGGGGACGAGCTTTCACTGAGACTGCCCAGAGAAGATTCATAATACCAATTATCATGAATTACACTGAAATTTTTCAAATCTTCTTTTATTGAACAGAGCACCTCATCAAGAGATATCTCTTTTGCATTCTCCCATAACAATTTGTCTTTTTTAATCCTATTTGTAATCTCGTCTATTTCTTTTTCAGGGTCTTCTGGAAGGTTGGTTAAAATACTTTCAACGTTTTTAGATGGCTTGCCGTGAGTGTCTATAAATTTATCTGCAATATTTAAAATATATTGACCCTTATATGAGCTCTCGGGCATCTTAGAGTTGTCAACGCCAATTAATCTTAAACAAACACTGCTTGTAAGAATATCTATTTGTCTGCCGGCATCATTTACATAGTATTCTTTTTCGACATCATGACCGCAGGCTTCGAGTATTCTTCCAATGGCATCACCATATGCCGCACCTCTGCCATGGCCTACATGAAGTGGACCGGTAGGATTTGCAGAAACAAACTCAATTTGTATCTTTTTTTTATTTTTTGATGCGCTTCTCCCATAATCCTTGCTAGCTTCATTTGCATTCCTAATGGATCTGACAAAAGCACTTCTTGTTAATTTTATATTTATAAAACCAGGACCAGCTGACTCAGCGCTTTCAATTTCTTCAAGTTTGTTGAGCTCAGCAGTTAGGTTTTTCGATAACTCCTTTGGATTTACTTTTAATGCCCCAGCAGCAATCATACAAACATTTGATGTGATGTGGCCTTTACTAAGACTGTCTGTTATCGAAGTAGTATATTTGCTTTTGACTTTTAAATAACCTTCACTATCTTGACCAAAAGACTTAATCAGAAAGCCATCTATTACATCATTAATAATATCAATCATAGAATTAAGCTCTACTTACATAGGATTCTGTTCTTGTATCAACTTTAATTTTTTCTCCCTCATTCACAAATAAGGGCACTTGAACAGACACCCCTGTTTCAAGCTCAGCTGATTTAGTAGCTCCTGATACAGTATCGCCTTTTACACCAGGTTCAGACTTCACTATTGTTAATTCAACAAAAACTGGAGGCTCAACAAGAATAGGGGAGTCATCCCAGGTAACAATTTCACATATTTCTTGGCCTATAAGCCATTTTTTAGCATCCTGCATAACCTCAGGGCCTACTTCTATTTGCTCAAATGTAAGAGAGTCCATGAAATGCCAATTATTTCCATCTGAGTACAAAAACTCCATCTCTTTATGATTTATGTCTGCAGTTTCAACTGACTCTCCAGATTTGAATGTTTTGTCGTTTGTATTACCTGTTAAGAGATTCTTGTATTTAACACGCATAACAGCCTGTCCCTTGCCTGGCTTATGAAATTCATGACTCACTATTGAGCAAGGGGCACCATCAAGTAGGAGCTTGGTTCCATTTTTAAATTGGCTTGTAGATATTTTCATAGTTATGTTATTTTAATTGCAGAGGTCATTAAAATGAAAAAGTTAATTATATTTATTTTTACAATTGTAATTGTAACTTCTTGTAGCAATTCTAGCGAACATGAAGCCAAAGATGAAAGCCTTCAAGACTTTATTGAAAGAATCGAAGCCGAAGATGAGTTAATCAATCCTATTATTTATTCAGCATCATGGATAAGCTCAAATTTTATAACTCATGACTCACAATTAGTATTGGCAGATTATTCCAAGCGCAGCACTCTTATTGATCTTCAAAGATCAAAGGATGCAAGTTCTTATATCGCCTCTTCAGCCTCAGATACAGAGAGAAGAAAACTAAATATCCTTAAATCTGCATTTGTAATGCCACCTCCATTAGATGATGCTCTTGCCACCGAACTATCAAAAATTGAAACAAAACTTAGCGCAATGTATGGAAGTGGCGTCCATTGTTTCTCAGAAAATGATTGTAATGATCTAGAGGGGTTTGAGGCTATTATTGATAATTCTAGAGATCCAAAAGAGTTAAAGAAAGCTTGGGAAGGTTGGCATGAAATAGGCAAGCCTATGAAGGGCCCTTATATGAGAATGGTTGAAATTGGCAACCAGGGGGCGCAAGAGCTTGGCTATGATGATCTTTCAGATCTATGGTTCAGTAAATACGACATGCCATCAGAAGAATTTTTACAATCTATTGATGAAGTTTGGAACGAAGTTAAGCCGCTTTATGATGCATTACATTGCCATGCAAGAGAAATGCTTAATGAGGAATATGGAGATGAAGTGGTTAGCAAAGATGGTCCATTACCTGTTCATGTCCTTGGAAATATGTGGGGCCAATCATGGTCTAATATCTATGACATTATTTATAAAAACAAAGCTCAAAAAAATAAGTTAGATGTTACCAAGATTATCTTAGATAAAAATTTAAGTGAAATTGAAATGGTTGAGATAGCTGAGGATTTTTTCCTTTCAATTGGTTTTGAGCCCTTGCCTGAAACTTTCTGGGAGAGATCTTTGTTTGTTAAACCCAAAGACCGATCAGTTGTTTGCCATGCTTCAGCTTGGAACTTAGATCCTGCAAACAATGATCTTAGAATAAAAATGTGTATAGAGCGCAATGAGGAAGATTTTTCAACAATTCATCATGAGCTTGGCCATATTTTTTATTATCAAGCTTACAATCATTTGCCCTCTCTTTTTAGAGCCGGGGCTAATGACGGCTTCCATGAAGCATTTGGAGATTTATTAACATTATCCATAACCCCTGATTACCTTCAGCAAATTGGATTCATTGATCAAGATCAAGCGATAGAAGCTAAAGAAGATGAGGTTGGTCTCTTAATGAAACAGGCTCTAGAAGGAGTTGTGGTTGTTCCATGGGCACTTATGCTTGATAAGTGGAGAGCAGGAATTTTTAAAGGCGAAATTGCATATGATGAGCTCAATGACTCTTGGTGGGACTTGAGAAATAAATATCAAGGCATAGCCCCACCTTCAGACAGACCTGGAGACAGCTTTGATCCAGGTGCGAAGTACCACATTCCCGCAAATACTCCATATACTAGATATTATTTAGCAAGAATTATGCAGTATCAGTTTCATGAATCTCTTTGCCTAGCAGCAGGATTTGATGGCCCTCTTCACGAATGCTCAATTTATGGAAACAAAGATGCTGGAAATAAAATAATTTCTACAATGGCTCTTGGTAGAAGTGTTCCTTGGCAAGATGCTTTTAAGGAGATTACAGGAACAGAAAAGTTAAGTGGAAAATCTATAATGAATTATTATAAACCTCTCAAAGAGTGGCTGGATATACAAAACGAAAACAGAACATGTGGATGGAGTAAATCATGAAAAAAATTGTAAACCTTTTAATTTCTTTAGTTGTATTTCTAATTGCAATCTCAATTGCAAATGCAACTGGTAATAGCTTGGTGGTTGAAGCAGTGCTAATTGCTTTTATCATTCAATGGGCCGCCTTTATACCCGCATATGCCTTTCAGACAGAAAAATTTTATGACTTAACAGGTACTTTGACCTATTTAACTGTTACATGGTACACGCTGTATATGAGCTCAGAAAAATTTACAAATCTTAATGTGGCAAGCATTGCAATAGTTTTATTCATAAGCATATGGGCAATAAGACTTGGAAGTTTCTTATTTTCAAGAATTCATAAAGATGGCGAAGATAAAAGATTCAGAACGATTAAGCCTTCCGCAACTCAATTCTTTATGACATGGACTCTGCAGGGCTTATGGGTGTCTTTATGTTCAATGTGTGCTTTAACCGCCATCTCATCTGAGTCTGGTGTAGTTGTAAATGCATTTTATTATTTAGGGGCCGGATTATTTATTTATGGTTTCATTACCGAAGTAAAAGCAGACAACGAAAAATCTAAGTTTAGATCAGTTCCTGAAAATAGAGATAAATTTATTACTACTGGTTTATGGGCAAAATCCAGACATCCAAATTACTTTGGAGAAATTGTCTTATGGGCTGCAATTGCTGTAATTTCATTACCTTCTTTAAGCGGTCTTCAATACATCACACTAATATCTCCAATATTTACTTACGTTCTATTAGTGCATGTTAGCGGTGTTAGAATGCTTGAGGCTAGAGGTCAAAAGAAATGGGGCCATTTAGAAGAATATAAGGCCTATCAAAAATCAACCCCAATGCTATTTCCAAAGCTTTAAATGGTTGGTTGGTAATGACTTTGTAAAGATAAACTATTAAAGTTATATATAGATTTTGCATATAATGTTCATGCTGTTATTATAAGCAAACTTTTAGGGAGTCAATTATGAAAAATAAATTGTTAATGACACAATTGTGCATTGCCTTTTCCTTACCTTTTACCGTTCATTCTGCTGAAAATGTAGCAGAAAGCGCTTCAATAAATATGGAGAGTGTTTTAGAGGTTGGAAGAGAAAATCAAAAACTTTCAGCTGCATCTCAAGATAAGATAGATGCAACAGAGAGACAAACTGACAAAATAGTAAATGAGTGGAAGGTTGTTTCAAAGCAGGTTGAAGGATTAAAAGTTTATAACGAGCAAAAAAGAATTCAAATCAAAGCTCAGCTTGAGCTTATGGATAAGCTTGATGAGCAGCTTGTACAAGTAGTTGTGATGCAAAGGCAGATTCCCCCTTTGGCTCAAAGAATGCTTGAAAGCTTAGAAAGCTTTGTTTCATTAGATACACCATTTAGGCTTGAAGAAAGGCAAAGTAGAATCGACTTAGTGAGATCGTCTCTAGCTAAACCAAAAGTAACTGCTTCAGAACAGGTAAGACAGGTTTTAGAGGCTTATAACATCGAAGCAGAATACGGAAGAAAAGTTGATACATACCCACAAACAATTTCTATTGATGGCAATAACTTAGAGGTTAATGTTCTTGTTATAGGAAGGGTTGGTATGTTCTACCAGACTAAAGATGAGAGATCTAGCGGAAGATGGAACAATGAAATTGGTGAGTGGGAGTCACTTCCAAATAGTTATACTAAGGCTATCAGAGATGGTATAAGAATGGCTAAAAAGCTTACTCCTGTTGACATGCTAATGATGCCAGTAATTAAAGGAGAGGCATAATGAAAATTCTAAGAATATTACCGTTTTTTATATTATTTTCTTTTGTATCAACTTTATTTGCTCAAGAAGATGCCGTGGCTGTTGAAGAGCCAACAACTGTTGAGGCTTTGTTATCTTTAGTTAAAGAGGGTAAAACCAGAGAACAAGCAGAAAACAAAGACAGAGAAAAGAAATTTTTAGCAAATAAAAGTAAACAGGCTTCTATTTTAGCTGCTGAAAAAAGAGAGCTTGCTAGACAAGAAAAAATAGCTGACCAGCTTGAAGCTGAATATAAAAAGAACGAAGAGACTTTAAGAGTAAAAGAAGAGGCTTATCAAAAAGAGCTTGGCTCTCTTGTTGAGCTGTTTGGACACTTACAAAGTTCTGCAGGTGAGGCTGCCGTCCAGTTTTCTGGCTCACTCACTTCAGCTCAGTTTGGAACTGACAGAGTTGCATTCTTAAATGATCTAACCAAAAAAATGTCAGAAACAACAGAATTACCAACTATTAGAGAAATAGAAGGGTTGTGGTATGAACTTCAAAGAGAAATGGTTGCAAGTGGTCAAGTAGTTGGATTTACTGCGAATGTTAACGATGTAGATGGCACATCATCAGAATGTGATGTCGTAAGAGTTGGATTATTTAATGCGGTTTGTGATGGAAAATACTTAGAATACTCAGCTACCAAAGGTGAATATTCTTTCTTGCCAAGACAGCCTGCTGGAAGATATACAAAAACAGCTAAAAATATTGCTGAAGCAAAGGCTGGAGAACAAGTTCGATTTGGTATTGATCCAACCGGTCCTACTGGCGGAAGCTTATTAGCAAACTTGATTCAAACACCATCATTGCTTGAGAGGGCTCAGCAGGGTAGAGAGGTTGGATATGCGATTATTGCTGTTGGTACAATTGGTATTCTTATAGCTATATGGAAGTTAATTGAACTTGCTCAGCTTGGAAAAGCAGTAAGAAACCAGGCTAACTCTAAAGTTGCCGATTCACGCAATCCTCTTGGAAGAGTGCTTAAGGTTGGAAAAGATAATTTTGATAAGGATATAGATACTCTTGAGCTAAAACTTGCTGAGGCAATTATGGCTGAGAGACCTGCAATTGAAAGAGGTATTGGAGCTGTAAGGATTATATCAGTGGTAGCTCCATTAGCTGGTTTGTTAGGAACTGTTACAGGAATGATCGTGACTTTCCAAATGATCACATTATACGGAACTGGTGACCCTAAATTAATGGCTGGTGGTATATCACAAGCATTGGTTACTACAGTTTTAGGTTTGCTTGTTGCGATACCTACCACACTTCTTCATTCTTTCACTGCTTCGTCCGCTAGAGGGATAATCAGCACATTAGAAGAGCAAAGTACAGGTATCCTAGCAGAGCATTCTGAAGCGGGTTAATATTTAATATGCCATACGCACTTGTAGAAGCATTTACATCCATCAGAGATTTTATGGAAGCTGGTGGAAGTGTGTTATGGCTTATTGCTGTGCTAGTCTTTTTCATGTGGGGTATGATTTTTGAGAGAATTTGGTATTTTTCTCATGGTCATAGCGTTTATGTAAAAGACTTAGCTGAAAAATGGAATTCAAGAAAAGACAAAACCTCTTGGCATGCTCTACAAATAAGAGAAAAGCTCATGTCAGAAGCTAGATCCGAAATAAATAAAAATATGTCCATGATACAAACATGTGTAATGCTTGCGCCTTTGTTTGGGTTATTAGGAACTGTTACAGGAATGATCGAAGTCTTCCAGGTAATGGCTTTTAATGGCGGTGGTGATGCTAGAGCTATGGCCGGGGGAGTTTCAAAAGCAACATTACCAACAATGGCAGGAATGGTTGTTGCATTATCAGGGGTTTTTGTAAGTATTTATTTGAATAGTGCTAGTGAGAAGCATGAAACTGATCTTAGAGAATTGATCAAAAGAGAGTTATAGGAGTTTTTTATGAGAAGAAACGCAATTACAACTGCTGTAAAAGAAGAAGAAAGTGAAATAAATCTAACACCAATGCTGGATGTTGTTTTTATTATGCTTATTTTCTTTATCGTTACAGCAAATTTTATTAAAGAGCCTGGCTTAGAAATTAATAGACCAGATTCTGATACAGCTGAAACTCAAGAAAATGCTGCTATTCTTATTGCTGTTGGCCCTACTGGAGAGGTATGGATGGATGGAAGAAGAATAGATGTAAGGCAAGTTAAAGCTAATGTTGTAAAAATGCTTGCAGATAATCCTCAGGGCTCTGTAGTTATTCAAGCAGATGAAAAAGCAGTTGCTGATACGATAATTAAGGTTATGGATGGTGCAAGAGAGGCTGGAGTCTCAGCAATTTCATTAGCATCAGAACCAAAATAAGATTTAAAGTAAATGGATTCAGTTCTTAAGATACTATCTCTGCCTCTTGGAATAATACATGGATTATATGTAAAAGCATTCAATGCTAATAAATGGGTTGCAGGTGTTACTTTTTCTGTTCTGATAACCACAATACTTTTTTCTGTGATGGTTTTGCTTATATCTCTTGGTGATATGGCAATGAAAGAGGATAAATCAGTAAAACTTGCTGATATTGTAATGCCTGAGAGGCAAATAGATACTTTCATGACAGAAGTAGACAAGCCAGAAAAGCCAGAGGAGCAACCAGAAGACATAGCACAACCCGATGTTGATCTTCAGCCGCTTACTGGGCTTGATGTAACCATAAGTAAGCCTAAAGCTCAAAAAATGACAGGGGGAAGTTTTTTTAGGGATGGTGAATATATACCATTATTTAAAGTAACTCCTATATATCCAAGAAGAGCTCAGGAAAGAGGTACTCAAGGTTATGCTTTGGTTAAATTTACTATTACTGAAAGTGGCACTGTAGAGAATGTAGAGCCTGTAGAGGGTTTTTGTGGAGATCCTACAAACCCTGATACAGAGTTCAGAACATGTACAATGTTTAATAGCGCCTCTTCAAGGGCTGCATTAAAATTAAAGTATAAGCCTAAAATAGTTGATGGAAAGGCTGTTGCTGTTGATGATGTGCTTCATAGATTTACATTTATATTGGCGGAGGATGATTAGAATGAAACTAAATAAGAAATTATTCAAAGCAATTTTTATATCCTTTTCACTTTTATTTATCCCAATTGAAACGAATGCACAAAGCTCAGCAAAATCTGATCAAAAAATTAAGTATAAAAAAGCAAGAGCACTTCAATCTTCTACAGCAAAGAGAATGGCAAAAGTTTATGAAGCCTTAGAAAGAATTGATGAAGAAACTGGCAAAGAAGATCCTGACTACGAAACTGCCAAAGAATTATTGGGAGACCTCAGAGATGATGCCCAGAACTTAAGAAGTTATGACAGGTCTGTAGTATGGAATTCATGGGGCTACATGTACATAGTTGATGAAGAGGTAGATCTTGCAATTGATGCATATACAAAATTAATTAACGAGCCTGAGGTAACCCTGGGGTTAAGAAATGCAGGTCTATTAACTTTAGCTCAGCTATTCATGGCTAATGAAGAATTCCAGAAATCAGTAGATTTTTTACTTGAGTGGATGACGCAAGTTGAAAAAGTTACAGCTCAATCATGGTCAATATTAGCTACAGCTTATTATCAACTTGGTGATTTTGATAAGGCTCTTCTTAATATGGAGAAAGCCATAACACTTGCTGAGGAAGAGGGCTACAAACCAAAAGAAAACTGGTACATAGTAATTGTTGCATCTGTAGAAGAACTTAAAAACAAGATCGGGCCTAAAAAAGCCATGCTGAAGCAAGTTGATATCTACGAAATACTTGTAAATCTATATCCAAAAAAATCATATTTTGTAAGGCTTGGACAGACTTATGGTCAGCTTGATAGAGAAAAGGATTTCATGGTGACACTAAATTCGGCCTATTTAAAAGACTTGCTTGATAAAGAAACTGAATACGTGACTTTAGCTCAACTGTTATTGCTTAATCAAAATCCATACCAGGCTGCCAAGGTCCTCGAAGCTGGAAGGATAAAAAAAGTTATTCGAGTTGACGATGAAACAAAAGAAGAGAGCTTGGTTAGTGTTGTAAAGGACTCCGAAAAAAATCTTAGATTGCTTGCTGATTCCTGGAGAATGTCACAGGAAATTGATAAAGCTATTCCTATTTTAGAAAAAGCAGCAA
>Ga0181555_1001079_pt1 | contig 25488 bp, 18 predicted proteins | sample 011ome_15_FD_145601 | JGI IMG/M metagenome (GOLD analysis project Ga0181555, IMG submission 145601) | Coastal salt marsh microbial communities from the Groves Creek Marsh, Skidaway Island, Georgia - 011504AT metaG (spades assembly) | ecosystem: Environmental > Aquatic > Marine > Intertidal zone...
TTACTAACCAAAGAAGGCAGTGTTGCCTCAAGTAGATTAAATGCCATGAAAAATACAAACAGACCTAATAGAAACCAATAACGATTTTCACTACCACTACCCAGCAAGATTTCACCAATAGCCAGCAATACCACAGCCCCTACAAATACTGGCTTCATTTTACGTTTGGCTTCACCCAAAATAATAAAAGGCAACATACATAAAAATGAAAGCCCCATGGCACCCAGATAAATCATCCAATGTTGATCGCGACCAAAACTTAATGTTTGCTCTAAAATCAAAGGAACAGAGACCCAACTGGCCATTTGAGCAAAATGCAGAATACCTATACCCAAATTAAGACGTAGTAACTCACCATCACGTAATAGCTTCCTAAACATCGCAGGAACAGCCTGAGCCTCTGCATTTTGAATCAAAGCAACTGGGGACGGCACAACAAACATCAGAACCAAAATACCACACACAGCCAGAACAGCAGTTATCCAAAATAGCCCCGACAATCCCCAGATATTGGCCAGAACCGGCCCCGTTATCATTGAGATGGCAAAGGCAACACCAATACTTCCGCCTACTGCCGCCATGGCTTTAGTACGGTGTTGTTCTGTGGTTAGGTCTGACAATAAAGCCATTATTGTACTGGCAACAGCCCCTGCACCCTGTAGTGCTCGTCCGGCAATTAACCCCCACATAGTTTCTGACATGGCAGCAATAACACTACCAGCCAAAAACAACAACATACCTCCAACAATTACAGGTTTTCTGCCAATTTTATCGGACAGGAACCCAAGAGGAATTTGAAATAGCCCTTGAGTCAATCCATATATACCTAAAGCCAGCCCAACGAGTACTGCTGTACTACCCATATAGCCTTCAGAGTAAAGGGATAATACTGGCAACAACATGAATAAGCCCAACATACGAAAGGCATAGAGCGAGGCCAAACCGATAAGGCTTTTTCGTTCTGATAGATTCATGAAAGGTACGACATTACATCAAAGACAGGGGTGTATTATAAATGGCATGCGCCCTTAATGTGGATGAAAAGTTTTAATCTGCTACTAATTTGCTTAATTTATCTCTTAGAACTACCCCATGTGTGCACAAAGAGTTTTGCATACCATGCTTAAGAACGACCATAGCTATCTTCCATTCTCACGATGTCATCTTCTCCAAGATAGGACCCTGATTGCACCTCAATCATTTCAAGGGGAATAGCACCGGGGTTTTCCAATCGGTGGGTTTCTCCAATTGGAATATAGGTAGATTCATTCTCAGAAAGAATAAATTCTTTTCCACCTTTGGTCACGACTGCTGTTCCACTCACAACAATCCAGTGCTCAGCACGGTGGTGGTGCATTTGAAGGGATAATTTACCCCCAGGTTTTACAGCTATTCGCTTAACCTGGAATCGCTCACCGGAATCAATGCCATCGTAAGAACCCCATGGACGATAGACTTTTCTATGCAAGCTAGCCTCTGACCTTCCCTGCTCTTTTAATTGGGCAACAATGGCTTTTACATCCTGCACCCGATTTTTATCGGCAACCATAATGGCATCATCACTTTCCACAATCACCACGCCCTCCAGACCTATCGTAGCAACCAATTTATGATTACTTTGAATAAAGCAGTCTTTACTATCCAGCGTTAATACATCACCTTTTGTAGCGTTACCATTAACATCTTTCTCAGACACTTCCCAGAGTGCCGACCAAGAGCCTACATCACTCCATCCACAATCCATTGGCACCACAACCGCACTTTCTGTCTTTTCCATCACAGCATAATCAATGGAATCTTCTGGGCAAGTTATAAAGGTGTCAGCATCTGGGCGGATAAAATCAATTCAACAGAGGCCTTTTCCATTGATTGCCTGCAAACCTCTAAAATATCAGGTCGCTGTGCTTCCAGTTCAGATAAATACTGGCTTGCCTTAAACATGAACATACCGCTATTCCAAAGATACTGACCACTAGAGAGATAAGCTTCAGCCGTCTTCAAATCTGGCTTTTCCACAAATTCATCAACCTTCATGGCAACGCTGGAATCTAGGCAATCTCCTGTTTTGATATAGCCATAACCCGTTTCTGGGGCCTGAGGCACGATACCAAACGTCACCAATTTACCCTCTTGAGCAAACGGCAAAGCACTACTAACAGCTACCTCAAATGCCTGATTGTTCGTTATCACATGGTCTGCAGCTAAAACCAATAATACAGGCTCATCTTCAGGGCTATCTTTTACTGCCTGCAAAGCAGCCAATGCAACGGCAGGTGCCGTATTTCTTCCTTCAGGCTCTAGGAGAATATGATCAAATTGAAAGCCGCTTTGGCGCAATTGTTCTGCCACAGTAAAGCGATGACCTTCACCACAGATAAACAATGGTGGCTGATGTTCTATTCCAGACAATCGTTCACAGGTTTCCTGTAACATTGTTTGCTCACCCACCAACGGCAGAAACTGTTTGGGATGAAGCTGACGAGATAGCGGCCAGAGGCGTGTACCAGAACCTCCTGCCATGATTACGGGTATTATACTTGGTTCTGATGTAGACGCTGCCATTAATCTATTGTCCCTAAGATCTATTATCTTCAGCCTGAAAAGCGACTAAAACATAAAGTCCCATTTAACTCAAAAGATAATTTTTTAGTTAAATGGTTGACATAAACATCAAAACATATGTTACTTTCAAGGAAACACACTTAAAGCTCGATTGATCGGACTTGCTCATGACTGTAGAATCGATAAAACTGTGAAAACTACTCTAGAAAGTTACTACAGATAGCTATGCAGGACGCTACTTAAGCTAAAGGGATCCCAAATGCTAAAAGCCTTATTTGAATCAAAGCGCTCAACAAAACGTACTGTCTCCCTACTATATGATGCCTTCGCCATTACAATGGCTCTGTATTTTGCTATCTGTCTTCGCTTGGGAACCTTAACCTTTGAAATCACTAGTAAGGAACTAATCAGTCTAGTTGTTACTATTATAGTATCAGTTGCGGTCTTTATTAGATTAGGATTATACCGGGCTATTCTTCGCTATATGACCCTACCTGCTGTAGCGACTATAGTAACTGGTGTTTGCATATCTGGACTCGCCCTTGCAGCCAGCAGCTTTTTTGCCCGTTCTACAATTCCCCGATCAGTACCACTGATCTATATCTCTACTGCCCTACTGTTTATTGGTACCCCACGTTTCTTTATTAGAAGCATTGTCTCCCTACTCTACAAAAATAAAGGTGATTCAAAAGAGTCTGTCATTATTTATGGCGCAGGTTATACCGGGCACCAACTTGCGCTCTCACTATCAACAACGCCTTTTAAACCGATCGCTTTCATAGATGACGACCCTAAACTTAAAGGCAGTATCGTAGCCGGCTTAAAAGTGTACCGGCCAAAACATTTGATGCAACTGACAAAAGAACACTCTGCAAACAAAGTATTACTTGCCTTAGGCAATGCTTCCCGCTCAGAAAGAATGGAGGTCATTAAAAAACTTGAACCTCTAGCTATAAGTGTTCAAACCATTCCAGACCTAAATGATGTTCTGACAGGCAAAGCAAAAATAGATGATATAAAAGATGTGGAAATTGACGACCTACTTGGACGTGACCCTGTAGCCCCCAACCAAGAATTACTACATGCATGCATAAAAAATAAAGTAGTAATGGTTACTGGTGCTGGTGGCTCAATCGGGAGTGAACTTTGCCGTCAAATACTACGCCAAAAACCCACCCACCTTATACTCTTAGAGCTCAACGAATATAGCCTGTACAAAATTGAACAAGAACTACAAAAATCATTGCAAGCTTTTCAGGAAACAACTGAGCTGATAACACTGCTCGGCTCTGCCCAGAACCAAGCCCGCCTTGAATCTATTATGAGCACTTTTGGTGTCCAAACTATTTACCATGCCGCAGCTTATAAACATGTCCCTATGGTAGAACACAATATTGTTGAGGGAGTGCAAAATAATATTTTTGGCACATGGCACTGTGCAGAAGCAGCCATTAAGGCCGGTGTTGAATCATTTGTTCTTATATCCACTGACAAAGCGGTAAGACCAACCAATATAATGGGAGCCACTAAACGGGTAGCTGAACTAGTTCTACAAGGTCTCTCTGAACGTCAAACCTCAACACGTTTTACTATGGTGCGTTTTGGTAATGTCCTTGGCTCTTCAGGGTCTGTTATCCCTTTATTTAGAGAACAAATTAAACAAGGCGGCCCAGTAACAGTAACTCATCCCGATATCACTCGCTATTTTATGACTATTTCAGAGGCATCCGAGCTAGTCATTCAGGCTGGTTCAATGGGACAAGGTGGTGATGTATTTGTGTTGGATATGGGAGAACCCATAAAAATTCTAGACCTAGCCAAGCGCATGATTCGTCTTTCTGGGCTAGAACTCAAAGATATAAATAACCCAGAAGGGGACATCGAAATTCTATTTTCTAGTTTACGACCAGGGGAAAAGTTGTACGAAGAATTACTAATTGGCAACAATACAAAAGGCACTGAGCATTCCCGAATTTTGTGTGCAGAAGAAAACTTACTTAACTGGAATGAAACAAACGTGTTCTTAAAAGAATTACAAGATGCTTGCGAAAATTTTCAATGTGATTTAATACAAAGTCTATTAATAAACGCACCTACCGACTATATTCCAACCATTAGAGAATTACATGATAATGTGTGGTTATCGAAATCTAACCTTGAAGCACAACCTAAACTGGCCAACAATATCATCAAGCTTGAAACCATGTAATACTTTCACAAACTAACTTGTACACAATGCATCTTTTTCTATTCAGAATTATCGATATAATAGCTTCTCTTACAGTGATCACTTTTGGGCTGCCAATAATGCTGATGATTTATATTCTTGGCTTTTATGACACAGGCTCACCTCTTTTTTTTCAAAAACGCGTGGGCAGGCACCAAAAGCTATTTACCCTTGTAAAATTTCGTACCATGCCTATAAACACTGATTCAGTTGGAACTCACTTAGTCGACACTGCATCCATTAGTAAGCTTGGAGGCTTCTTACGAAAAACTAAACTAGATGAACTGCCACAACTGTTTAATGTACTCCTTGGGCAGATGAGTCTAGTTGGTCCAAGACCTTGCCTGCCCAACCAAACTGAGTTAGTTCGAGAAAGGAGCAGAAGGGGTGTATTCAAGGTCTGCCCTGGTATTACCGGTCTAGCTCAGATTAACGAAGTGGATATGTCAACGCCGCGAAAACTTGCCCGCTATGATGCACTAATGATCAATCGCTTGTGCTTACAGCTATATTTCAAACTGATAATCGATACTATATTAGGTAAAGGGCGTGGTGACCGCATACGAGCATTTAAACCTTACTAAGCTACACAAAAACTAGTCATTAAAACCTTCTACTGCTCGTCGTATCCCCTCGTCGACTGTAATTGGCGGTACCCAGTCCAGCATTTCTCGTGCCTTTGAAATATCTACCTGCAAGGAACCACATAACCGTTGGGCCATAGTTCTCTTACCCAATAATACCGCCACAAAAGTCAATAAACCAACTGGTATAGGAATAAGCCTAGGAGATTGCCCTAGTCCTTTACCTAACCGTTGCAACAACTCTGTTGTAGACAAATCATCACCATCCCCTGCTAAAAAAGTCTGATTAGCTGCATTAGGGTGGTCTATGCAAGTCACTATTAAATCCAACAAATTATCTAAAGCCACTAGTGAACGTTTATTATGAACTGCCCCTAATGGCAAAGGTATTCCTTTTTTGAGGATTCGAAGTATGCTGGAAAAATTTCCTTTTACACCAGGGCCATACACAAGAGGGGGGCGAATAATGACAACTTCCATTCCTGTTTTCTCTGCCAAACTATATAAACCTATTTCTGCTTCGCACTTAGAAACACTATAAAAATCTTGAGGCGAAAACTGGTCATAAGCCGTAAATGGTTTGCCTGGCAGAGTGAATTCTCCATTTACCTTAATACTGCTAATAAAAATAAAACGCCTGACACCTGACTTTGCGGCTTTACGTGCTAAATTCAAAGTTCCTTCAACATTCACCTTACGAAATTCGGATAGCAAATCCGATGAAGAACCATTAGTTTTATGAATAAGCGCCGCTGTATGAACAACGACATCAATATCACTTAAGCCTATAGCTTTGGCTGATACATCCAAAAAGCTCCCTTGTATCTGCACAATCCCTTTAGGTAGAGTAGGGTTATGACCCCGCATTAATGTAAAAAGGCGTAGTTCTGGATAAAGACTAAGTTTTCGCAATAATGATTGCCCAATAAAACCAGAACCTCCTGTTACCAATAACTGTCTACCCTGATTCAAATTCTAATTCCAAGTTGTTTATAAATATCTAAATGCTTCTTTACAACAAAGTTAATACTATATTTTCGTTCTGCTAATTGTCGTCCAGCCTTTCCAAATTTTTGACGTAGCTTAGGTTTAACTACTAATTCTTCTATCGCATCAGCAAGTGCTTCAGAGTTTCGAACAGGAACAAGTAACCCAGATACTTTAGGATCAATAGCATCTCTACAACCTGGAACATCGGTCGTAACAACTGCTCGCCCACTAGCAGCAGCTTCGATCAGTACTTTTGGGAAACCCTCACGATAGGAAGGTAAAACTACTATATTCGAGTTAGAAAAAAGTGTCTTAACATCCTCTCTATAACCTAATAAATCTACAATTTTCTCTTGACGCCAACTATTTAAATCACCTTTAGTTATTGATGTTGGGTTACCAACATCAATATCACCAATTAGTTGAAAATGTGCTTTCACACCACGATTTTTAAGTATTCTTGCAGCTTCAACGAATTCATATACACCCTTGTCAGATAAAAGCCGAGCAGCCATTGATACAACAGGTATTCCATCCATCTCTGGAGAATATGAAAATACTTTTAAATCCACCCCTGAACCATAAATAATTTCAGCTTTAGAGGTTGCAACGATGCCATTCTTAAAAAAATGATTCATATCATCTGAGTTTTGAAAAATAACTCGTAAATTTTTCTTTTTTAGAGCCAACCAATACAAAGTATGTACAATTTTACGGTAAACTTTCGACTTAAATCCTTGTGAAGTAAAAACATAGCCAAGCCCAGAAATTGCAGAAACTACACCCTTAACTGGAGCCAACCTGGCTACTATTCCGCCGTACAAAACAGGCTTTATTGTAACTAAATGTAATACATCTGGCTTTAGTTCCCAAACCAGCTTCCAAAGAGTCAACAACGTCTGTATCTCTAAAACTGGATTACACCCACTTCGAGAAAGCGGTAGTACATGATGCACAAAACCCAATGCCTTAATCTTGGCAACAAACTCACCAGGCTTGGTAGCAACATGGACATCCAAACCAGAACGCTTAGCCTCTTCCGCTATTTCAAGTCTATGACTAAGAAAAAAACCAGGTTCATTTACCACAAATAAAATACGCTGTACCAACTAAATCAATCCTTTATTGGTCATTATAAAACTAGTAAAAGACACTAAAATTATATATATATCGATTTTTTCTAAATTAACGTTTACACCAATTTACTAAGCAAAGGTAAAGAAAAATACTTCCGAATCAGCCCCCACCTTCTTTCCAGAACAAACAAAAGAAATTAATCAAAGTTATCCTAGATAAACTAGAAACAATCTCTACAATAAAAAAATTAAGCACCAAAAAAACGATTCATCAAACGTCCACCTAATAAACTAAACAAAAATAAGTCTTTTTTTGACAATCTAGAGCGCCATTTTTCATGAGGTTGTATAGCACCTCCTAAAGATTTACTTCTTGTACCAGCAATAGCATGGCTAACCTTTTCAGCGTAATCAAGCATATTTTCATCATATAAAATACCAGCTTTACAACATAAGGCTTTGACAACAGTCTCTGGATTACAAACTAGATCGTTATAAGATATTCGTATCGAGGGGTGACTATTCCGAACTCTATTTATTACAACTAATGTCATTAAGTTCATAGCCAGCCACCGTAAATACCCCTTTATAGTAGACTTCCCCCCCCTCTGAAGATAAGAATCAATGTACGCCCGACCATCACGGACAAGGTAGACAGGAACAATATTGAAAGGCGAAGAGTTACACATATACAACAAGCGAATTACATCTTTACTTGAATCTACTACAACATTTTCTTGCTCTGACAAAAATATCTCTTTATATAATTCATTCAAATCTTGAAGTGAACTAGTCGCCTTACCAGTTCTTCCCAAAATTTTAAAAAAAACTAACAGTTTTAATTTTGACTTAAACGATCGATCTAGGCTGATTGGACTATCATATAGGTCTTTGTTTATCTTGGTCCAATATGAACACTGAGTCAGCTGATCACCACAAGCACATTCAAGTTCTTGTGAATAATAACGGCTTAAATGTTTTAACTCCCCAACATTTCGAATAGCATCATGAGAACCCAAAACTCTTGAAAGAAGAGTTGTACCACTATTACCCGCCCCCACAATATAAAGAACTTTAAAATTTTTATTCAACTCACCCTCAGGGCACATACATGTATTACCTTATAATTTATTCATAAATATGAAACGGATTTCGGTCACCAACAAGACATATTAAACCTTGACTGTACCAGTCAAGATTAGGCTCACAGTCAACCTAGACCGACTGTGAGACCACTTTACCAAAGACATGCACCTATTGGCTAAAAAAAGAGCGATATCAGATTTACAAAGGTGTGACAGAAAAATACTCACATAATCAAATAGTCACCCAGACAAATAAGCATCACCGGAAATTTTGGGAAGGTGCTTCGCCAATCAATAGCCAAGACCATAGGGCTAAAGTATAACCATCAGACCTATAATTAAAGCCCCCAGAGAAACAGCCTACTTCTTTTCTAACCCATTGAATTAAATACCTTAACTGGCTCTTTAGATCACCGCTGTTGAAATGCCACACACGTTCCTTAAGAAACAGGTAGAAATGCTCACATTACACCCCACTGAATCGGCACAAAGGATAAATGATAATTACAATTGTTTTCTGTATCATATCAAAGCTATTTTCTTGGATACATTACACTTAAAAATGATCAGATTCATCAAAACCAAACTCAATAACAACGTAAAAAAATACCCACTTTCACGCACCGAAATTTACGATACTTTGAGTTTGTTCAACTGCTTACCAATAGGGACAACCCACAATATATATTCGCCATGAAACCTTTCACAAACAACATGAATTTTACTATCAAAGTCTTATTGAGGCATAAGGTTTGTATAATCTTAGCAGCACTTGCATATACAATCGGCATTTCCTATGACCTTAGAGACTATGATCGAAATTTTAAGCGCCCAGAACTTTATCAAGTCGAAACACAAGTCATATACCCCATAGATATCCAACATCAAAACTTACTAAAAGAAACTCGCCGAGCCATTAGGGGAAAAGCTGAAAACCACATTTTTCCTAAAAGTATTAATAGCGTACTGGAAAAAAATGCTAACAAAGAACTTGAATTCAATCTAACCCTTAAGGCTCAGGCCAACATCGATATTCTGAAAAGCACTGTCACTTTTGAAGACACCAAGCTTACCGAGGCTATACATAATTTAGCATCTCAAAAGATTACGAAAATGTTTCCAGATGGGAAGTTTGTTATTCATAGAGTTGCTACCTACAAATCCTTAGGAGCAAAGCCTCTAAAAAGTATTTATAGTGAATTTATCTATGCCCCTTTATTTCTGACAGGCCTGATCTTTAGCTCGACAGTGACATTACTTATCACAAGTTTAATCATGATGTTAAAACACGACCAGGCCAACATACGATGACATCGTACATATGCTTAACTTCGTTTAACATATTAGTTGCTACGGGAATCTATTTTTCTGCGATGGTAAAACGTCGACCTAGTGTCCTAGAGCTAGCACTGGCCAGCCTTATCCTATATTCCTCACCACTTATTTTTAATAGCCTTACCCTTACAAACTATGATTTTAGCTACCAAATACACCCATTAAGCTTTGTGGTTATGGTCATTCCAATTGCACTTATAACACTTTTTCTAGCCACTTCTTATTATAGTCCCGAAGAACTTCCTGTTAAAATAAACAACGCTACCAATATTGAAAGATATTCTCTTTTCATAGGCTTTTTTATTTTAACAGTCGTTATACTCACAAATATCATTGATGTCTGGCCTCTGGATAAATTTCAATCAAAGCCAGAAATCAACCGGAAGGTCACCAATCCATTTTCATTATTTCTAAGGAACTTTTTGCTGAGCTTTTGCATGGCTTTTGCTGTAGTCCGTAAAAAATACCTTATGATTTGTATTTTGCTAATGTACGGTATAATTATTGCCAGTATTTTTCAAACACGATCCGCATTCATTTTTTCCGTTATCGTTCTGACAATCATCAGCTTACAACGCGCAGATATTTCAAGGCAAAGAGCCAAACTCATCACCGCCTTATCAGCTGTGGTTCTTTTTTTGGTCGCGGTCTTCTACAAGAGCATAAAAGGCCGCCTTTTGCAAGGCGCCTTTGACCGCATTAACTCCCCTTTTTCTGGTGATGTTTGGCTTAATATTTTCAAAAACTTTGAACCTCAAAGTACGACCTCGCTGTTGAATGGGGCTATAGAACAAAACTATACACCACCAGACAACCACTTCTTAGGAGAACTTCTGAGAGCTATTCCCTTTTCACAAAAGATATTCACCAATACGCAAAGCAAATGGGGGCAAAGTGTTCAAGATGCAATATTCCCTGACCATCAGCATGGCTGGGCTAGTAATATATGGGGTGAATTCTACTCGCTATTTGGGCTTGGTGGCTTGTTCACATGGGCTATAGTATGGGTGCTCGGCATTGTTGTGCTTGACAAGCTAATCCGCAGCAAAAGTATATTTTCTATTGCCTGGGCAGCCACCTTAATACCACAGTGGGCATTTTTTATTACACGCGTTCCTTTAGGCTCAAACCTTTCTTATTTATTAAATACAAGCACTATGATTTTATGTATTTATTCTACAGCTTATATTCTTGACAGGGTTATTAAATATTTAAATGATAAATTTACAGTTTAAAAAGAGTATTAACTTTAGAGCACTCTTATTACTGTTAAGGGGCTTCTAAAAGCCCACCAAGCTATATAAACAGTTTTATTTTAGATTCCCTGTGAGGCTATGGCACTCTAATAATGATTTACATTTTTCAATAGGCTAGAAAAATCACTTCTTTCATTATTTATCGAGACAGTCCTACCAATAGGCATTTCTTGTACACAACTTTCACCAAGCCAACCTTTAATTTGAGATTACAAAACTCGAGTTAAACGGAGCATTATTTTTTTATAATATCTCTTCGATCAGACATAACCAACTTTCTCGATTAATCTTTGGCTTTAAATAATTTGGCAGGGGATCAATTATAGCTCTTTTATTTATAATCAACTCTGATATTTCATCACTGCTATTCACTATATTAGAAATAAGAGCTCTAGTAATGATCCCTGAGTCTGTTGCTATCACTGGCTTATTAAAAAACATTGGTTCTATAATCGCATTTGCCAAGCCTTCACTATCTGAGCAATGGACAAAAGAATCACATGCCGCATATATTTTTGTTAGTTCATCTCTGGGTAACTGACCAACCATTACCACCCTACCTTTTGGTAAATTATCGTACAACCAGTCTTTGCCATTTCCACTGCCAGCAATAATAAAATACACATTATCATCTTGATCCAACACCTTTCGTATTGCTTCAAACAACATGTCTAACTTTTTATTCAAATCAAGCCTAAAGACCGAACCAACACAATAAGCATCATCAGGTATAAGGAGTTTTTGACGTGTTGTAACACGAAGGTTACCGATATTTATATTTTCAGGGAAATTAATTGGTTGCGAAGCAACCACCATTTTTTGAGGTTTAAAGCCATTTTTTTTTAGCTCAGGGATCTGAGCCTCATGTAGCAAAACAATTTTTGTCGCCATCAACATAGAAAGACGCCCAAGGATATTATTCCGAACATACAAACTAAGTTTTCGCTTTAGGTTATATTCAGTACGATATACGCGAAAAACATCACTAGTGATCCTAATAATCGATGGGATTCCAGTTATTCTACCCGCTATACCAACAGCCAAGCCATTTACACCGATAGCTCCAAGCGCAACCAACACATCAGGGTGCTCAGACTTTATATATTTATTTAGTAAATGTATGCGATTCAGTATTGGTACCTTACTGATCAGTATCTCAACACAGGTCTGCTTACCATCTTCCTTATATATAGTGAACCTTTCTCTAATCCTTTCACTTACCTTAAGAGCCCCAATAAGATTAACTTCATGCCTTGAAGAAAATATTTCAGAAAGACGATACGTAACATGCTCCATATTACGAACAGAAATATCACTGGATGTTAATACACTTATTTTAGCCATTACTTAAAGGCTCACAATCTAAAAAAACTTGTTCAATAATATCTGCCGCTGTACTTATATCTCGGTTTCTTTGTATCCATTTTTTAGACTCCAACACCCTTTCATCACGTTTTTTCTTATCTTCAAATAACAAACTAGATGCAGCTTTTGCAAAATCTCGTGCATTAAAATCAGCCAACAATCCACCTTTAGATTCTTCAATAATATAAACACTTTCTGGAATCTTACTAGCCACAACACAAACGCCAGAACGCAAATATTCCAATGACTTCAATGGTGAATTATTTCTCATAACAGGGTCTAAGGGGAAAGGGCTTAAACCTACATCCATCATCGAAATGCAATCAGGCAGGCACTCATCTGGCACAGGGTCGCACCAGGCAATAGCCTCAGACACCCCTTCAGTCTCTGCATAAGTTACCAGATCGTGTAGATGGGACTTCACAGAAGAAACGCCAAGTACAGCCAACCCAACACTTTTCCCTTTATGAATACCTCTAATCACTGACAAACAATCTATAATCAACTTCAATTGACGACTTGGGCTAAGCGTTCCAATATAGACTAACCATTTTTCACAACCAACAAATTCAAGTTTTTTTCTCGTCTGCTCAACAAATGAATGACAAGCTAATTCTTTATATTGATTAACAACATCAACTGTAGCCGGCAAGACCACACACTTATCTTCTGAGATAGATGCTGAGTGAATCAATGTTCTCTTCATTTCCTCACTTGTTGGCAATACATAATTGCTCTTTCTTGATAGAGCATCCCTAATATATTTCGTAACACTACCCGTAATTCTAGACATGAAGGCCTTTCGCATCATTACTTCTTCAGGAATCAAATGTGTTATTCGAAAAATAAAAGGGGACTTTCGCCACTTACTTATCAACCAGACAATAAAGCCAATATACGGATCATTATGCACCATATATATACGAGTTGAATTGTATTCCTTCCCTGATGATAGTAAATAGAAAACTTTCAGAGGGATGACAATCGCAGCATAGAATAATGACCATAACCCTTTTCTTGGAGGCTTACGGAATAACCTTACATTTTGCCCTATCAATGCCTTTGAAGTTTCAGAATCAATATCATTAGTAAAGGCTATAACTTTAGTTTTATAACCCCGCTCTGGTAATAAATTAAGATAAACTCGGTGAAAATGTGCCGGAAAGTGTATTTCTACGGTCTGATTACAAACAATACAAACTTCCATATTCATTATTTAAGACCTTCACACCATTCACTTATTTTGGATGCATTTTCATGCCATGTATCAAAAGCTTTCCTTCCATTATCAGCCTGTTTTTTTGAATACAGTTGCTCATCAAGAACATTTAAAAGTTCCGTATTCAAGGCCGCCTGCTCATTAGGCCGAAACATAGATCCAAAAGGAACTTGATTTAAAATTTTCTTTACTCTACCAAGGCTAGGAGCTATTACATACGTATTGCAAGATAAAGCTTCCATTAGTGTTATAGGGTGATTGGTATGCTTTGGATTAATAATCAAAACATCAGAACTTCTGAAATAATCGCCTATTTCAAGATTTTTAATAGCACCATGAAAAACACAACGATCACCCATGCTTTTCCTTGCAAAACACTCAAGCATTTCTCTTTCTGCTCCATCTCCGATGATATGCAAAACTATATTATTCCCCTTCTGCAAAGCATAGTTTGACGCTTCTATAATCGTACTGACCTGGTGAACCGGATCCAATCTACCAACATAAAGAAGAATTACTCTTTTATCGTCATTGTCTCGCATTTTCTCTTGAAGTTTAGCATCACATTTTCCAGCATAAAAAGCATTCTCATTTACTGCCGGATTCAGGGCCAAATACGGTGTTTTTTGAAGATAGCCTCCATCATAGTCTTCTTCACAGCCCCCCCAATAGATAATCCCATCAGCTTTAGTGCTCAAATACCGCATAGTGAAGTTATTTTTCCCACGAACAGAAACTATAATAGTCGAGCCAGAATATTTCTTTATTCTAGTTAACAACGGTTTTCCTGTTAGCAGTATTAAATCTGCCTCAGAAATCAGGTCTGATTTCTGCTTCACTAGCTCTTTAAGAAATTTATAATAAAAATGCACTCTTGCAAGAGGCCCCAGTGGCCATGGTAGTTTTAAAGCCGTGCCATAAGAATACGGCATCATGACGGCCTCACTCCTAGAAATAGCTTTATTCTTAATTGAATTCTTATTTACATCTAATAAATTCACAAAAATGACATCATGACCAAGCCCTTTTAAAGCTTCACCTAAGTGGCCGTCATTAATTTCACCTCCACCAACAACGTATTCTGTCAATGGATTTATTACCAAAATTTTCATTATCTATCCCGATTAATCACTTTATTATCCCCTTTTTTAAGTTTATCCATACGACTAGGGTTCTAATATTTTCTTGTGCACTATTTCTTTGTTTAAGCACATCAAAACAACTCCGGCTAACAATAGCATTCCTATAACTAAATAAAGCACATGAAACAGTCCAGTCTCATCAACTTTTAGCCCAATGAGATTTAACGTAAAAATAATCGACAAAATAATAATGGGGCTAACAAAATGCTGATCTTTAGAAGGAAAAATACGACTAAAGGCTATGTACAAAAGAAGGAAACACATTGAGGTTGCCATACTTGCCCCTTCTAAACCAAAATATCGAACAAGAAAGTAATTCATCACAAGATTTAAGGCTGTTAGAAAGGTCATCACTCGAACTCGAATCCAGTTCATTTCTAGTGCACTTAATAAAGCTCCCAAAGGACCAATACATACAAAAACTGAAAAACCTATCGCCAATATCTGAAGAGGTACACTGCCTGATATAAATTCGGCACCATAAATGAGCTTTAAAACATTTTTAGCCTCAAAAGATAGAAAAAAATAAATAGGCCCAGTAAAGAATAAATTGGCCAACACTGCGCCCCTATAATGTAGAAAAATTAATTTATCATTTTTCTCACCAATACTTTTAGATATGTTGAAAGCTGATATTGCACTAATAGGAGCGGTCAATTGCTTCACACCATTGACAAGTTTAAATGCAGCGCTATAAATTCCAACAGCTGTTTCGCTCAGCAACAAGCCTATTATCAAAACATCCCCCTGTTTAAACAATCGATCTACAACTGAGCTCAAATTTAAAGGAATGCCATGACGTATAAGGTGCCAAAAATCGTATTCATTCTTCGCCTTTAACTTACCCCGATCTATTTTTAGGCATGCTCGCATTCCAATCAAACATGCAACAAAGCCTGTAATAGACATACTCACACCATATGCAGCAACAACGGCCTCAACAGTCTCGAAATGGGTCCATGCATACAAAGCGATTATGAGAGTTATCAACTGGCCAAATAACCTATCGAGGTATACCTTCTTTAAGTTATATCCCAATCCATTTAGAGCAGAATATCCCCACCGCTGTATGAAAATTGATGGAATGAAATAAATCATTGCCTGAAGCCCACCATATAAACCAGGCATTGAAAAAATGTCGACTATACTCGGCAATAACAACAACATTAATAAAAAGAACAGGATAGCGACAACAGTAGAAAACAATGCTGTATCGAATAGAATCTTACGAGCATTGGCAATATTTTTTGCGCCCAAACACCTCGCAAGAAATATGGGGGTTGATACACCCACGCCCAAATCAACGAAGCTAGCAGGCAACAATACGATAGACATACTTAGCACAAGCAAGCCATAATCACTTGGCCCCATGGACCTTGCTAAAAATATTGCCGTCGCTAAAGAGGCTACCAGTCCACCCCCACTAACCAAAACGGAGAAGACATACTTTCGGAGTTCCATTTAGTATTTTTTATATTCAGCAGACATACTGAATACTCGATTCATTCTTTTTAAAAAGTACCAAAAAAAACCAGTCATTGTTTGTGACCTACTTGCTAACGGTGTAATCTTGATAAGAACCACTTAGCAGTGTCTTTCAACCCATTTATCAACTTGGTTTGGTTTTTCCAGCCTAGTATACGATTTGCCTTGGTTGTATCTGAATAATTTCTCTCTACATCCCCCAACCGAGTTTCCGCATGAACCACCTCTATATTTTTAATACCATGCTCTGCTAGTGTAGAAACCAATAAATCTACTATTTCATTAACTGTCGTTTCAGCACTAGTCGCTATCTGAAAAACTTCCCCCCCAACACCTGGTTTTGAAGCTGCTAATTCAATGGCATACACTAGATCTTTTATATATATAAAATCACGTGTTTGATCCCCCTTTCCATATACCTCCAAAACCTTTCCCTTAATGGCTTGCTTAATAAACTTAGCAACTACGCTGGCCTTATTTTTAGAACGAGGGCCATATACATTACCAAACCTGAGGACAACAGTATCAATGCCAAAGGTGCGAGAATAAGATGAGCAATAACCCTCCCCTGCTAATTTACTTGCTCCATAAGGTGAAACTGGATGTGGTGCTAATTCTTCATGTATCGGTGGTTCAACTTCACCAACAGGTGCGCCGGAAGATGCAAACACAAAACGTTTCACATTATTTAATCTAGCCGCTTCGAGCATATTGAAGGTACCCACTACATTAGTTATACAATCCAATCTAGGGTTATCTACTGACGGGCCCACACCCGTATTAGCAGCCAGATGGACAATCACATCCACACCAACAACCACTTTTTGAGCAATTTCAACATTTCTTATATCACCAACAATTAATTGACAAGATACCGCCGATTCACAAATTGGGTTCGCCTTTATTTCATCAGCAGAAAGCTCAATGAAATCGCACACTTCAGCCAAATCTTCACGTGTGCCAACGCTCAAATTGTCAAAAACTCGAATACGTGCTTTCCGATCATGCTCAATGATTTGTTGAATTAATGACGAACCAATAAACCCACACCCACCGGTAATTAGCCAATGCATTACCATTTCACCCCTCTAAAAATAACATCTTTTCGAATGCTTTCTTTATATTGAGCAACGATTTTAAACATACCGGTCATCACCTCATCTGTCAGATAATGAGGCTCTACACCAAGCTCAATAAGGCCTTGATATGTTGGGTTATAGTAATGCTCTTCTGCTTCCTTTCTTGGGTTTTCTATATTTTTAATTTGAACATCAAGCCCCAAGCTGTCACCAACACTTTTAACCTTATCTGCTAATTGGTTAACACTAAAGGTTTCCATAATTTGATTAAAAATGCGTAGCTCACCATTTTCAGCGGGCGCTTGTTCTGACATATGAACACACTGCATTGTATCTTTAATATTGAGATAGCCACGTGTTTGCCCCCCTTTGCCGTAAACAGTTAATGGGTAGCCACAGACCGCTTGCACAACAAAACGATTTACAATGGTGCCAAACACTTCATCGTAATTAAATAGTGTGGACAATCTAGGGTCGATTAATGACTCTTCAGTTTCAACCCCATATACCGGGCCTTGCATGAGATCTGTCACCTTCAAATCCCACATACGTACTCCGAACCACATTAAATCTGTATCCATGACTTTGGTGGTGTGATAAATAGATCCTGCCTGACGAGGAAATAAAAACTTCCCTTTCCGGCCATTGTGCTCAATATCCAACCAACCTTCTTCAATATCAATATTAGGGGTTCCATATTCCCCCATAGTCCCCAATTTAACGATATGGGTATCACGGCTATAATCGCGCACAGCAAACATTAAATTATTTGTTACACGCAGATTATTTGTAATGGTAAGATCGGCGCGCTTGTAATCCATCAAAGAGTACGGAGCAGAAGGCTGCTCAGCATAGTGAATCACAGTTTCAGGTATACCCGTAAATTTCTTATTAATAGACCAACTATAATCAATGGCACCATTAAATAATGAGCGCATTACTTCTGGCTCAGTTAAATCACCAATCAAAACCTTTATTTCTTTGCCCGTCTTTTCGTGCCAAATCTTTGCTCTCTCTATTAATGTCGGCACTGGATAAAGCATACCTACATCAATTTCAGTGCATGAATTACGGCGCAAGTAGTTGTCTACCACTGTCACCTCATAGCCACGGTTAGAGAAGTACATGGCTGTCGGCCAGCCTAAATAACCGTCACCACCTAGGATTACTACATGTGCCATTTTCATCACCAAAATTCTTACTAGTTTTTATCGCCAGGCCAATACCTTTGGCCCTTCACATCTTCCGACTTAAGGTCCAACAGATTATTATCCAATAAAAACCTTTTAAGCTCAGCTTTGGACAAGGGGTTTTCTTTTGCTGAGTTATATGGATTTGTGACTTTATCAGATTTTAAATTTTTATAATCATAATCGATATCGCTATACATCCCTCGAAATGCAGGAAGTACAGAAAAATAATTATCAAGCTCTAATGACCGGCGAGTTTCTTCATCACTCATAAGCTCTTCATATAATTTTTCCCCTGGTTTAGATCCAATCACCTCAACCTTAATATCATTTACGCTGTAGCCAAAACCATCTGCAAGCTCTTCTATCATTGCTTCAGCTAACGTAGATATTTTTATAACAGGCATTTTAGTGATAAAGACCTCTCCTCCTTTAGCCAAATCAGCAGACTCAAGAACCAACCTTGCTGACTGCTCAATAGTCATAATAAATCGAGTCATGTCATAATCTGTCAGAGTTACCGGCCCACCGAGCTGTATTTGCTTTTGAAAAATAGGAATAACAGAACCATTAGAACCTAGAACATTACCAAATCGTGTAGAGGCAAAAATTGGAGCATTGCAAGAATAACTACTACTATTGGCAGCAGTTATTAATCTTTCTCCCATTAACTTTGAAGTGCCCATTACATTGGTGGGATTAACGGCCTTATCAGAACTAGTAAAAATAACTTTCTCTACACCATTTTCAAAGGCAGCCGATATAATATTCTGCACACCTAGAATATTTGTCTGCACAGCTTCAAATGGCGATCGCTCACATAAAACAACATGTTTTAGCGCCGCAGCATGAAAGATAATATCCACACCCTTGGACACTTTTATTAAAGTGTCTTTATCACGAAGATCTCCCAGAAAAAAATTTGCTCTGCTCTCTTCTAGATAATCTTGGTCTAAAAAGAAGATTTCGCTCTCATTGTTATCAATCCCAAGAACTTCTTGAGGGTTAAATTCTGAACTTTTTAGAAGCTGCCTAATTAACTCTTTACCAACAGTCCCACACGCTCCCGTAACTAAAATCCGCTTATTCGAAAATTTTTTTTCTACACCATTTTGACTATTCACGTCACATATGCCCTTTTATCAAAATGCGTTTTCTCCATAGATCTATACAAAACTGAAATATATAAATTTCGCCAGCATAACCTGATAGTTTAATTTGAAGCCTTTGCTCCTTGTCCATCTTATATCCTCTCAATCCTTACTATATAGGCAACAAAGGGGTGGCGATTATAGCAGTCTCTCTGACTTCATGGACAGAAAGATATGATGCTCAAACCGATTAATGTTTAAGATCCACCCTTGCATTCTCCCCCCCACTTACCCATCATTGCCGGTTTGCTTTTGGAAAAACCCTCTCCATGGAAAACATCTCAATTCGCGGTGCGAAAACCCACAATTTGAAGTCGGTGGATCTGGATCTACCCCGCGATAAACTCATTGTGGTGACTGGGTTATCTGGGTCAGGGAAGTCATCGCTGGCATTTGACACCCTCTATGCTGAGGGTCAACGTCGCTATGTAGAATCACTCTCAGCTTATGCTCGCCAGTTTCTTTCTATGATGGAGAAGCCGGATGTTGAGCATATCGAAGGGCTATCCCCTGCCATTTCCATTGAGCAGAAATCTACTTCACACAATCCACGCTCCACAGTAGGCACCATCACGGAGATCCACGATTACTTGCGGCTTTTATATGCCCGTGTGGGAGAGCCTCGCTGTCCAGATCACAATGAACCATTAAAAGCACAAACCATCAGCCAGATGGTGGATCAGGTGCTTGCTCTGCCTGAAGATTCTAAATTGATGTTGTTGGCACCAGTAGTTCGTGGGCGTAAGGGTGAGCATGCCCATATTTTTCAAAGCCTGAGAGCACAGGGGTTTATCCGCGTGCGGGTTGATGGCCTGGTAGTAGACCTTGATGATGTGCCAGAGCTGGAAAAGAATAAGAAACATGATATTGATGTGGTGGTTGATCGCTTTAAAGTAAAAGATGATCTCCAGTTACGCCTTTCTGAGTCATTTGAGACGGCACTGAATTTGTCCGAAGGACTGGCGATCATAACGGAAATGGTGAGCTCCAATGAAAAACCAAGTATCCCGGATATACTGTTCTCCGCCCGCTTTGCCTGCCCCATTTGTAATTACAGCATCGATGAACTAGAACCCCGAATGTTCTCCTTTAACAACCCAGCAGGCGCCTGCCCCGGTTGCGATGGCTTAGGCGTCAAACAGTTTTTTGATATTGACCGGGTGGTACAGTACCCGGAATGCTCTATTTCAGAAGGAGCCATTCGAAGCTGGGATCGAAAAAACCTTTTCTATTTCAATATGCTGACATCACTAGCCGATCATTACGGCTTTAATATTGACCATCCTTTTCAGGATCTTGCCCCACAACACCAGCAGGTAGTGTTGTTCGGCAGTGGCAACGAGGTCATTGATTTCAATTACGTGAATGATAAAGGCACTGTGTTCAAACGTTCCCATCAGTTTGAGGGGATTGTTCCCAATATGGAACGCCGTTACCGCGAGACGGACTCCCAATCAGTGCGTGAAGATCTTACCAAGTATATGAACACCCAACACTGCCCTGAGTGTGATGGCGCCCGGTTACGAAAATCTGCTCGCCATGTGTTTATTGATGAGAAGCCGCTACCTGAAGTAGGCAATATTCCCGTAGGTGAACTGACTGACTATTACGAAAACCTGCACCTTGAAGGCAGTCGTGGTGAAATCGCTGAAAAAGTCCTCAAAGAAATCCGCGATCGCCTTCGCTTTCTGGTGGATGTGGGGCTGAATTACCTCAACTTAAATCGCAGTGCAGAAACACTTTCCGGTGGTGAAGCCCAACGCATTCGACTAGCCAGTCAAATTGGTGCTGGCTTGGTCGGTGTGATGTATATCCTGGATGAACCCTCCATTGGATTGCACCAGAGAGATAATGAACGCCTATTAGCTACCCTCACCCGTCTGCGAGATTTAGGTAATACCGTCATTGTTGTTGAACACGATGAAGATGCTATCCGCGAAGCCGACTATATTGTCGATATTGGGCCTGGAGCCGGCGTACATGGTGGAGAAATTATCGCCACAGGCTCCTTTGAAGACATACTTGGTGAACCACGTTCACTAACTGGAGATTATCTCTCCGGCCGTAAAGCCATTGTGATTCCTGAGAAACGCACACCAGCCACTAGCAAAAAGTTGAAGCTCAATGGTGCTAGTGGCAACAACCTACAACAAGTAGAACTGGAACTGCCCATCGGCTTGTTCACCTGTATCACCGGCGTCTCTGGTTCCGGAAAATCAACCCTAATTAACGAAACCCTCTACCCCATTGCCGCCACCGAATTAAACAAAGCGACAACTTTAAAACCTGCGGCTCACCTATCTATTGAAGGCATGGATCACCTTGATAAATGTGTAGATATTGACCAAAGCCCTATTGGTCGAACTCCACGTTCAAACCCAGCCACCTATACCGGCATATTCACGCCTATTCGAGAGCTGTTTGCTGGAACCCAGGAAGCTCGCTCACGAGGCTATAAGCCAGGCAGGTTCAGCTTTAACGTCAAAGGTGGCCGCTGCGAAGCCTGCCAAGGTGATGGCGTCAAAAAAGTAGAAATGCACTTTTTGCCTGATATCTATGTACCCTGTGATGTATGCAAGAGTAAACGCTACAACCGGGAAACACTGGAAATTCGATACAAAGGAAAAAGTATCCACGAAGTGCTGGATTTAACAGTGGAGGATGCCAGAGAATTTTTTGATGCTGTACCTTCTATTTCACGCAAATTACAAACGCTCATGGACGTGGGCCTCTCTTATATAAAACTAGGGCAAGCCGCCACAACACTTTCTGGTGGTGAAGCCCAACGGGTTAAATTATCACGGGAGCTTTCTAAGCGAGACACTGGTAAAACCCTGTATATTCTCGACGAACCAACGACTGGCCTGCACTTTCACGACATTCAGCAGTTGCTGGCTGTACTGCATCGCCTACGGGATCACGGTAATACAGTAGTCGTCATTGAACACAATCTGGATGTGATCAAAACGGCTGACTGGATTGTGGACCTTGGCCCCGAAGGGGGCTCCGGTGGTGGGCAAATTATTGCCACCGGAACACCTGAAGATGTAGCTAAGGTAACCTCTTCTCATACCGGGAATTTTTTGAAAAAAATGCTTTCATAAATCAATAAAAACAACATTAAAATATGTAATTGGAAAAAGGTTGTACTGATAAACGCACCCCTAATTAATAAACACAGTCCACTTCTCCCTCCTAATACAACAATTGCTAACAAGCCATAGAAGGTTAGTTCTGCCCTACTATCTCGCAACTGTTGCTATTTTCAAACATACTGATAACATACTGTATATAAATACATACTGATTAAAAATACAGAATAAAATTTATTCCGTATCAACGAGGAGAAAAGTTGTGCTGCATTCATTGATATCCAAATTCGCCTATATGCTGCGCTCACGAATTCGTTTTGCACGCTACAATATGGCGATGGCTACAAAAAGTAGATCTATAAGAAGCCAAACCTCAAGTAATCAATCTTTTAGCATGGCTCAGCACAACCCACATCCAGTAACCTTAGGCCCAGAGCAAATCAGCCGTTTCTTTACCTATGTAGCTAACAGCGAACGTAGACGTTTCTAAAAGTCCTGCACAAACTGTTATTAGCACTGCTTTAAGGGGCTAATCTCTACTCAACAGCCTAAAGATTTCTCTACCTTCCCTGATCCTGTAATGGGCCAGAGATATCCAACACTCATTGTGTACACCTTTTTCACAACAACTAATCGCACAATTTACCAATTCACTTTACCCCTCAAAATCACGTAGCTACAACTTTATTGCACACCTACCAACAGGCTTAGCCCCTAACAATTCGAATACCAATACCCCTAAGTACTGGCAGATAAAAGAAATCAGTTTTTTCTCCCTAGTGTTATTAACTAGTGTATCCTTGGCTTCGCCAGCATCACTAACAATTGTTATTACTGATACTGCAAACCAAGAAGGGATTATAAAAATTGCTCTTGCTAATCCGCTTATTAATGGGTGAACAAAGATACTACTAATATAAAGGCCTCCTTCTATATCACTCACTTCATAAACTGAAATAAAAAGTCTGTTTTGCTTTTTAATAAGAGAATCAACCTACAAGGAATCTCAAATGAAGCCAGTAGTATTTTTATTAGTGTTATTTTTATCTGCCTGCGCATCACAAAATAACACGCCTGCCCCACAACAGAGTCACTCCAAACCTAAACCTACAAAACAAAGCACCGAAACGTTAACAAACCAAGCCAAACAGACCACAGCTACAGCAGAAAAGAAAACTGCACCAGAACAAATCAATCAAGAAAGTACGACAACTAATGTAGCTAATAACGCATCCACTGCTAAAAAACCTATTGAATCAAAGAAACCAGATCCGAACAGCTTCACTTGTATCTACGACAGTATTTATAAAGTTTACGCAGCATCATCCGTTGAAACCGATGGAGGAAAGCTTCTGGTCTCCATTGATAAAGACACATTGACAATCAAAAGTCTCAGCCCTGAGATACCAGGCACTTACCACCTGCAACTACAGAGAAGAGACCAATTTAAGATCTTTGCGAAAACCAAATCAAAACAATTCATCTACAGCGTAAGCTCTGGTAATTTTGTGTTTAACACCGGCATTGGACCATCGGGTTTTAACATCTCGAAAGGCGGGCATACCGGTCGCCAAATGAGAGCATCGGGAAAGTGCGTTAATAACTAGCTCACCATAATATAAACCACGAGAGCCGTTCATTTAAGGCTGCGGCTTATTCTCCCGCGTTTTTAATATGAGTGCTTTTTTAATATTAGTGCTGTTAGTATTGACCATCTAAGTCCCTATGAAAAAATCTTGTCTTCACATTGGCTTTATTGGTGGTTATGGATCTCTATCTCGTTGGCGGCGCAGTTCGCGACAAATTACTCAACTACCCCTTCTCCGAAAGGGATTGGGTCGTTGTAGGTGCCACACCTGATGAATTGATTCACAAAGGATTCCAACAAGTTGGCAGTGATTTTCCTGTTTTCCTACACCCTGAAACGAAAGAAGAATATGCCCTTGCCCGTACTGAACGAAAATCGGGTGTTGGCTATAAAGGTTTCCAGTTTTTTGCCGACACCAGCGTTACTTTAGAGCAGGATTTATCCCGCCGAGATCTCACTATCAATGCTATTGCGGAGGACAGTGACGGCAACTTAATTGATCCCTACAACGGCCAGAAAGATCTCAATGAAAAAACACTTCGCCATGTATCAGAAGCCTTTGCTGAAGACCCCTTGCGAGTACTACGTGTCGCTCGTTTTGCCGCTCGCTACCAGCATTTAGGTTTTACCATTGCTGCAGAAACACTCTCTCTCATGACAGAAATTACTGCCAGTGGAGAATTACAGTATCTAACGGCTGAACGAGTCTGGGTAGAGACAGAAAAGGCTCTGAGAGAACGTTCACCTCGCACTTATATTGAGGTTTTGCGCCAATGTAATGCGTTAAAAGTTCTGTTTCCTGAACTGGAGCGCTTATTTGGTGTAGCACAGAGAGCTGATTACCACCCTGAGATAGACACGGGCATTCATGTGTTGATGGCATTGGATCAAGCAACCGCCTTGGATAATGACACGGCAACTCGTTTTGCGGTACTTGTTCATGACCTTGGTAAAGGCATAACACCAAAAGATGTTCTACCCAAGCACACAGGACATGAGGAGCGTGGTGTTCAACTGGTAAATGACCTCTGTGATCGCCTGAAAGTACCCAACCGCTACCGC
>Ga0181555_1001083_pt1 | contig 25438 bp, 22 predicted proteins | sample 011ome_15_FD_145601 | JGI IMG/M metagenome (GOLD analysis project Ga0181555, IMG submission 145601) | Coastal salt marsh microbial communities from the Groves Creek Marsh, Skidaway Island, Georgia - 011504AT metaG (spades assembly) | ecosystem: Environmental > Aquatic > Marine > Intertidal zone...
GGCGGCTGTGCTGGCTTTGAATACGAATGGGGAACCCTACAAGTAGAAGAAATTGAAGAACATGACTTTGTAATAGCATGTGATCAAGGTAGTTTAGTTATAGGCGCACACAGTTTAATGTTTTTAGCAGGAACAGAGATTGATTATGTTAAAAGCATAGTCGGTGCAAATTTTGAGATAAGAAATCCTAACGCAAAATCCGCATGTGGTTGCGGAGTTAGCGTAAATTTTGATATGGACAAGCTGGCAACCCCAGCAATATAAACGGAGTAATTTAAATGGCAAAGCAAAACATTGATATCGGCGTAGAGGGTAATGACGGCACAGGCGATAGTATTCGCGAGTCGTTTCGTAAAGTAAATGAAAACTTCCAAGAACTATACGCAGTATTTGGTATCGGTGGACAAATATCATTTACAGATTTAAGTGATACTCCGAACACATACGAAGGTAATGAAAATAAAGTTCCGTTTGTTAAGTCAGACGGTAGCGGAATGAATTTTCTTGAATTAGCATCAAACAATGCACTAGACGGTACAACTGATACTATTGGTTTTGATTTTAGTGTAGACGGAAAGTTAATTTTACAACAATTAGTTTCAAGAGTTGCAAACGATCCAGAGCCAACATTAGGCGGACCGTTAAACGCTGCAACACAACCTATTGCAAACGTAAGTGTATCACAAGCAGCCATTGATACATTTAACTCTGTACACGGAACAAATTTAACAACAAGTGCATTAGTTATTGACAAGGCATTTGCAGATAGAAACTATCAAGAAAAATCTGTTGCAGGTGGCGGACTAAGACTACCTGATGAGCCAGCTGATGTAACTCAATACACTCTTACTGCTACTGATTTAAGTCTTGGACACATGGTTGTTCCTAATCACGGCCTTATTGAAGCATTTAATGGTGCTGCATTTGTGTTCCGTACAACTGGAACTGCTCCATTTGGGGTTGTAAACGAAGGCATTTACTACGTAAGTATATTTGATACTGATAATATTTCTTTATACGAAACTGAAGAAGATGCAATTAATAAAACAGGACGTATTCTTTTAGCAGGCGGAACTGGTACATTTACAATTACTGATGCTGCATATGATCCTACATTACCTGGTAATTGGTTAGATAACGTTGCAATTCCACGTAAGAGTGCAGTTCGTCGCCAAGGCGATAATATGACAGGTGCTCTTAACTTGTTTGATCACCCAGGAGAATTAAAAGGAACTGGATTACCAAATGGTCCAGATGATTTGCAAGCAGCTACAAAACTATATGTTGACAATGCTGCTTCGTCAAGCCAAGTTAACTTGTATGTTAGCACATCAGGTAATGATTCTCAAGAATTTACACCAGACGGTAAAGAAGGTCGTAATCCTTCATATGCATATAGAACTATTAACGCTGCTGCCCGTAAAGCAGAAGAATTAATTATTGCAGCAGATTTTGAACCAGGTCCATATATGCAGACCATGTCATTCAATGACGGCGAATCTCTTGCTTTAATTGCTACAGCAGGTATTGAATCTCCGATAGCAGGACGTAATAATGCAAGAACACTGATCCTTGCAAACAAAGAATTTATTGCAAAAGAAGTCACTAGTTATATTAATTTTACATATCCAGAATTTGCTGGAACATATAATGAAGAAACTTGTCAACGTGATATAGGTTATATACTAGAAAGTGCTACATTAGATGCACTACTAGGAAATAACGCAAACTATCTATCACGATGGAGTGGTATTAGATACTATGCAAATGTTAGTGCGCAAAAAGCAATTGGCTCACAGCGTGTAGAAACTATTGCAGGTATTGAATATGCTAAAGCTCTAGTTCAAGATTATATTTTAACAAACACAGCAGCACCTACATATCAAACTAGAGTTGAACAATATATAGAACCTGCTATTGCACCGGACATACAAGCAGATGATGCTATTTCAGCAAAGTTTGATATTGTTTTAGAAATAATTGCAAATGGAGTACTAGATGCTCCCGCAGTAGTAGACGGAACAACTACTTATAAAATTAATATAAGAAATGGTAACTTTGGTTTTATTGATCAGGCAAACCCTGCAAACACTGATATCATTCCAGGTAAAGTTGTACGAGGTAAGAACTCAGGAGCAACTGCACGTATTATTGATTACAAATACGAAGCAGGTCCACGTGCTGTAAGTTTACCAGAAACTGACGAAATTGAGGTGCAGCTACTAAAACCAATCGAGTTTGAACCAGGCGAAGAATTAGAATATGGTAACCTTGTACGTGAAACACAAATTTCAATTAGAGTTGAAAGCGGAATCTATTATGAAGATTATCCAATTCGTGTACCAGCAAACGTAAGTATCAAGGGCGATGAATTCAGACGTTGTATTATACGTCCTAAAAATCGTGTGTCACAGTCGCGCTGGGCGAATACGTTCTTCTATCGTGATGCAGAATTTGATAGTCTAGTACTTGGTAAAAGTTCAATTGAGACTATTAATTACGAAGCTCAATTAGATGCATCAAGAGTTCCAGGAACATATACTGTTTCCGATTTTACTACTGACAAATTAGGACATTCAGCAATATTTGAAGTTACAGTTGACACCTTTGGGTCGATTGCTAACATAACTGTTACTGATCCAGGCACTAGTTTCCAGGTTGGTGAATTAATCAGGATTGAAGATAATATTTTAGGTGACGGCGGCGCAGCACCTGTACTATTTACAATTACTAAAGTTCCAAACGGTATTCAGTATATAAATCCATTAACAGGATCAGTAGATGGCTATTTTGGTTATCACTACTTAACGCAACCGGCTGCGTTAAAAAATACAGGTCCAGGATATGAAAACATCGGTAATTGGGAAACTGCTTCACTCGTATTAATAGACAATAGAGAATTTATACAAGAACAAGTTGTTAACTATATTGAAACTACTTACCCTGCACTTATTGGTGTTTACGGGCGTGTAAAATGTGCAAGAGATGCTGGCCTAATTGTTGATGCTCTAGTAAAAGATTTACGTGCAGGCGGCAATGAATTTTCATTAGAAGCACAAGGCGAATACTATGCAGGTGCAGTCGAAGCGGGCACTGAAGTCGAAACAGTTGCCGGTATTAACCATATCTATACATTAGCTAGTGATTTAATATTAGGCCAAGAACCTACTACATTGTATGGTCCAGGCGGCGATGTACCAACTAGTGAAAACTTAACATATTCCGCAGACTTGTTTAACGGTAATGCAGATCCAGATTTTTGGACAACTAATGTAACTTACAGATTAGGCAATGTTGTTAAATTTACCGCAGCAGGTATTGATCGTTACTATACTCCTACTAAAGAGCATGTATCAGGTTCTGTGTTTAATGCAGGCGAGATTGCAAGTTTCTGGAGGGAAATTGACGGACCAGATACAGTAATTGAAAATTTAATTTCAACTGTAGTATTTGCATTTAATGTAGAATACAATCCTCCATTAAGAAACACCGAGATGGATGTATTCTTAACTAACGATGCAACTATGATCAGAAACTTAACAGTTCAAGGTCATGGCGGATTTATGCTTGTACTTGATCCAGAAGGGCAAGTACTAACTAAGTCGCCATATATTCAAACTGGTTCTAGCTTTTCACAAAGTGCAAACAAACAAGCATTCCGAGGCGGCATGTATGTTGATGCCTTTGTAGGTAATAGTGCTGTACAAGTTATTGAACGTGTCGACGGCAGTCCATTCCGATTAAGAATTCAAAGTTTAGGAAGTCAAGCAGAACCACAAGGCTTGTTTGTAAGACGACCTGAAACTCCATGTGCGTTCTATATCGACGGACGACGTTTCCAGGTTAACGCTGTATCGCAATACGATCCAGACTTTGGTACTGCTGAACTTATTTTATCACCGAACTCAAACAGTGGACTAGGATTTAGTGGTATTACAAGCACGTTAGCAACTGGTGTTAACTTGGACACTATTGGAACATTCCAATTTGATGAAGAAAAATGTGCAAGAGACGCTGCCTTAATTTTAGAAGCAGTAAGCTATGATGTTGCAATCGGAACAAACTATAATTCTGTAACAGCCGGTCTAGCATATCAACGTGCAAATGCATACACTGTGCAAAATGATCAGAAAGCAGAAACAATTGCAGCTATTGGAGTTGCTAAAACAGAAGTTGCTGCATTAGATGCAATGTTAGCTGATTCAGCAGTACTAACTCGATCTGATGAAGGCTTTGACGAAGTTATTGATATATTAACTAATGGTGTAGTAAGCACTGACACATCTGCAGATGCACTAGTATTTCCAACACCAGGGGTATTACCAACTCCAGATGCCGACGATGCTGCATTAAGATTGCAAGCAAATAGAGATTTCCTAGCAGCAGAAGTAGTTGCATACGTTGATTTTAATACTCCTCCTGCAGGATATGATGATGTTAAGTGTGCAAGAGATGTAAGATATATTGTTGATGCATTAACATACGATATTTTATATGGCGGTAACAGTGCTACAATTACTAATGCAAGAGCATATTTTGTTGGAACAACAATTGATCAATTACCAACAGATCAACGTACTGCAACAGCAGCAGCGTATGCACATTTAGCAAGTGTTGTAAATGATCTAGTAATAGGAACTCCAGTAACTCCTACAGCAGGTAACTTACTAACTCCAGCAGTCGGCGGCGTCGATGCAACTGCTACCGAAGGAACACAACTACAAGATCTATTACAAATTATCGAAAATGTAGTAACAGACGGAACGCTAAACAGATTACCACAAACAATAAATCCAGATGTATCTTGGGCAGGTGGTAATTACATAGCCGGTCATTTAGCAATTTTAACTAATACAACACGAATTGTTCAAGTAACTGTACAAAGCGTTAATGCACCTATTAATATTACACTACAAACAGCTGGTAACAGATCTATCCTAGGTAACGACTTTACACAGGTTAACGACTTAGGTTACGGTCTAGTTGCAGTAAACGGGGCGCTATCTGAAATGGTGTCAATGTTTACATACTATTGCTGGGCAAGTTATTATTCGAAGAATGGTGCTGAAATTAGATCACTAACAGGATCAAGTTGCTATGGTGAATACGGTCTAATTGCAGAAGGTTCTGATCCAAACGAAATTCCAGATGCAGTTGAGTTGTATGAAGATATGGTACAACCTGCTAAAACATTTACTGCGAACGTTATTCTAACATTAACAGACCCGCAAATTATATCAGCAGGCGAAATACTTACACAAGCAGGATCAGGAGCGTTTGGTACAGTTGCAGTTGATACTAGCCAAGTAGGTGGTTCAAGAACTGTATATCTAACTGAAATAGATGGTGCATTTAATCAGTCTGGAGAATTGACAGGAAGTACTCTTGGTGCATTGGGCGCAGGCAGCGTGCCTACAGACGTTGACTCAACAAACTATAGTAACGCATTACAAACATTATCTGTATATGTATACGATATGAAGGATGTGCCATCTAATAGATCTGAGTTCGATGTTTATCATCCTGGTCGTCCTGCATTTGCTCGATATGAAATTGCAAACGTTGAAAAAATTATTCCAACCGTAGGGTCTTACTTAAATGTAGGAACAGATATTACTACAACATTTGTTGCTGGGCCAACTCCAACAGGAACTCATGCAGGAGCAATATTTACAGTATATAAAAATATAACCGACGGTTATACTGCTACTATTGAAAACGGCGGTACTGATTATGCAGTTGGAGATTCAATTGTAGTATCAGGAGCAGACTTAGGTGGTATTGATAGTACTAACGATTGTACTATATTGATCGAGGCTGTCGATGATGGGTCAGGTGCAATTACAGAAATTACTGTATCAGGTGTTATATCAGTAGAAGCTACAACACCTATGTTTAGTAATACAGTTTATAAATTAAACTTCTCTACTAGTGATGCACAATACAGTACAAATGGATTGTTGGAAGCCATATCATTTAATGTCATTGTTAACTACAGACGTAATCAAACTCATATAATTAGTGATTTGGCTCGTCCGGATGTATTAACAATTCGTCCAAGTACTGCATTAGTATGGAACGAAAATCCAACACAAGTATATAGAACTATTTCGTTCTTAACTAGTAACAGTATTGGAGACGAACTTCCAGATAATACATCACAAGCAGGAATGGATGAAAGTTACGATTACATCAGATTGATAGTTGACAGTGCTGCTGCACAATCTACTGATCTTGCAGGCGCAGGAACTACTAAAGGTGCTACTGCTGGCGACGTTAGACTTGCAGTTCAAGCTATTGCTGATGATAATGAAATATTTAGACTTAACAATAACCTAAATACTCCAGCTGCAAATAGGCCAGACGGATGGACTACAGCTACACTAACTCCACCTCCAATAATGACGTGGGGTGGTAAAAAACATTATGTATTTAACTATAGAGGTGTTAGTGTATTAGGCGTAGAAGTTCCCCCTGCAGAAGATAATGATTATGCACTCGTTGATCTCATTGATATTGATACTATTAATCAAACAGATGCAACAGGTATTGCAAGTACTGTTGTATTAGGAAGTGAACTAGTAACAATACGTTGTGGTTTGCAAGCAGGCGCAGTTGGCGATGTTACAGTTAATATTAGTACATGCCGTGCTACAGGACATGACTTCTTAGATATCGGTACAGGCGGTTTTAACAAGACAAACTATCCAAACGTTATTTTTGGTGAACCAGCTGAGAAGAAAGAAGCTAACGAAGTTGAAGAACGAGGCAAAGGTCGTGTATTCTTTGTAAGTACAGATCAAAACGGTATCTTTAAAGTTGGACGCTTTTTCCAAGTTGACCAGGGAACTGGTACAGTTACATTTAGTGCAAGTATTGCACTGTCTGACGTTGACGGCTTAGGCTTTAAACGTGGTGTTGTTGTTACTGAATTCTCGACAGATACTGCAATGACTGATAACGCCTCTGATACAGTTCCAACAGAAGGTGCTGTACGTGGTTATGTTAATAGACGTTTAGGTTACGATAAAAACGGTGTGCCAGTTGCTAACAAAATCGGTCCAGGTGTTCTTGCTCCTAACGGTGCAGTGCCAATGACTGATAATTTGAACGCAGCAGGCAATACAATTACAAACTTGAAAGCTCCGGTAACAGCATCTGATGCTGCGACCAAAGCCTATGTTGACGAAGGTTCAGCATCTGCGGCGGAATTAAAAGATCTTAGAAGTTTACAGTATAATGATGCTAGATATGCTGACGGGCAACTAATTATCGGAACTGGATTAAGAAAATTAATTATATTGTCAGGTTCTATAGTAGGCGGTCCGTTTGAAGCAGGCCAGACTATAACAGGAACAATTACGGGTGCAACAGGAACTATTGTTGATGTACAAGAAGGACTATTCAGTATTGAAGGTAATATTACTGAAATTATATATACTCCTTTAACTAGTGTGTTCTCAATAGAAGATGTTATTACAGTATTAGGCGGAGCAGAAGGACAAGTTGCTGACGGACCAATTGACGAGTGGGCTAACGGTGTATTATCTAGCAGTAGTGATATTTCAGTAACAACAACTAGAGAATTAACTATTGTTGGATCAGAAATAACTGATAGATATACTAGTATAAACTTACAAATTAAACCGAATACTATTGTTAATGCAGATGTATCAGGTATTGCTCAAATTGCACAAAGCAAATTGAATATGAATGCTGCAACTACAAGAGTAGATGCTGTTGGAATCGGACAAAGTGACTTAGGTCTTGCATCGTTTGATGATACAAGATTTACTATTACAGACGGTTGGGTTACTGTTAAATCAGGAAGTGTTCCTTTAACTGATATTGAACTTATACCAGCTGATACTGTTGCAGGACGTAGTGACACCGGTATTGGTACTGTTAGTGCTGTACCATTTGCTACAGTTATTGAAAACGGATTAGGACTAGCAGATGGTGACTTTGTATCTGAAATTAGTTCAGTATTTGATCCGGGCGAAGCATTAATCAAAACTAGCGACGGTACATATGGTATTTCAAATGTTACTAAAACAGGTGAAGTTAATAGTATTGTTAAAACAGATGCTAATGGAAGTATTCAAGTTAACTCGCTAATACTAGGTGGTAACAGCAGCTATGAAGTGTTATCACTTAACACAACTGAATTAGTATTCAAAACTCCGTCACAAGGTGTTATACTAACAGCAGTCGGTGGAACTGGCGGATCAACTCCAACTTATCCAGACTTACAAATTCCAGGTAGTGTTAACATCGGTAGTACAGGTGTTACACAATCAGTACTACAAGGACTTTCAAACTTTAACAACGAAAAGCGTCTTGCTGTAGATTGGATATACTCTAGCTTTATGGAAGCAGCTAGTGAAAAGGGAACAGCATCAACTGGTATTGCATTAGGTGCAGACACTGGTAAGACAATTGCAGGTGAAGTTGGCATTGTTACTGGCGACAGCGGAACAAGTTCTAGTGTTGTACCGTTTATCTTTAGTAGTGCTGGTGCAAGACCAGATACTGACAATACTTACGATATTGGTACTGCTACTAAAAAGTATAAAGACATTTATGCAACATTATTCCGCGGTACTGCAACTGAATCATATTACGCTGACTTGGCAGAGAACTATCTTGCTGATGCAGAATATGCTCCAGGAACAGTACTAGTATTTGGTGGAGATGCAGAACTTACAGTAACTACTGAAAAAGGTACACATCGTGTTGCTGGTGTTGTTTCAACTAACCCTGCACACTTAATGAACTCACACATTGAAGGTGAAAACATTACTGCGCTAGCACTACAAGGTCGTGTACCATGTAATGTAGTAGGTCGTGTTGCTAAAGGTGACATGTTAGTTGCAAGTGCTATACCTGGATATGCATGTGTAGATAACAATGCAAAAGCTGGTACTATTATTGGTAAAGCATTGTCTGCTAAAGGCGATACTGAACGTGGTACAGTTGAAATTGTTGTAGGTAAGCACTAATGGAAAAAAATAAAGTTGATAAACTAGTAAAGGACGGTGTTAAGGCTAGCACCGACCAAAAAAATACCCAGGAAAGGCAAGTAATTGCTCATGCTGGAAAATTAAGAGTACAAGTAGGAATGGGGAAACCAAATGGCAAAGCAAACAATTGATTTAGGATCAAGTGCAAACAAAGGTGACGGAGATCCGTTGCGCACAGCATTTACAAAAGTTAATTCTAACTTTGACGAATTGTATGCCGCAGATGATACCTTTATTAGTTTAACTTCATTAAAAGCAGTAGTTGCAGCAAGTGCAGACTTTGCCGACTTCCAAGCTAGGATAGCAGCACTTTAATGAGATACGATAAATATACTAAACGGGATACAACAAATGGCAAATAGATTTCCACTAGTACTAGACACAGCAGACGGTAATAAAATTAAAGAAATCCCGGCAGGTGATAACCTTGATTTAAGAAATACAAGCATTGTCGATGTACAAAATATTAATGCACTTGGCACTATTAATGCTGCGTTTGTTACAGTAAACGGACAACAGTTAGTAGCACAGCAATTTGCTGATTTAACTGATACTCCAGCAACATATGCAGGTTCAGAAGACTTTTTTGTTAAAGTAAATGCAGCAGGCAACGGTCTAGAATATCGACCGCTTAGTGATTTAGGTAATATAGATATTGACACTGTTACTGTTACCCAAGACATTATTCCAGCAATAACTAATACAGGTAATGTAGGAACTACAGATAATCAATTTAGTTCAGTTAGGGCAAATGATTTAATCGGTAATTTAAGATCTTTTAACGGAGTAATGGTTTTTGATGCTGTTACAGGATTAATTTCTTATGGAGCATTACAAGGTGCTCCGGAATTTTTATCAGAATTTGAAGATGATATCGGATTTTTAAAAACTACTGATTTAGACGAAGCACTTGATGGTCTGTTTAGTGATGCAGCTTTTGTAACAGACATACAAGGAAGTGTATTTGCAGATGATTCAACTACGTTAGTAGATGCTGTAGGCGGTGTCATTCGCGGTGATACTGAATACGTTGGTACTGGATTTATTAGAGGCCAGAATATTGTTATTCTTGCTGATAATACTATTAGTTTAGGTGAAACATTAATAACTGCAAATATTAATCCAGATGTTGATAGAACTCAATCAATAGGTACTGTTGATAGCAGATTTGGCAATGGATATTTTGCTACATTTAATACAGAAATCTTAGAAGTAGAATCGATCAACAATGGGTTAGGGTTAGGCATTGGTATTATATCGTCTACAACTGACATAGAAATTAATGCAGGTAATAGGGTTAAAATAACTGGTGGAGTACCGTTTAAGTTTTCAAGTGCAACTGCTACTGAACTATTAGGAGTAGCTGGACAAAATGGTGATGTAATTTATAATACAACAACTAACCGTTTACAAATGTACCAAGGTGGTGCATGGAAAGATGTAAATGGTAATGTTGAAGCAACTTCAGGTACGTCAAACTTTAATGATGTTGTAGTAGCAGGTGACTTAACTGTACAAGGAACAACTACAAGTATAGATACAACAAATACTACAATTACAGATAATGTTATTGTTCTTAACAACGGTGAAGTAGGCGCAGGTGTTACAGCAAGTACTAGTGGTATTGAGATTGATAGAGGAAGTGAAGCTAATAAAACATTAGTTTGGGACGACAGTGTTGATAAATGGACTGTAGGTGCAGAGACCTTTGTTGCTGCTACTTTTGAAGGTGACTTAGCCGGTGATGTTACTGCAACAGATGTTCAAATAAACGGTGCAACAAGTAGAATTACATTTAACAGTTTAACTGCTCCTGAAATTCGTAACACTGATGGTACAGTTAAAGTTGTGATGTTTGGAGAAGATTATAGTCCGGGTACGGCACAACTATTTGTAGAAGCAAATGATGTTTGGTTGTATTCAGACTTACTTGTAGAACAGAATACAGTAGTTAAAGGCAATGTAACAGCAGCAGCATTTAAAGGTACATTTGTCGGCGATGACAGTACAATACTCGTAGACGGAGTAGCAGGCAAGATTGTCGGTAATGTTGAAACTACATTTGGCACATTTACTAATGGTCTAACAGTTGAAAACATTTATGCAAGTAATGAAGTCGGTGTAAACATTGGTGCAGGCGGTTATAATAATCTAGTAGTTACATCAGGTAAAGTTACAGTCCAGAATGTTTATTTGAACGCCGAAGCAGGTATCGAATTTGGATCAGCTACTGGTTACTTTACCGAAGTAGCAGAAGATGGTAACTTATACATTAAAGGTTCAAGCACCGACGGAGATATTATCGTTAGAACCAACGCTAGTGGACTTGGGCAATACGACTTTATATTTGGAAAAGATGGTAGCTTAACATTACCGGGAACAGTTTCAGGTGACTTAATTGGTAATATCGATAATACTACATTAACAATAGGTACAACAGACGCAACAACAATTGAAATAGGTAATGCAACTAGCACAACTACGGTTGTTGGTAACTTTACATTGCCAGATGCATTAATTGTAGGCGAAATTACAGCAGATGACAGTATCTCAATTACTACAGCAACCGGCGACGGAAATGCAATTAGTATTGGTCCACAAGGTACAAACACATTTGTTAATTTAACTGCTGATAATATTAGATTCTATGGTCCGGTGGTAACAGAAATTGATGCATCAGCTGGCGTTAAAGGATCTGTAACTGGTTCTGATGATACATTGCTTGTAGATGCAGTAAATAGCATAATTCCAAGTGCTAATGTATCAGGAACAGAAGCAACTAACTGGAATACTGCTTATGGTTGGGGTGATCATAGCACAGAAGGGTATCTTACTGCAATACCCGGAACATATGTACAACAGGGCGAGCAGTTTGTTGGCGATCTAACAGGTACGGTATTTGGTGACGATTCAAGTGTAATGGTTGATGCTGTTAATTATGCATTTATTGGTGACACTATGACACTGAATGTATTGACTATAGAGCCAGCCGAACCAGTAAACGGTATGATGGCAATTGCAGATGGAACAACTTGGGATCCGACACTTTCAGGTGTAAACACATTAGTAGTTTATCTCAATGGTTGGAAACAGATACAAACAGCATAATTTAGGAAAATAAAAATGAGCGAAAAAGAATATATTGTAACGTTAAATAAAAATGTAGATTATGCAGCATTTAATCAAGAAATGATTGCTACTACTGGAGCAGGAGACATTCCGTCTCGTTCTGTAGTAGTTGCAAATGCAAGACCAGGAAGTCAGCGTAACACTCATTATATGCTTACTGTTGAAGAGGCCGCAACACTTGCTGCTGATTCTAGAGTACTTGCTGTTGAATTGCGTCCTGATTTAAGAGATGATATTCAACTTGTAAGACGGGCAGTGCAAACTGGAGATTTTTCTAAAACATTAGAAGACCGTGGGTTTTTTATAAACTGGGGTCTTCGCAGAATTAACGAAGAAACTAATCCATACGAAAACGATGCTGTTAACGGAAATTACAATTATACATTAGACGGTACTGGTGTTGATATTGTTATTCAAGATAGCGGACTGCAAGTAGATCACCCAGAATTTCAAGATGCTAACGGTGTAAGTAGAGTACAACAAATCGACTGGTATGCCGAAAGTGGTTTGCCAGGTACTATGCCAACTGCTCATTATACAGATTATGACGGCCATGGTACACATGTTGCAGGCATTGCAACAGGAAAGGTATATGGCTGGGCTAAAGGTGCTAATATTTACTCAGTGAAGGTTGCAGGGCTAGAGGGTCCAACAGATCCAAACGTAGGTATTCCTGTTGTAGACTGTTTTGACATTATTACAGCATGGCATAATGCAAAACCAATTGATCCAGCAACAGGATATAAGCGTCCTACTATTGTTAATATGAGTTGGGGTTACGGGGCATTATATACTGCCCCTACAGCGATTAACTATAGAGGCGTATCACATACAGGTACTGAAATTGACGAAGTAAGTGAGTTAAGTGCATATGGATTAATACTAATAAATTCAAGCACTCCGGGATATTACAGATCGCCGGTAAGAATTACGTCTGTTGATGTTGATGTACAAGAAATGATCGACGCCGGTATACACGTTTGTATAGCAGCAGGAAATAGTTATCACAAAATTGATGTTACTGGCGGTGATGATTATGATAATAACCTAACCAATGACTTCTCTGGAACAATTTATTATAACAGAGGATCAAGTCCGTTTAGCGAGGAAGCAAATATCGTAGGAAATATTGATTCTGAAATTAATGAAGATACTTTAGAACAAAAAGCACTAAGCTCAGAATCAGGGCCAGGAGTAAGTATCTATGCGCCCGGAACAAATATTATGAGTTGTACATCTACAGTTAATAGATTTGCACCTAACATCGGTCCTTATCCACCAAATGACAATTTTAGTATTACAAACATTAGTGGGACTAGTATGGCAGCACCTCAAGTTGCAGGAGTAATTGCATTAAATGCTCAAATAAATCCTAATCTTACTCCTGCACAAGCTAAAGCGTTTCTTAATAACGTTGCAGCAACAGATGTAATACATACAACTAGTCTAACTAATGATTATACTGATCATCGCAGTATTAAAGGCAGCAATAATAAATTTGCCTTTAATAAATTTAATAGTGCAGTACAACTAAGAATAGGTAACTAAGGATTTTATTATGGCAGTTCAATTAATTAATATAGGGCAAATAGCAAACGACGGTACTGGCGACGACCTTCGTGAAGCATTTTTTAAAGTAAATCAAAACTTCGAAGAGCTTGATTTACGTGATGATGAACAAACTACCGTCTCTAATCTTGGAACAATTGGAGAAGGACTATTTGCTAATAAAATTAACTACGATTTACAATTTAAAAAGATAGCAGCAGGTGATTTTATATCATTAGCTGTTGACAATGAAAAAATTGTTATTTCAGGAACAGGAGTTAGCAGTGTTTACATAGCAGGTGACACAGGTAGTGCAACTCTTGAAAATGCTGCTATATTTAATATTAGAGGTGGAAGCGGAATAACAACTAATGTTGTTGATAACATCCTAACTATCGAAAATACTAGATTATCAGAAATTGTAGAAGACACAACTCCTCAATTAGGTGGAAATTTAGACGCACAGGCGTATAATATTACTAATGTAAATTCTATTAACGCAGGATCATTTAATGGAAGTTTTATTGGAAATTTAACTGGATTAGTAAATGGATACAATCCTGCTATAGCAGGGGCATATTTTGAAGATCAAGCATGGGATTTTTCTGATATAATATATAGTCCAACAAATATTATAGAGTGGTTAATATCATCAACCGATGTTGACATGGGGTCAATAGTAAATCCTGATTCACGTATTATCGACAACGGAACATTTGTATAATTCCAATAAATACGTAGTATAAGGAATTGATTAATGTCTCAATTATGGAATATAGCAACAGGACAACGACTACAAACACTAATTGAAAGATCAGTGATAGATATCCAGCTCCCTGTTGTCGAGGGATTGGATATCTCTTTAGAAATTATCAGCGGAAGAATACCGGCTGGAACAAGACTAGATGGAACCAAACTTATCGGTACGGTATACGAAGTATCGTATAACACTACATTTACTGTTGTAATTAGAGCATACTATGAAAGTATATTTGAAGATCGAACAATAGAATTTGTAGTCACTGGTCCAGATGATCCTGTATGGGCAACTAATCCAGGATTATTACCAATAGGATCGAACAATAGTTTATTTGTATTAGATAGTACACTAGTCGACTATCAACTAGTAGCAACAGATACAGATTTGTCAGCAGGCGATTCTCTTAATTACTTTATTGCTAGCGGAGACGGTGTTTTACCGCCAGGTATTACATTAACTGAAGACGGAAAACTATACGGAATTGTTGAACCATTGTTATCACTAGATAAGCGGTATCAATCAGGCGGCTATGATGCAACACCGTATGGTGGACTTGCGTTAGATTATGCTGTATTAAGTTCAAACGGTTATGGTAGTTTTTATTATGACACAGTGTACTATGATTACAACGAATCAACTGCAAATGTTAGAAAATTAAATAGATATTATCCATTTGCTGTTACTGTTACAGACGGTGAAACATTTGTTAGACGTGAATTTAAAATTTATTTAGTTGGTGATGATTATCTTAAAGCAGATAACACAATTATGAATTCTAGCACAGGTGTGTTTACTGCTGATAATACGAATGTAAGAACACCAGTTTGGATTACTCCTAGGGACTTAGGTTACAAACGTGCTAATAATTATACAACAATCTATTTAGATATTATTAATAACTGGACGTTAGAAGGTGTATTAGTTTATACATTAGAAGATATTAACGACGACGGTTCTGTGTCAATACTACCTCCCGGTCTGTCATTAGATAGCCAGACTGGAGAAATTACTGGAAGAATTCCTTATCAACCAGCAATTACTCAAGACTACTCTTTTACTGTTAGAGCTACTAGAATAACCACTGATTTAGATACAGTTAGTATTTTTGCAAACTTCTACGAAGATACATTATTAGGAAATGATAGTTTTAAAATATATAAAATTGACTTAACTGGCGATATTGATGGTGTAAATGATTTATTTGAATTAATTGGACGAAATATAGTTTTAAATAATCGTCAATACAAAGTTGTAAACGTAGATAGCAGAAATGCAGACTATGATATTGTATTTTTAGATACCCCACTACTATCTAATGTAGACCTATTACTAACTAGATCTGCGGCAATTGGACAAGATCATATGTTTGTTTCTAGATTATCAGAAACAAACAAATCTAAGTACGCTAATAGAATATTAAAATTTGGAGTAAATGAATTATACACAATTAATACAATAACTCCTTACATTGAATATCTAATTACACAAACTGATCCATCATCTGATGAGATATATCCAAGTGGCTCGCCGAGAAATATAGAAGTAAATGAAAACTATTTTGTAGGCGATTATGTTGTTAATACTAGTAACACAGGCGGCAATGGAAAAATATATAAGTGTGTGGTAACACATAATACGCAGCCACAGTTAGATGAATTTGGTGATCTTATAGTTATTGATGACATTATTCAAATTAATTTTGTAAGTGCAAATTGGATAGAAGTTGCAGAAACATTAGCCGACTTATCATTAGCCGATAGAATTGTTGCAACCAAGCAAGCACTACAATCTGAATATAATGGAACTGCATACATTGATGTTTTAGCTAATAACCAATGGAGAATTAGAATACCAAGCACTGCTAGATCTAGAATATTTGCAAATATTAGAGAGTTTTTTGCAATTAGTACTGATAGTACACAAGTAAAGGTAGAATTAATTCGAGATAATGAAGATAAAATTACATTCGATGTAAACTTATCAAGACGATTAACCCAAAATACCAATGTCGGTGTTGCATTATTTAAAAATGAATACTTCAGTAAAAATATTATAGTTGCAGCAAACGATGTAGTTGATATTCCAAGTACTGCAAAGACATTTGATATACGAGTAATTGGAGAGATTGATAGTAACATTAGCTGGATTACACCTCCGGACCTCGGTTCTATTAATGCAAACTTTACAAGCACATTTAAGCTGGTTGCAGAAACTACTGTGCCTGATACTAAGATGATATACTCCCTAGTAAGCGGAAAGTTGCCTTACGGTTTATCTCTTACATATGATGGTGAAATTATCGGAGCAGCTAGACAGTTTGGTAATCTCGAAGAACGCGGCCTTACTAGCTTTGATATTAGTTTAGGCGGTGATGCAGGCAAATGGGACGGTACATTCCCTGGAGATACCACGTTTGATAGATCATATAAATTTACAATTCAAGCAAGAGACAGATTTAATTTTACAGCAATTGAACAAACGTTTACATTAGCAGTAAACACTCCAGATAATAAACAATATACAGACATTTATATGCGTCCTATGTTAAAAGAGCAAGAACGCAGAATGTACACTAATTTTATTAGTAACCCTGATATATTTGAACCAGAAAAGATTTACAGATCAACTGATCCTGTATTTGGATTGCAAAGAAATTTAGATATGTTAGTATATGCAGGAATCGAAGCAAAAAATATATCAGAATTTGTAGCAGCAAGTGCTAAAAATCACAAACGTAAAAAGTATATTTTAGGTGATATTAAAAGTGCAATAGCTATTGAGCCGGGAACTACTGATACAGTATACGAAGTTGTATATATTGATGTAATTGATCCTGCTAATTCTAAAACAAGTGTAAAAACAAAGTCACAAATATCTATTCAAAGTAAGAATAAAATTACAGTTGATAGTATACAATATGCTGCAAAGGACGATGAAACAAGAACCGGCCTAGGATATGATTCATTACCAGTATACGGCCGAGGTATTGTAAGATTTGTTTTTACAGATAATGAAAATATTATAGTAGATACTAGAGATAATACCTATACAGTAAATGCAGATAATAATGATTTTGTTGTAACTGTTCGCGATACAGGTGATGTAACTGTTACATTACAATTGAGTGATAGTGAGCCGCAGCGTCTTCGTCCGCAGCCAACTACTAATACAATCAAAGCAGACTCTAACGCAATCAAAACTAGTGCTAGTACAGATCAAACAAAATATATATCTAGTACAGACCAAATGCGTGAAAATATTTCTCAGGTAGGAGCAAACGAACGAAATTATCTCCCACTATGGATGAGAACTTCGCAAGAAGGTTATCAAGAATTAGATTATCAAACAGCAATTCCTATTTGTTACTGTAAACCGGGATACGCATCTGATATTATTAGAAATATTACAGCATACGGATTTGATCCAAAAAATATAAATTACGATATTGACAGATATATCATTAAGCGAACAGAAAATGTAAATATTGATCAATACATATTATTCGCAAATTATCAGTTCAACGTATAATACTGATAAATATACAAAAGAGGAAACAACATGGCCAGCAACATCATTAGCGGAACAATCGACGGAGAATTTCCAGTAGCAGGTATCGATAATGATACTCAAGGGTTTCGCGATAACTTTACAATTATTAAGGCAGGATTGCAAACAGCAACATCTGAAATAACTGCATTGCAAGATAACACTGCAAAATTAAATGCGTCAAACGATTTTAACGGAACAAACATTGCTGATGCTAACTTACAATTAACAACTGAACAATATCATAATATTGGTACAGTAATTGGTGGGCAAAATATCAGTTTTTTAAACGGACATTATCAAAGTGTAATTGTTAACTTAAACGAAGAGACTAACTTAATTAACTTCAATTTAGCCGATTGGCCAGACAGAGATGGTTTAGCAAAAATGACTGTTCAATTCTTTGGCAATAGTACTGCTAAAGAAGTTACGTTTACTGTAGATAGTGGCGGCACTATTAAGAAAAACTCTACATTCCCGACAACATTTGTTGTAGATAGTTCAACTGATCCTATTATTGTAGACTTTTGGACATACAACAGCGGAACTATTGTATACGCAGAATACAAAGGAAGATTTGAAGCATAATGCTCAATCCACTAGTAGACAGTTTAGCTGATTATAACTTAACACAGTTGGAGGACAAGATAATTGAACTCCAACGTAAGTATTTTCAGACTCGAAATCCAGGATTGCAAGCTCAGATTGCAAACATCCTAGAGATTTACAAAGAAGAGCTTTACACTCGACGTGCAATTGAAGCTCAAAGACAAAGAGACCAAGACGGTAATAATTCACTTGACAGTTTAATCAATATCAGTTAAACTGTTTACATGCTTATGAAAACAGATGAACTAGGTATACCACGTTTCACGAATCGTGACCTTATTGATATGATCTATAGTGGTCATGTTGACAAGTGTCATGTTGTATTGTGCGATCCTTCAGATGATATAGAAAAGTTTAACGCAGCAATGCGTGAACAATACCTGCCCGAACTTACAAAATATATCCCATTAGATGTAGATCAAAAGACTTTTGACGGTGTATGTCAAAGTGAATGGTTTATGCCTGACAAATATAAAGAACTTGATATAGGTGCAGATATAATGTCACGCCTAATTCATACTATGCAAATTTACGATCCATATGACATGCAAGAAACAGCAGAATGGACTAGAGTTTGCGAAGAACTTGAAGCGTTTAGAGAACGCGGCATGGAAGACTTGTTACGCTATATGGTTTATCTTGTAGACTTTATGCGTGAGAATAACATTGTATGGGGCGTAGGTAGAGGTAGTAGTGTAGCAAGTTATGTGCTATACTTAATAGGTGTTCACAGAATTAATTCAATCCAATATGACCTGGATTGGAGAGAGTTCCTGAGATAAGTACTAATATAATTAAAGGAGATTAGCAATGGCTAAAATATCACCAGCAAAAAAACAGCATAGAAGTATGCGTGGTAAAACAGTAGATATGGATCTATTAAGAAAAAGAAATGAATTGACTCCAGCAGTAGGTAATGCTCGAGTAAATGCACGGGGCGACGAACTTGGTCCAGGCGGACAGATTGTTAAAAAGCGTGAAGAAATTGTTAAAGAGCATTATGCAACAGCAGGACAAGTTCGTAGCGGCATCAACAAAACTGCAATAGTTGCAGACGAACCAACAGCAGTTCCAGAAGTTAAGAAAACTGCAACTCGTGCTAAAAAAGAAACACCGGTTGTAATTGAAGAGCCACTAACTGTAGCTGAACAAGAGTTGTTAGACGAAGACAGTGAGTGGGTAGAAGACGAAAACGGCAATTTTGTACCAAAAGGTTAAACAATGAGTATTCAATTACATAAAGTTAAAGGCAATCCAGTAGCAGTAGGCAATCGAGTACTTGTAACAGATATGTATTTCGGCGAACAAAAGACTACAAGCGGCCTAATTATCAAAGATGATGACGGTACTACTCGTGGAATTTATCCGCGCTGGGCTAAAGTACATTCTAAAGGCCCACGAAACGAGGATGTGTACGATATTGGTGATTGGATTTTGATAGAACACGGTCGTTGGACACGTAGTTTTACTGTAGATACACCAGATGGTGACGTAGAGATGCGTATGGTCGAAACAGAAAGTATTTTAGGTTATTCTAAAGAAAAGCCTAAAGATGTGTATATCGGTAGTGAATATGCAGACGGTGAACATGCTACCGTAGATCCAAGTGCATTTGTAAATCCAAACTATTAAGAGGCAGACATTGACTAATCCATTTAAAGATGTAGACTTATTTCAAACAGCGTGTGATCAAACTCCTAGTATTGACAACTATACTATGTATCTTGATTTAATTACAGAAGAAACAGGCGAACTAAAAGACGCTATTATTGCAGGCGACCAAGTAGAACAACTTGATGCACTTGTAGATATTCTCGTCGTTACTATTGGTGCTATCAGAGCAGCTGGTTGGGACGGTGAAGCAGCATGGAACGAAGTTATGAAAACTAACTTTGCTAAGATTGATCCTACTACAGGCAAAGTAATTAAACGTGCAGATGGTAAGGTACTAAAGCCAGAAGGCTGGAAGGCCCCAGAACTTGCGCAATTTGTAAAATAATAAAGAAGTTATAAAACAATGCTGTATATTTTTGGTGATAGTTTTTCAGTAAGCAAAGAATACTTTGTAACTACACCAATTTATAAAAACAACCAATCGTTAATTGAACAACAAGGTTTAGTAAGTTGGATTGATGTAGTATCCAACAATTTAAACACCGAAGTTGAAAATTATTCTACAATAGGAGCAGGCAACGAATGGATAATGAATCTAGTATTAAATAAATTTGGTACTTCTATTTCAGATAATGATTATGTTATTGTTCAGTTGTCTGCTTCAAATCGAAGATGGTTCTTTAATGATCGTCCACATCTAGGAAATTTTCATAATACCGTATTTGGTGATGCTGTAAGTAAAAGCGAACAGAAGGCTGTTGATTATTACGGAAAGTATTTGTGGAATGAAACAGCTGATGCGGTTAATTTAAATCTAACTCTATTAGCACTTAAACATATTGCATTAAATACCAAGGCTAAGGTGCTAGTCATAGCAGCATTTAATGAGATCCTAGGTGTTAAGGGTTGTTTGAACAAGGCATGTTTTGAAGAATTTAACGATCAAGATCTTATATCAGCATATTATCGTGAACACGGTGGTGATTTACGATTAAACCATTTAAGCAAAGACAATCATATTATTCTAGCCGATCAAGTTATTAACTTTTTCACTCAGGGCACAATGGTTGATTTTGATAATAAATTTATTAAAAATATTTACAAATAAATTACTTGACTCCTTAGCATTTATACGTTATAATATGTATAAAGCTAAGGAGTTTTCATGAAATTACCAACACAACTTACAGGTTTAGGTACTACTGGACTAACAGGAATTGTACTTATGACTCTGCACATTACAGGACACTTGTCAGGTTGGGCATGGCCTATCCTATATGTATTTTTAATCATTACAGGCATTGGTCAAGAAAATAGGAAAGTATAATGGCTACACACGGCACAATCGACCTAGAGACTATTGATACTAGTCCAACTGCAACTGTACTATCACTTGGTGCAGTTAAGTTTAATCCGCTGGACGACAGCGAACCGCATTCAGAACTTTATCTAAAGATTAGTATTGATGAGCAAGATGCACTAGGACGCACTGCTAGTGACAGCACAATCGAGTGGTGGGGCAAACAAGATCCTAAGATTATGGAAGAAGCCTTTGATCAAACTGGTGCAATTAGCGTAGATGAGGCTTTACGTCAAATTAGCAAGTGGGTCGTTGGTGTTGATACATTATGGGGCCAAGGTTACGGTTTTGACTATACCATACTGGAAGACATGTTCCGCCGCGGCGGAAAGCCGATTCCGTGGAACTTTTGGATTATACGGGATTCTAGAACACTATTTGGCTGTTGTCAGAAGGATCCACGTAAAAGCATGCAAACAGACCTGCACAATGCACTAGCAGATGCGTATTTTCAATCAAAAGCAATTCAAATTGCTTATAAAGAGTTAGGACTAAAACGATGAGTATGAACCCAGTACCGCGCAAATTAGAAACTGAAGACGATATTTTAATTAAAAAATACTTAAAAAACGGTGGCGAGATTACTTACGGTAAAAAGTATGCTCGAACTGAAGATATTGAATTTAAAGGTGGGTTTTACGGAAATCGCAAAACAAAAAAAGAAGGGGCTGACAAAGAATGAATGAATTATGGGTAGAAAAGTATCGTCCTAAAACAGTTGACGGTTATGTGTTTCGCGATGAAAATCAGCGTGAACAGATCAAAGGTTGGATTGATAGTGGAAGTATTCCACACATCTTGCTGAGTGGTAGTGCTGGACTAGGCAAAACTACTATTGCTAAGATCCTTATCAATCAACTTGATGTGCAAGACACTGATGTTATGATTGCTAACGGGTCTAAAGAAGCACGTAAGATTGAATGGGTTGACAAACTTATTACATTCTGTCAAACTATGCCATTTGGTGACTTTAAAGTTGTGCTGATTGACGAAGCAGACTACATGAACATCAACAGTGTGCAACCTGCGCTACGTAACTTGATGGAGGATTACAGTCATAGTGTGCGATTTATTTTAACTTGCAACTATCCTAACAAGATTATGCCAGCTATTCACAGTCGTTGCCAACACATGCACATTGCTAAGATTGACCAAGTAGAGTTTACAGCACGTATGGCTGAGATCCTTATCACAGAAGGCGTACAATTTGATTTGGACACCTTAGATACATATGTCAAGGCTTACTATCCAGACTTGCGTAAGTGTATTAACACAGTGCAGCTAGAGTCTCAGACCGGCACACTTGTTAACAAGAATGCAGATGATGGTTCTAGTGATGACTACAAACTAAAGATGGTTGACTTGTTTAAAGCAGGCAAGATTACAGAAGCACGTAAACTTATTTGTAGTCAAGTGTTGCCAGAAGAGATGGATGAAATCTATCGCTGGTTGTATGACAATATTGAGTTGTTCGGAAACGAAGAGCAACAAGACACTGCTGTGCTAACTATTAAACAAGGACTGGTGGATCATGCACTTGTTGCAGATCCTGAGATTAACTTAGCGGCAACGCTTATTCGATTAGCGAGAATTTAAATGCCAGAAATAATTAACAATTTTACAGTACACATTAATGACCCTGAAATTACTCCAGTAGAAATGAACCAATACTTAAACAAAAGATTCGGTGAGTATGGTGGGTGGTACATGGGTCGTAATTACGAGCGCCCTATGGAAGAATCGGTTTTAGAAGTTAGATTTGAAGGTGCTCCTGACAAGCGACATACTCTAATGATGCTTGAACATCCTTATACACTTATAAAACAAGATATTACAGAAGTAGTTAATGCTGATAATAAATTTAAAGAATTATTCGGAGAATAATAATGACATACTTAGTAACTGATAATTGTATCAAATGTAAGCATATGGATTGTGTAGAAGTATGTCCAGTAGACTGTTTCTACGAAGGTGAAAACTTTTTAGTAATCAACCCAGATGAATGTATTGATTGTGGAGTATGTGAACCTGAATGTCCAGTAGATGCTATTGTACCAGACAACAATGTAGACACTGATATTATTAAATGGATGGATATTAATCGTAAGTACAGTGCTGTTTGGCCTGTAATTACTCAGGCTCGACCAGAAGACGTTCCGTTAGATGCAGAAGCATGGAATGGTGTTCCTAATAAGTATGAAGAACATTTTAGCGAGCTTCCAGGCAAAGGAACTTATTAATGATTAAAGCTATACTAGCATGTGATGATACAGGCGGCGTAAGTAAGAACGGTACACTGCCGTGGCCGCATAATACTACAGACTTGCAATGGTTTAAGAATAATACAGCAGGACACGTTGTTGTAATGGGATCTACTACTTGGGAAGATCCGCATATGCCACGCCCGTTACCTAAACGTACTAATGTACTAGTTACTACACGCAAAGAAGACTATCCAGGAGCAGACGGTTACATTAGTGGTGACTTGTGTGCAGAGCTAAAAGAACTAGAAACAACTTGCCCAGGACTGATTATTTGGGTAATAGGTGGTCCAAATATCATTGAACAATCGTTAGGTGTCATTGACGAGTTTTATCTAAGTCGTATTCCTGGTGATTATGATTGTGATACACATTTACCAATTCGTAAAATTGATACTTTGTTTAAAGTTAAATGGGAAGAGGAACATCCTGAAGTTAAGTTTCAGATTATGGAGAAAAGATGAAGCAATATTTAGATGCTCTAGAATATATTTTTATTAACGGTAAAGACCGTGGCGATAGAACAGGCGTGGGCACACGTGGCGTGTTTGGTTATCAAATGCGCTTTGACTTGCGCAACGAGTTTCCAGCAGTAACTACTAAGAAACTTGCTTGGAAAAGTGTTGTTAGTGAATTGCTTTGGATGCTTGAAGGGTCAAGTGACGAACGTAGACTAGCAGAAATACACTATGGCAAGCCTAGAGAAGAACTTGTAGGTAAAACAACTATTTGGACTGCTAATGCTGATGCACAAGGCAAAGCATTAGGATATGTTAATGATGAAACTACAAAAGATCTAGGTCCAGTATACGGCCATCAATGGCGCAGTTGGGATGCTCAAATGGGATATGTTGATCAGATTGCAGAAGTACTTGAAAATATGTACTACAATCCAGATAGTCGTCGACACATTGTAAGTGCGTGGAATGCTGATCGTGTAAATGTAATGGCACTACCGCCTTGTCACACACTTTTCCAGTTTCATATTCAAGATGGTGAACTAAGCTGTCAATTATACCAGCGTAGTGCTGATATGTTCTTAGGTGTGCCGTTTAATATTGCGTCATATAGTTTGCTTACTCATATGTTCGCACAATTGCTAAACTTAAAAGTAGGCGATTTTGTATGGACTGGCGGCGATTGCCATATCTATCAAAATCATCTTGAACAAGTTCAAGAGCAGTTATTTCGTAAGCCTGTAACAGGTCCTACATTAGAAATGCCGGCGTTTAAGGACTTAGACGAACTTGTTAAAACTATTCCGTCACAGTATAAATTACACAATTACAATCCAATGGATTCAATTAAGGCACCAATGGCTGTATGAAACTTAAATTTATACAAGCATATATGGACGTTGCAGAACGTTTCGCACAATTAAGTTCGGCAACTCGACTACAAGTAGGAGCAATTGTTGTAAAAGACGATCGTATTATCTCTATTGGATATAATGGTATGCCCAGTGGTTGGGACAATAATTGTGAGAATCATATAGGGTTTGATAAAGGCAATCCTGTATTAAAAACTAAACCGGAGGTATTACATGCGGAAACTAATGCGATCGCTAAGTTGGCAAGATCGAACGAAT
>Ga0181555_1001087_pt1 | contig 25408 bp, 25 predicted proteins | sample 011ome_15_FD_145601 | JGI IMG/M metagenome (GOLD analysis project Ga0181555, IMG submission 145601) | Coastal salt marsh microbial communities from the Groves Creek Marsh, Skidaway Island, Georgia - 011504AT metaG (spades assembly) | ecosystem: Environmental > Aquatic > Marine > Intertidal zone...
TTCACCGCGGGACTCAGCGAGCTCAATCTGTCGTTGGCGCATCCGAAACCGTTCTTTTTGTTGATCTGAGTGTTCGTCCATGCAGTAGTGGCATTGAACACCCATCACGAATTCCGGTCGCAACTGATCCTCTTCGGTAATCGGACGGCGGCAGGCGTGGCATTGATCGAAGTCGCCAGGTTCCAGTTTGTGATTGACGGTTACCCGGTTATCAAACACAAAACATTCACCTTCCCAGGTGCTGTCGGTATGCGGAACTTGTTCGAAATAGTTCAAAACACCACCTTTTAAGTGGTACACCTCTTCAAACCCTTGATCCAGCAGGTAACTCGTCGACTTCTCACAGCGAATGCCACCGGTACAAAACATCGCTACTTTCTTGTGTTTCTTTGGGTCTAGATGTTGCGCAACCCACTCAGGGAATTCCCGAAAGGTCTTGGTCTCTGGATTGACCGCGCCTTTAAAACTTCCAACCTCATACTCGTAATCATTGCGGGTATCGATGGTGATTGTCTCGGGGTCAAGGATGAGCGCGTTCCAATCTTCGGGTTGCACATAGCGGCCCACTTTCATTTTTGGACTAATTCCTGGAACACCCAAGGTGACAATTTCTTTCTTCAATTTCACCTTCATCCGATAAAACGGAATTCCATCGGCATCCATCAAGGACTCTTTATATTCCAGTCGATTAAAGCGTCCATCCGCATCAAGCCATGCCCGAACCGCATCGATTCCTTCACGAGGGCCTGCTATCGTTCCATTAATCCCCTCTTCGGCAAGCAATAGCGTCCCTTGAACATCGTGCGACATGCAGGTATCGAGCAAAGGCGCTCTTAACGCTTGATAATCGGGAAGTTCAACAAATTGATACAGGGCAGCAACAACCAGCTGATTCATCGAGGATCCTTCTTCATTCCGCCTTTGCACGGCGGTGATGTCAAACGTGCGGGACTTTCAGCCCATTCAGATTCTGTGAAACATTGCATCGCCAATGCATGCACGCCCTGCTTTAACGCATCATCGGCTGCTTTGTACACCAGTTGATGTCGCTTCACGCGAGACAGTCCGTCAAAGTGTTCAGAAACAATCACCAAGCGAAAGTGTGTTTCCGAATGTTTTGGAACATTATGTCCATGGCTCTCGTTCTCTAATTCAAGCACGGACGGATTGAGCGCTGTGGTCAGCGAATTGTTTAGTAAGGTTTCGAGTTTCATCTGGTAATTATACTGAAGCTGCGGGCGATTAGGCGACTTTTCATCAGAGCCTGTCCAACTCACATGATTCTCACGAAACCAAGCGAGCGGATTGTCTCAATCGCGTCATTGCTGCCGGCTTCCCGATCAGAGAATCAATCCGTCTGCTGCAACCGACCGAGTCTCTCACCTTGATAGGCACCGCTTCTTACTCGCTGCCACCAGTCTTTGTTGGCTAAAAACCAATCCACCGTTTTGGCCAAACCTGATTCAAAGGTCTCTTGTGGCGTCCATCCCAGAGTAGAAGCGATCTTTGAGGCATCAATGGCGTAGCGCTTATCGTGACCCGGACGATCCGTCACAAAGGTAATCAACTCCCGAAAGCTTTGGATTCCCTGGGGTTTCGGGTTGACGCGAACATCCAATAAATCACAGAGGGTTTCCACCACATGTAAATTGGTCTGTTCGTTGTGACCACCGACGTTGTAGGTCTCACCCAATTCACCGTCGAAGACCACCTTGACCAAGGCACGGGCATGATCTTCTACGTACAACCAATCGCGAACCTGATCACCTTGGCCGTAAACTGGGATTGGCTGGCCTGCAATCGCATTCAGGATCGCGAGCGGAATCAGTTTTTCGGGGAAATGATAGGGTCCGTAATTATTTGAGCAATTGGTCACCACCACCGGTAGCCCATAGGTTCGATGCCAAGCGCGGACTAAGTGGTCACTAGAGGCTTTGGATGCGGAATACGGAGAACTCGGCTGATATGGAGTGTCTTCAGTGAACAGATCATCCATGCCATCGAGATCTCCGTAAACTTCATCGGTTGAGATGTGATGAAACCGAAACACTCCCTGCATGGCCTGATCGAGTTGCTCCCAATACTGCCGACTGACTTCTAATAGTGTGTAGGTTCCAACAATATTCGTCTCGATAAACGCCGAGGGTCCGTCGATCGAACGATCGACATGACTTTCTGCTGCTAAATGCATGACTGAGGTTGGCCTGAACGTCTCAAATAGCCGAGTCATCTCCACTCGATCGCAGATGTCTGATTGCGCAAACTGATAGTTCGGAGACTCAGAAACAGAAGTCAGAGATTCTAGGTTACCTGCGTAGGTCAACTTATCGACGTTCAGTACCAGCGCATCCGTCTCAGCAATTAAGTGCCGAACGACTGCCGACCCAATAAACCCTGCCCCACCTGTCACTAATACGCGATGTTGCATTAAGACGCTCGATTCAATGGGTTAGGTGCACCAACCAGGAACACCCGTGCTAATGACATCGCCTAGGATGCTCCTTGTGTCTCGCTGGTCGTCCGTACTCGACTCGCATCTTTAAACGAGCTACTGCCTACGACACTTTTCTCATTGATCGCGCTTTCACATTTGATGGGATCGCCACCACAAATCGCGCATTCGCCATCTTCACCATTAACTCGACCGATCCCGCCACAACTACCGGAAATCGGTCGGCGACCCATCATGACACCAATCGCCATGATCGCGACCAGAAATGAGAACACACCAAAGACGGTCAGAAATAAACCTAAATTCATTCCACTTCTCCTGCCAATAGACGCTCAAAACGTGGAGTCTGCTTCACGATAAAGGTATCACCAATCCGTTCAATGAACATGGCTGGAATTTTTCGAGAAACCGCCAATTCATAGCCTTTGTCTGGTCCTAACACCAATAGCGTCGTCGCCCAACCATCGGCCATTGCACATTCTGAATCCGCCACCGTCACAGAGGCCAGTTGATGAGTGACAGGTCGCCCAGTTGAAGGATCAATGGTATGTGAGTAGGCAACTCCATCAATTTCTCGATAGTTTCGGTAATCCCCTGAGGTTGCAAGCGCGACATTTTTTAACGATAGCACTTGCTCAACGGCTCGTTCCCCTCTGATTGGCTTTTCAACGGCAATTTTCCAGCCAAGACCATCTTTGTCCCCTTTGACGCGAACTTCACCACCAATTTCGACTAAGAAATTCGCATAGCCCTGATCATCGAGTAGTGTATAAATCTGATCAACGCCTAACCCTTTGGCAATCGCCGACAAATCGAGCCTCCGAGGCTCGCGTTTGATGATCGCTGCTCCACCATCGGCTTCTGGTGCGCGCACGGCAACAGCAGAAAATCCAACCAGTGCTTTGGTTGCGTCAATGACTTGATCTGAGGGTAACGCATCAGACCCAGCATCAAAACCAAACCCCCAAAGATTGACCAAGGGGCCGATGGTTGGATCAAACGCACCCGATGAGATTTCCGAAAACCCCAAGGCTTTCGCGGTCGTCACAGCAAACAGTGCACTGACAGGAAACCAGGTGTTCAGTTCATCGGATTGATTGAACTGAGAGATCTCACTATCCGGATCATAGGTCGACATCTGGCGGTTCACTTCAAGTAATACCGTCTCGATCTCCGTTTGCAACGCATCCTGGTCATGAGAAGCAATTGGATTGGCAATCACCACCGACCAACTGGTCCCCATGGTGCGCCCTGACAACTTCCTGATCTCCAGCTCACTGGAACAACCAACAAGCACGGCCAGGACAAAAAATGCCGCCAAAATGGCGGCATTTCTCGAGTAACGCATGGCATTAACCACCAAAGTCATCCAGCATGATGTTTTCATCTTCGACCCCAAGGTCTTTCAACATCTTGATGACCGCTGCGTTCATCATTGGAGGTCCACACATGTAGTACTCAACATCCTCTGGAGCTGGGTGATCTTTCAGGTAATTTTCGAGTACCACGTTGTGGATGAACCCGGTTTCCCCTTCCCAGTGATCTTCAGGTTGAGGATCTGATAGCGCCAAGTGCCACTCAAAGTTCTCGTTTTCTTGGGCCAACTGATCGTATTCGTCTTCATAAAAGACCTCACGCAAGGAGCGCGCACCATACCAAAACGAAATCTTCCGCTTGGAATTCAATCGTTTCAGCTGATCGAAAATATGTGACCGCATTGGAGCCATACCGGCACCACCACCGATAAAGACCATTTCGTTATCCGTGTCTTTGGCAAAGAACTCACCAAATGGGCCGAAGACCGTGATCTTGTCACCTGGTTTTAAGTTGAAGGTGTATGAACTCATCTGCCCAGGAGGCAGATCGGTCCCTGGAGGTGGTGTCGCGATCCGGATATTGAACTTCACCAAACCGCGCTCTTCAGGATAGTTCGCCATTGAGTAGGCGCGAACCACGGTTTCATCAACCTTCGACTCGAGATTAAAAAATCCAAACCGCTCCCAATCACCACGGTATTCCTCTTCCACCTCAAAGTCCGAAAACTTGACATGATGAGGCGGCACTTCGAGCTGAACGTAACCGCCAGCACGGAAATCCACGTTTTCACCCTCAGGGAGTTTCAGTGTGAGTTCTTTAATGAAGGTTGCGACGTTGGGATTCGAGACCACCTCACACTCCCAACGCTTCACACCAAAGAGTTCGGGCTCGACTTCAATATTCATGTCTTGCTTCACAGCAACCTGACAGGATAAACGCCAGCCTTCTTTCACTTCACCTTTGGTAAAAGCAGACGCTTCGGTTGGCAGAATATCGCCACCGCCTGACTTAATCACACAGCGACACTGTTGGCATGAGCCTCCACCACCGCAGGCTGATGGGAGATAAATCCCGGCATCAGCCAGTGTGTTCATCAATTTACTGCCGGCTGGCACCTGAATGCTCTGATCCGGATTGTCATTGATGGTAATCGTCACGTCTCCAGAAGACACGAGCTTCGACCGGGCAGCCAAAATGACAGCCACCAAGCCGATCACGACCACGGTAAACATCACAACGCCCAGGATAATGGTCATATTTTCCACGTTCTATGCTCCTTAGAGTGATACGCCAGAGAAGGACATAAAGCCAAGTGACATCAGTCCAACTGTGATAAACGTAATACCCAATCCCTTGAGGCCATCCGGTACATCCGAGTACTTCAACTTTTCACGGACACCTGCCAGTGCCGTGATCGCCAGTGCCCAACCGACACCAGCACCTAAGCCATAAACCACTGACTCACCAAAATTGTAATCACGCTCAACCATGAACAAAGAGGCGCCCAAAATGGCACAGTTCACGGTAATCAATGGCAGAAATACCCCTAACGCGTTGTAGAGCGCAGGAACATACTTATCCAAGAACATCTCGAGGATTTGCACTAAGGCTGCAATCACACCGATGTAGGACAAAAGCCCCAAAAATCTCAGATCCACATTGGCTAACTCTGGAGAGATCCAGGTTAATGCGCCTTCTTTCAATAACCCAGTCAGAATCAGGTTGTTCACAGGAACGGTGATTGCAAGCACGACGATGACTGCAATACCCAAACCCACTGCGGTTTTGATGTTCTTGGAGAGCGCCAAGAATGTGCACATGCCTAAGAAGAATGCGAGCGCCATATTTTCAATGAAAATCGCCTTCACAAAGAGGCTGATGTAATGCTCCATCTTAGGCCTCCTTCATCTTACTGTTTGGTGCGATTTTGAACTCATCAGCTTCGACCTGAGACGTTTTCCATGCGCGGATTCCCCAGATTAAAAAGCCAATAATGAAGAACGCCGATGGGGGGAGTAGCATCATTCCATTAGTGTAGTACCAACCACCTTCCGTGACTTTGGTCAAAATTTCGATGCCGAAAACAGAGCCGGATCCAAACAATTCCCGAATGAACCCAACCACCATCAAAATCACACCATAGCCAAGGCCATTACCAATACCATCAATAAAGGAATCTAGGGGGCCATTCTTCATGGCGAAGGCTTCCGCACGACCCATCACGATACAGTTGGTGATAATCAATCCCACAAAGACCGACAATTGCTTTGAGATTTCGTAAGCAAAAGCTTTCAGAATTTGATCTACCACAATGACCAACGACGCAATGATCGTCATCTGCACAATGATCCGGATCGAGCTTGGAATCTGGGAACGGATCACCGAAACAAATAAGTTTGAAAAAGCAGTCACTGCAATTACAGCCAGTGACATCACAAATGCCACTGACATGCTCGATGTCACCGCAAGCGCGGAACAAATCCCAAGGACCTGAAGCGCGATCGGGTTATCGTTGACGACCGGGTCGAACAACAGTTCTTTCGTTTTCGCCATTAGATCCGTCCTTGTTTCAAATTATCCAGAAACGGCTTGAAGCCCGAATCTGACATCCAGAATTTTAATAAATTATCCACTCCACGTGAGGTAATTGTCGCTCCTGAAAGACTATCAACGCCGTACATATCTGAGCGATCCGCACCACCTTTGACCAATCGCAGAGCCACGGCATCATCCTTATACACTTGCTTACCCGTCCACTGAATTTTCCAGTTTGGATTATCCACTTCACCACCAAGACCGGGAGTCTCGGCATGCTCGTAGAAACCAAGGCCTGCAACCGTATTCGCATCACCCTCTAAGGCCATAAATCCATACAGTGTCGACCAGAGACCGTAACCATGGATTGGCAGGATGATTTTCTCAACCTGTTCGCCATTTTCGATCAGATAAATTTTGGCGATCTTCGCTTGACGTTTGATTGATGCGATATCTTCATCACCAGATAGCTCACGATTCATGGATGGATCTTTCGCCGCTTTACGTTGGTTGTAGCGCTCTGCATCCATACCCTCGACAAATTCTCCTGTCTCAATATTGACAAGGCGAGTTGTCACCATCTGGAACTGATCAGCGATCGATTGCTCAGGATCATAGAGACCGGCTGCCTGCAAAATATTCATCTGCATATTGGCTTTTTCATTCACTGCTTGTGCTGGCCTCAAAATCACAGCCGCCGCACTCACAATGATCGAACACACCAAACACAAAACTAATGCGACCGTGACGGTCTTTTGGGTGGATTCATTACTGGACGACACTGCGCAACTCCCTTCGCTTGATGTTGGCCTGGACCACGAAGTGGTCAATCAATGGCGCAAATAAGTTACCGAATAAAATCGCCAGCATGATCCCTTCTGGGAATGCTGGGTTGACCACTCGGATAAGTACCGCCATCAATCCAATGAGACCGCCGTACCAATATTTACCGGCATTGGTCATGGATGCAGAGACAGGATCTGTCGCCATGAAGATCATACCGAAGGCGAAACCACCAACAACCAAATGCCAGTACCATGGCACGTTGAACATCGGGTTGGTGTCAGAGCCGATGCCGTTAAATAGCAGTGACGTCAGGACCATTCCGAGAAACACACCTAACACGATTCGCCAGTTAGCAATTCCCTGCACCAACAAAACCGCGCCACCAAGTAAGATGGCGAAGGTCGACACTTCACCGATCGAACCCGGGACATTACCAATAAAAGCATCAAACCAGGTAAAGTCTGAGATCACTTGATTCGCTGACGCTAACGCCTCAACGCCACCTTGCGCCATCATGCCCAGTGCTGATGCACCTGTGTATCCGTCAGCAGCCACCCAAACGGCATCGCCTGAGATCTGCGCTGGATAGGCGAAGTACAAGAATGCACGTCCAGTCAATGCCGGGTTCAAGAAATTCTTACCGGTCCCGCCGAAGACTTCTTTGCCGACCACCACGCCGAAGGTGATCCCGAGTGCCGCCTGCCATAACGGCAAATCCGGCGGACAGGTCAATGAGAATAGAATCGAGGTGACGAAAAATCCTTCGTTCACTTCGTGTCCACGGACCGAGGCGAACAACACCTCCCAGAATCCACCAACAATAAATACGGTGGCATAAATCGGTAGGAAATACGCAAACCCATAAACCAGATTGGTCCAGAGCGAGGGATTCATCCAATAGTTAGCACCCGCCAACCCTTCAATGAAGGCTCCCCGTAACCCATCAGGCGCCATGGCACCAGCAGCAATGGCTTCCGAGGCGTTTTGGCCTAAAAAGTAGGCACCAAAGAAGATCGCAGGAAAGGTACACAACCAAACTGTAATCATGATCCGTTTCAGGTCGATCCCATCACGCACGTGAGCCGACGACTTCGTCGTCGTTCCTGGTGCGTAAAAAATCGTATCAACTGCCTCATAGAGCGCGTAAAACTTCTCGTATTTACCCCCTGGGTGGAAGTTTGGCTCAATGCGGTCGAGATATGCACGTAGTGACATCATCAACTCTCCAGCTCAATTGTTGTGAGGTTGTCCCGAAGAATCGGGCCGTATTCATATTTCCCTGGGCACACATAGGTGCACAGCGCGAGATCTTCTTCTGCCAATTCAAGTGCACCGAGTTTCACCGCCATGTCGGTATCGCCAACAATCAACGAGCGTAGCAACTGCGTCGGTAAAATATCCAAAGGCATCACTTTCTCATAGGCACCCACCGGCACCATCGCACGAGGCGATCCATTGGTATTGGTGGTGTAGTCAACCAGTTTCTTCGGCATCAATTTGGACAGATAAATCCCCATCACCGAATGCTTATTGGTTCCAGGTGACAACCAACCAAATGGAACGCGCTCAGTGCCTTCTTCTAACACCGACACTTGTTGATGGTAACCACCGAGATACCCAGAAACACCAGCAGCCGTCCGGCCACCTAAAATCGATCCCGAGACCACGCGATGTTGACCATCGATCAGTTCACCAGCAGTCAAATCCTCAAGCGACGCTCCAACCCGGGTCACCACGAGACGTGGCTGCTTCACAGAGGGGCCAGCCAAACTCACCACACGCTCTGTTGATAACACGCCATCTTTAAACAAACGTCCGATTCCGATCACATCCTGCGCAGATAAGTGCCAGACCTCTTTTCCTTCACCGACAGGGTCAAGGTGATGAATGTGCGTACCAACCAGTCCCGCCGGATGTTTTCCTGCGAACGTCTCAACGGTCGCCGCCCCGGTATCAAACGATGCATCAGGTGCTCGGCACACAAACACTGACCCCTCAGTCAACGTCGAGATCACAGTAATTCCATCAACAAAGGCATCCGGCTGCCGCGCAATCGCCAACGCCTGATCACCTGCCAACGGATTGGTATCCATCGCATTGATGAAAATCGAATGAGGCACTGCGTCAATCGCTGGAATTTTTTCATAAGGACGACGACGGATCGTGGTCCAAAGGCCGCTTTCAACTAATTGCGCAACCACCGCCTCTCGATCCAAGGCACTCAGATCGGCGTGCGCATGAAAGGAGACCGCCGTCTCTTTGTCATCCAGTTCAATCACGACGGATTGGAAGACTCGGCGCTCTCCGCGGTTAATCTGCGTGACGACGCCAGACCCAGGAGCCGTAAATAGAACGCCCTCGTTCTTTTTGTCAGCGAACAACGGCTGGCCCAATTTCACCTGATCACCCTCCTGAACCAGCATCGTGGGTTTCATTCCAGGATAGTCAGAGCCGACAATCGCGACACGTGTCACTCCATTGGCTTCTCCGATTTCCTGCTTGGGTGATCCTTTGATGGGCAAATCCAGCCCAGTTTTGATCTCGATCATCGAGTCCATTCCTACCTTGAAATTTCCGACGCATTCAGAAGGCGTTCAAACTTAATAGCATAAGAAACTATGCCGATAGCGGTGGATGATTATAAGAATAGTTGGGTCGAATCGCCAGACTCAAACTCAAATTTCAGTAAATTTTTCGCACCTGCAACACACAATTCCTTCAATACTGACAAATGCGTCAGCAATCTCTCGCAGATTCAACGAATGCCCTGACAAACGGACTAACCTTTTGATAGGAGGATTGCGTATGAACCGGTTCATTATTTCTCAAAACTCAGGCATTCAGGGGGCTATAAGCACTTATACAGACCTCAAGTCTGTCGATTCGCGATCAACCACTGGCGATTATGTCGTGTTTGTCGATGAATCAGGCGATGCCAATCTTGATCCCATCGACCCTCGATTTCCCATGTTGAATCTGGTGTTCTGTCTTATCCGAAAGGACCATTACATCGACTTCGTCGTACCGCAATTACACCAACTCAAAATCGATTTTTTCGGTCACGCCGATCTCATCCTCCACGAATCCGAGATGCGTCGTCAAACTGGAGCATTTGCAATCCTCGCCGATAGTGACGTCTATTCACGCTGGATGCGGGAGTTACTGGCTTGGATTGAACAGACCAACGTTGCAGTCATCAGCGCCTGCATTGACAAAATCGCCTTGACTCGACGGTACGCACACCCCTTTGACCCCTATGATCTTGCGATCCGCTTTTGTTTAGAACGGACGCGTCAGTTTTTGGCGGCCAACAACCAAAGTCAACGACTGACGCAAGTTATTTTCGAGAGCCGCGGTAAACGACATGACCGAGCAGCCGGCCTTGAGTTTGATCAAATCCTCAAACAAGCCAATCCTCTTGGACATCATTTGCCCGACTTCAGTCAGTTCCCACTCGATCCATTATTCATCCCGAAACGAGCGAATCTCGCCGGCCACCAACTGTGCGATTTACTCGCCAGACCATTGGCAAAATGGAGTTTTAATGCAAGCTCTCATCGCAGACCGATGCAAATCATCCAACCGAAACTGATCGCCCACAAAGTCTTCCCACAGACTGGGTGGCGCCGTCCGCATCGGTCACAGAGATCCTCTTATTGGCCTGGAAACACCCGGCTCAATCCACCCGCAAATTCTTCACATGCACCACGATAGCCGCTCCAACTAGTCTTTCTAATCAGCCCTTCAACATCCGCCCACGCGTCCACATTGCAGGGTTCAATGTGGCTTTCTTTAAACCAGCGATAATGTGTTTGATTGCCTTCTCGTACGACTTCCGCAGGTTTCCCGAGCGCACGTTCAAGGCCGCTGATGTGTTGGCCCATGGCATTTCCTAAACCCACATTCATCTCATTGATCGCCTGCGATGCGCAACCGGTTAAAGCCACCATCAGGACGCTACTGATCATCCACTGTTTCATTTCACGTGCCTCCATTTCATGCACTGGTCGAAGAGTACGTTGAGTGCTTGAAAATCGATAGGTCCATCGGCATATTTCTATCAGTTTTCTCGGAGAGCTGATGTTTCCATACACCCGATATTTCGTCTTGATGATGACAGGCGTGCTTCTCGCATTCAGCCTCGCTGTCACTGCATCGCCGCGCGCCACAACGATTCTCGAAGAATTAGACCGGCCCTGGTCGATGGACTGGATCAGTGACGAGGAAGTTCTCATCACTGAGCGCGGAGGCCGCTTACTGCTCATCAATCTCGCCTCCAGCACACGCCAAATCATCAACAACGTGCCAGCAGTCACGGCTCGTGGTCAGGGTGGCCTCCTTGATGTGCGTGTCAGACGCATTGACAACGATCTCTGGGTGTATCTGGCGCTGTCTGGCACTCGTTCAGACAACACCACTGGCACAGAACTCTGGCGCGGGCGGCTGATTGATGATCAATTATTGGATGTGGAACAACTGTTTTCTCAGTCTCTGACCACGGACTCAGGTCATCATTTCGGTGGTCGATTGGCATTGACCGATCAGTATGTGTTTTTGACCATCGGTGATCGTGGTGACCGAGAGCGAGCTCAAGATCCCACCGATACCGCTGGATCGGTGGTACGTCTGCATTTAGATGGAAGCCCCCCGCCTGATAACCCTTGGGTGGGTGATTCTCAATATCGACCTGAGTTGTATTCAATTGGTCACCGCAATCCCCAAGGTCTCGCGTTTGACGCCGATGGCGTGCTGTATGCCCACGAGCACGGCCCCCAAGGTGGAGATGAAATCAATCGGATCGAGCCCGGTCTCAACTATGGCTGGCCAACCATCACTTATGGTCGCAATTATGGAATCGGGACCACAATTGGCGAAGGCGTTGCAAAAGAAGGTCTCGAACAACCACTCCTTCACTGGAATCCATCGATCGCACCCTCTGGTATGGCGTTTTCCATCGGGCAAGGTTTCCCCGAATGGCAAAACAGTCTATTCGTCGGTGCACTCAAAGCCCAGATGCTGGTTCGACTGGTCTTTGAAGATGGACAGTTCAAACAGAAAGAACGGCTATTACAGAACTCAGTCGGACGCATTCGAGATGTAAGACAAGGCCCCGATGGCGCGATTTATCTTCTGACAGACTCAACCCGAGGCAAACTCATCAGAGTCACGCCCTAAAGTCGCGATGTTGCGACATCACAGGAACACTCGCTCGAACGGTCCCAACTTTGGATCGATCCATGTCGATGGTTAATACACCAGGCGACTCATCCAGCTTACCCAAGCAAAGGCCCCAAGGGTCGTAAACCACCGAATGTCCATAGGTCTCACGCCCTTCTTGGGTCACGCCGCACTGCCCGGCAGCGGCAACAAAGCATCCATTTTCGATCGCCCGCGCACGCAACAAGGTATCCCAGTGCGCTTCACCTGTGGTTTTTGTGAAGGCCGCCGGCACGACGATGAGTTCGGCACCAGCCAGTGCGTAGTGCCGATACAGCGATGGAAAACGCAGATCAAAGCAAATCGACAGCCCCACACTCCAGTCGTTGATTGGAGTCAACTGCGGATGGGTTCCTGCATCAAATAACGCGCTCTCACGATAACTCTCACCCGATGCCAGATCGACATCAAAGAGGTGAATCTTGTCATAGGACGTTTGGATTTGACCCTCAGCGTCGATCACCAATGTGCGATTCAGAATCTGATCATCAATTTGCATAATCAACGACCCAACGATCAGCGTGATGCGATGGGTGCTGGCATAACTCCGCAGGCGCTCCACTTGTGGAGAGTCAATCGCCAACGCATGAGCTCGAGACGTTGCTTGATCTGATGAGAGAAATAAGGCGCACTCAGGCAACAAGGCAACAGACGCCCGAGCCGCCACTGCTTCATCAAGCAATGGATAGAGCCGCGACTCTGACAGGTCTAAATCAGGCTCTGCGGTGTACTGAAGACAACTGATGCGCATCGATCCTCCAAAGTTCGAGCATACCAGAGGATGGACAGCTTAGTATTTTTCGGGAACGTACAACTCTCGCGGCAAGGCACTTCGCTCGTAGTTAGGATCTGACATTCGCTCCGGTAGCGTCACCGTTTCGCGAGGAACCTCCTGATAAGGGATCAATCCAAGCAGGTGATCAATGCAATTCAAGCGGGCGCGTCGCTTGTCGTTAGCCTCAACCACATACCAAGGAGCCTCCGGAATGTTTGTCCGTACAAACATGGCCTCTTTGGCCTTGGTGTATTCCTCCCACCGAACCCGAGACTGCAGATCCATCGGGGATAATTTCCACTGCTTTAAGGGATCATGAATTCTCATCAGGAATCGCAACTGTTGTTCTTCATCCGTGATTGAGAACCAGTATTTCACCAGTCGAACACCCGAGCGGACGATCATGCGCTCAAATTCGGGAGCATCGGAGAGAAACTCATCCACTTGAGTATGAGTGGCAAACCCCATGACGCGCTCGACTCCCGCACGGTTGTACCAGGAGCGGTCAAACAAAACGATTTCGCCGCCAGAAGGAAGATGATCCACGTAGCGCTGGAAGTACCATTGTGTGCGTTCTTTTTCGGACGGCTTGTTCAGAGCAACCACTCGACAAATGCGAGGATTCAAGCGCTGGGTGATCCGTTTAATCACGCCACCCTTTCCAGCAGAGTCGCGACCTTCAAAGAGAACACAAACGCGCTCTCCAGTCGCTTCCACCCAGTCTTGCAACTTGATCAGTTCAAGCTGCAGTTTTAATAATTCTCTCAGATACAGCCGTCGGTCCATCTCCGGTGGACGAGCCGATTGATACACTTCCCGGACTTTTTTCGAGATCAATAGATCATCTTCGAGCTCGAGCTCATAAAGCTCATCAAAGATGTCTTCAAGTTCCAGTGCCTGTTCTAAATCCGTCGTCCCAACCATCGTTCACTCCTGTGATCTAGTCGACACTCCATCACAGAAATATGAACAAACGATGACACTCCTCAGGGGGCCTGTAAACCAGTCACCTCGACACGCACTCCGCGTTCTGTATTGCCAATCGCAACCTGTCCACCCATGGATTCTGCAATCAAGCGGACCACGTACAAACCAAGTCCTAAGTGAGATCCTGTTGAGTCATTCCGAGTCCCCGAGAACATCTGGAAGGCATCCACGCGGTCTTGAACCTGAAGCGAAGAACCCTCGTTTTCCACCCACAACGACACAGAATTGATCTGATCACTTAAGCCGACGGTGATGACACCTCCCTCGGGTGTGAAATCACAGGCATTATCCAACAACTTATCGAGCATTTGCTCAAACCGCAGATCATTCCCCAGAATCATGATGGTCTCGTCTGAGATTTCGGTCACCCAGGTTCGATCCGACACCGTTCGCTCGATACTTGCCACCGCATCTCGGGTAATCCGTGCGACGTTGAAGCGATGCTGATCTTCATCGCGCAATGCCTCCTCAAGGCTTGCCGCTTCGGTCACTTTCGCAAGCGTCGATTCGAGTTTCTGAATGCCTCGTTCGGCGGTGGCTCGCAGTCTCGCTTGTTGTTCTGGGTCCTGTTCATCTGACAACAATTCAAGACTCGTCTGAATCGCACTCATGGGATTACTGAGCTCATGACGAAGCGTCCGAGGAATCCGTTCGAGAAACGCTGTGTAGCGAGCAAGATCACGCAATACTTGTTCGATATCTCGACTTAACTCACCGACCTCATCTGAGGTCTTGGCGTCAGAGAGAGAAGGCTCGCGGGAAAAACGCCCTCGCCCGTCCAAATAGGACTTCAGCTCTTTCCGGAGACGAGTGATCCGTTCAGCCAAACGACCGGAATAAATCGAAAGACCAAAAATCAGAAGGCCAAGCACACCGAGTGTCTGCCAAGCCAGAGTCACCAACGCCTGCTGAGCGGAGCCGACGATTTCACTGGTGGGTGCGGCAATCAATATCGAATAACGACCGGTTTCAGTCATCAAGGGTACGTTGATCCGAATATCTTGGTCGGTCATCACTGCGTTCGATTGCCAGGCATCGGAGCGAAGCAACGAAGGCATTTCCTCGGGTGGTGTGGTTTTCGCGATCAAATAGCCGTCGGCATCCACCACCATGATCTGTCGTGTCTCACCAGACAGCCGACGCGCCAACTGCTGCACACGCGCAGCCAGCGGCTGGATACTGAACTGATACTGACGCGTGCTCGGTTGAATCCAGTTGTGATCTATCTGGCTTAACTGCAATTGCCGGTTGATTACCTGCGACACCGGCATCACCCATTCCAGTCGGTAACCGCCTGAAAATTCCCACCAGTATGACGTCACTCGCAGCGTTTTACTCAAAGGCCAAGGTTGACTCGACACCTTGGCATCAAAAGCCCCTGATCCTTCTGTGGCTAATTCAACGACCGTGGTCGATTGACGATCACTCAACTGCAATCGGATCACATCAAAGGGAACGGCTTCAGAACGCCCAAACAGTGGCTCTTGATAGAACCGTGTCGAATCTCGGACTTCAAGTGCAAAAGCGACCTGATTATCAAACTGGCCAATTTTCAGGCGGATACGTTCATCGACAAGCGCATCATTCGCCTCGGGCCATTCATCAAAAAACCCATCCAAAACCGGTTCTCGACGCATGGGTTCGGGGGTGATTCTGAGACCCGGTTGGGCATCGGGACGGACTAATGCATCCAGCTCAGGCTTGAGGCTCTGCGCCAAAACGCGCAAAGCTTCAGACTGGGCCTCGGTGGCGAAGGTCTGAAGCTTTTGAAAGGTCTGGTAGCCAAGCCAAGGCACCAAGGCGAACACCGGAACAAACAAAAAGAGTTTGATCCGTAAACTGAATTTCATCCAGGTGGTGACTCCCAACGATAGCCGGTCCCATAGACATTAATTAGCGCGTCAAATGAATTATCAATCGCTTTTAATTTCCGGCGGATGTGCTTGATGTGCGTGCTCAAGGTATTGTTGGTGACCACTGTTTGTCGTGTTCGCTCCGCGAGTTGGTCATAGGTCAAGATCGCTCCTTCCGCTCGCATTAACGCCTCAAGAATCGCAAGCTCAGTGACTGTTAAACTCACAGGTTCACCAAAATATGAGACCTGAGCACGATCTGGATCAACGATCAAACCACCATCGGTTAACACAGTATCAAGACCGCGCCGGGCGCGATTGGCACGCTTTAACACTGCCGCCACTTTTTCGACCAAAAGCGCCGTCGAGATGGGTTTTGTTAAATAATCCCAGGCCCCTAAGCGCAAACCAAAAATCTGGTCAATCTCATCAGTCCGACTGGTCAGGAAGATCACCGGAAGGCCGGGATAGCGATCCAATAACCACTGACAAATGCCAAATCCAGCGTCGGGATCGCGGCCTAAGTGAATATCCAAAAGCACCAAACTGGGCTGACCAGATAGCGCGTGCTGAATCTCGTCAGCCGATTCGTAGCCAGAAACGGTAAAGCCTTTTTTCGTCAGCGCGTACGAATAGTTGGCCAGCTGATCCTCATCGTCCTCAACCACTACGATATGTGAGTTCATCGCGCCTCCTGTTAACTCAAAGGTTAGTTGTTCCCGAGCCTTGAGCGTCACCATACCGCGTTTTTGGCTCGAGAGGATATTGGGCGTGGTCTGGTTGAATTTCCATGATGACCTGACAGACTGCATCGGTTGTTTCTCCTACAGGTTCCAAGCGAACGACGCGCATGAGCTGATGGTTAAAGGGAACAAGGGATGCATCAGCACCCCAGCTCTCATCAACGTACGGAATAAAGACCTTCATGGGTTGGTTTCCTGTCAAAACTCAATTGAACGTCGACGCGTCTGTCGAGGGCGTAAAATCCACACTGTCCATCGGCCAACGCATCGGTCTCGCCACGACCCTCGGTCTGAATGGTCATCGGAGACGCTCCCACATCCTGCAACACCTGCCCGACGGACGAAGCTCGTGCCTCACTCAACTTCTGGTTATGCTTCTCTGTACCTCGTGGATCGGCGTGACCGATCAATCGAACTGTCAGGCCATCAATCGAGTGTGATGCTCTCGCGACCGCTTCCAGTGCTTTGCGATACTGTCCCGCGGTCATCGCCGAGTTGACATCGAAATGCACAGCAACCGACAAGTCTGTCAACAGCTCACGAAATGCCGCCATTTCAGCCTGACTCTTGGCTTGCTCGGCATTCAGACGGGCCAACTGTGATCGTGCTCCTGAGATTTCACGATTCAGGTCTGCAAGCTCCTGATTCTTCCGTGCCAGCACTCGCTCTTGCACAACGTCATGGCCAATGAGTGCGCCCAACGTTCCTCCGATCACAACACCGACTGGACCGGCAACTGCTGCACCCACGGCAGCACCTGAACCAAATCCGATGTGTTCTGGCATCTTTGAATCGTCATTCGCAAAAACTCCAGTCGTCGCGCTCATCGCAAAACCTGCAGCAATCAATACATGTTTCATTGTGAGTCTCCCCTCGTTTCAATGCGTGCATTACAAACCAGAAGCCGTGTAACAGATGGGAGTAATCGGGGTGAAATGGTGGAGAAGAGATGAAGGTGTTCTAGACAAGCGTCGCTTGAGTATTTAGATTCAAAGCGTGCACCAAGGAGGTTACAGATGCGACTTATCGGATTATTCATTGCGGCTTTGAGCCTGTCATCGATCGCTTTCGCAGGAAGTCATGCGAAGCCGGTCGGTCTGACATCAACTCTCATGGAGCAAGAGGTCATGCATCAGGGACAGCCCGTGATCATTCAACGAAATCAAGATAACTCGAATACGATCGTTTCCGATTATGCACTGACTTCAAGACCGTGCCCGCCATTTTGCATCCAACCCATGGATCTCGCTCCTGGCGTTGAGACCATCGGTGAGCTCGAATTGCTGGCATTGCTTGAGAAGATCAATTTCGGTGAGATTGACGGTCTCTTGATCGACTCAAGAACTCCAGACTGGGCTGAAAAAGGCATGATCCCTGGCGCTATTAACCTTCCTTGGACCACGTTGTCTGTCAAAAAGTCAGACATGTTTACCATCTCGGATATTTTCGAAAGCACGTTTGGTGCGATACCACTTGATGGCATGTGGGATTATTCGAACGCCAAAACTTTGATTCTGTACTGCAATGGAGCCTGGTGTGGGCAATCGCCAACGAATATCCGAACCCTTCTTACGCTTGGGTATCCCGCACACAAAATCAAATGGTACCGAGGCGGAATGCAGTCCTGGCAAAGTTTCGGCTTGACCGTCGTCAATCCATAAAAAAGGGGCTTACGCCCCTTTGTTCTCAGAACAGCAAGTCATCTTCAATCGCTAATAATCCATCGGCGGCGCACGCTTCATCCAAGTCACCACCAGGTGCTCCAGAAATACCAATACCACCCAATAAACTTCCAGCGGCTTCAATCGGTAATCCCCCACCAACCATCAGGGCATTCGAGGCATGACGGATCCCCATCATTGTTGTTTCTTGGTTGGTTGCCTTTTCCATCTCAGACGTTGGAATCCGAAACGATAATGCAGTCCATGCCTTCCGTTCTGCGACTTCGACTGTATGCGGTGTCGCGAAGCGATCGCGAACAAACGCCTGTAATAAACCACTGCGATCAACCACTGCGACTGCCACTTGATACCCCTGCTCATTGCAGGACTCACGAGCGGCAGTTGCCAACTTCAAGGCCACATCAGGGGTCAGCGATGTGAGGGAAAAAGTACTCTCTGCTGACGCAGACACCGCAATGAGAGCGAAAGCCCCCGCACAAAACGAACGATAAACAGACCGCATCAAACTCTCCTTTCATATCTCTAAATCGATATCCTAATCGATTCAAGCGCGATGAGAAGACATTGACGAGACATCGTCAAAACACTAATATCCGCACCCTTAATAGCTTGCGGGTATCGTATAAAGGCTATTACCCCAGCCTTCCAAGCTGGTGATGAGGGTTCGATTCCCTCTACCCGCTCCATCCCAGCCTCTTCAGGCCGCATCAGTCATTGATAAGTCCCCAAAACTACTCGGACTCTGATGATGGTGGACAATGCAGTATACAAATCCTAAGTACGCGTATTGTAAAGACAACGTCTTCCATTTTTTTAAACAAGTGCCTTCTGACGTTAGATCTTTTTACTCTAAAGAACGCATCGTGTTGTGTTTGAAGACTAAGTCATCCGCACCACTTCCCAATCTACTGTCATAGCCTAGAGCGGCCTTTACTGCATACCGGGGGGCGTCTGAACTGTCTTCAAGGTGTTGGTAGCATCTGCTCAAATTTGCAAAAGGCTGATTCTTGGAACGGCTCTCTATTGATACTTGTTCCTGATGTCGTTGAATGAGTATGGTTTTCTGAGAGCGCTGGGCAGGGTTAGCCTGGTGACACCATAAGAATAAAAACACTACGAAGAAAAACCAGAAATAGAGTTCCGGGCAACAAATGTCGCCCTTTTTCCAAACGCTCTCAGCATCATTTTGCCGATGAAATATTTACTAAATTTGTTTGTGACACCATTGTCATATTGCGGGCAAAATCGTAATTAGATTTCATCAATTGCCGTCTCGACTAAACAGAGAGTTCAAGATTTCTGTGGATAAGTTTGTGAGTAAACTATTGGCATTAACCAGCTCTTCCGTGATTTCCCTGTGCAATATTCGTTTGATAAGTTTTTGTGCTATCGAAAGTCACGACTCGTGGTTCGATAGCATTCAAATTTCAACCTTACAATCAGAGCGATTCGTCCTTGACGGGCTCAAAAGCGATTTCGGTGTAAGGAATCAGGTTTGTCTTTCGATGAATTGTCGAGTCCCAAGTCGAACGATACTTTGCTTGTGCCTCGAGAAACGTGGTTTCCATAATCATCACAGCGATTCCGAAAAATAATCCAATCATATTGGGCTTGGTGACGTGATCACTTGTTTCAGTGGAGTAAGGATGGCATGCATCATGACAGGTGTTATTTGGATAAGTGCGCCGTCTGATCTTATGTCAGTTTTGCTGTATGACTATTTACATGTGAGCGTATATTTTGGAGGCTTATATTTTGCGCTTCGGGGCAATGCTAGATGGACAGCATAAAGTCGAAGCCAGAAGGTTGCTCTGATCCTGTATTCACAAAAGTGATGGGTGCTTCATGTGATTAGAAAGCTCTACTACTTCAAACTGTGCTTGATTGTCTTTGCAGCTTTGTTGGCTGTGCAGATTGCTTAGTAAAAAGTGTATAAGGTACAGGGAGACCACTATCTGTAAACGCGAGTGCTATGCAGTCGTTAACCGCCTTACAGTAGGAGACAGCACAGCCTAATTCCAGTCCCTTAATCTTTCCCATTACCCATAACAACAAAATAGATGTGGTGTGTATGGGGCGGTGGAGGTCTATGAACCTCACATTCGGTGTTTTAATCGCTAGGTGGATTCTCTTATATCTCTAACAGCAATAATAAGTTATGTTGACGCATGAATGTGCTCTCATGTCCATGAGCCAGCGCTCTGTATCCCGAGGATCCTCTATGAAAATGTCGATTAATACGTGCTTAGCGATTGGGGCTTCATTAGTGGCTGGTTTTTTAGCTACACAAGTAAATGCGGATGAAGCCACTGTCTGGACTAAGATTCAATCGAATCCTGACACTACAGTATTTGCTGGATATGCAAACGAATTGGGGCTAGCGGAAGCTCTCAATACACAAAATTTGATTATCCCGTGGACTTTATTTGTGCCGAATAACGATGCGTTTGCTAAGTTACCTCCAAAAATCAAGACTAAGTTAGCCAATGATGATCAGTTTAAAAGAAAGATCATCACGTCCCACATGGTGTTGGGCGCGTCGGTTTCCGCCGATGGCATGGGTGCTGGTAATGCGCTTACCACTGTGAGTGGCGATAGCTTGGATCTGATCAAGAAAGACAATCTTTACGTCAAAGACGTAGTAGTCACCACGAAAGATCTTGTGGGTTCCAACGGCGTGGTACATCTAGTTGAGTGCGTGATGTTTGTCCAACCAAGTGCCGACGACGATAGATTGACAGCCTCACAAAAGGCAGAGTTCGAGCAAACTGCTTGTTGTTTAGCGGAGAGCTTGGGTGATCTGCACCATCAAGCACTGCTAAAGTGATACTTACCTGATTTTCTTATCAAATCCGAAGGCGCAGGCTGAGTTAGGCTTTGTGAAAAGCTAGTGCTGTTCAGCGGCTCGAACAACCGTGCAGGACAATCATGACGTTTGCGTCATTCACCCCTTCGATTCCAAAGAACAGGCCAATGCGTTCGGACAAAGCACCCCCGAAGTATTTGCTCGGTCATCAAAACAACAGGGTACGCTGCACCCCTTTTATTTCGTAGACGACCACTAGAACCAGCGGAACATTCCGATCACCCCTGCTGTCGCATAGAAAAACTGCAATAACAACATACCGCGATGCCTACCCTGATAAGCCCAGAGCCCGATCGAAAAAGACGACATCAGAAGCAGTGTAAAGCCGATAAACTCAAGGCCCGTGTTCGAGGCAACCAGTAGTGAATAAACAATCGCGGTGATTACCCCAAACCACTCTAGCCATTGAGCGCTCGACCGGGCCGATAGCCAACCCGTCAACCGTGGCATACGAACACTAAATTTGTGATCAGAGACGGGTTTGAGGTCATGAAGAATGATATCCCTGTCGCTATTTCCAGCCGGCACCTTGGCCATGCTGTTGTTTCATCCGCAGGCGCTCTTCCTCTGTCATTCAACCGTTCGTTTCGACGTTCGAGCAACTCTTTCTGTTGCTCAGGTGATGCTTGATCGAACCGCAACAACAAGCCAATACCTAAATCAGACTCTGATGGTCAGCGTTGTACGACCTGAAAGCTAAATTCTCGATGAACATCGGCCAGTTGCTGCTGTTTAAGGTGTCCCATCGACAATCCATACACGCCTACACAATTCGTCCCAGGATGCGGATCGTAAAGAAGTCGGCTTTGCAGGTCTGCAAAGATAAAACTCACCATTAAAGCGCCGGGATCAAAGCGTTCGTAGATTTCGACAAACTGACCGGATCCCGGCTCAAAATCAATTGTAAGCTCACATTTTAAAAAATGATCTGGTTCCCGAACCACAATGCTATTTTGTCCAGCCTGCAGGGGAAGATAGCGCGCGCCACCCACTTTGAACCAAGCGACAGGAGCTCCATTGACAATAAATTCCGCATCCTGATTTTCCCACAACTTAAAACCACTAGTTCGGAAGACCAATAGGGAATCATGAGGAGCAGCCAAGGTCTCGGTTGTGGTTTTGACCTGAGCTTTTGAATAGCCATTCTTCACCGGCTCAAACGCGCATCCGGTGATTCCAATCACCGACATCAAAGACAATGCTGTCACCAATTGTCTGCAAGACATGAAATCCATTCCAAAAATCAATCTGAAACAGACAGTTACATGAACATCTTAAGAGATCAAGGATTTTTTCGAAAAAGCGGCGGAGAATCGGGCGTTCGTGATCAGACCTCGTTGCTCAGCGACTGAGTTCAGCAAAGATCGACCGTCGATGCACTGAACCTCTTCGTTTGACAGTCAAGGCCAATGCCATCCATCGCAGCATGGCATTGACGATCTTGCTTGTTGACGGGCCTTCGGGTCACACAACAGCAATCACGATGCGTTTCACCAAGACCGACCGAGCATTGGGCCAACAAGACGAAACGATTGGTCTTCGCAACACATAAGAAGAGATGACAATCGATTCACATCCCTGCGACAATTTCGATCCGAACACTTTTCATCAGCAGAAAGGATGTCGATGCACGGCTACTCGCTACAGATTCAAGGAATGACCTGCGGTGGATGTGCAGCCTCGGTCCAGCGAAAACTCGACGCTCTAGAGGACATCGTCAGTTGCGAGGTGAATTTCGCCACTGAAACCGCTCGGATCGAAAGCCAGGAAGCACTCAAACCCAAACAGCTCATCGAATGGATCCGTTCGTTTGGCTTCAGCGTTCAAACAGACCATCAGCGATTCCAAGCCACAGATGATCGATTTGATCAGGCAAGCCTTGATCTGATTCTCTCAACGCATCCAGAGGTGGTGTCCTACCAAATCAACAGCCCTTTAAAAACCCTCGACTACACCACGTTGCCTGATGCCAATGATCGGGATTTAAAGGATCAGCTCACAAATCAAGGACTGGTCAAAGCGACAAATCATGACCTCGCTGTCGATCGAACATCGACGACTGACCGAACTCATGTGTGGATCAGTGGGATCTTGGCGCTCCCCTTAGTGTTACAAATGATCGGCATGTGGTTTGGCTCAAGCTGGCACCTCCCTGTGATCATTGAATGGGCAATGGCGACACCGATTCAGTTCTGGCTCGGCTATCGATTTTATCAAGGTGCTTTGGCTGCCTTAAAACGCGGTGAAGCGAATATGGACACCTTAGTGGCTCTCGGGACGACGGTGGCTTATTTATATAGCCTGTTTCAGTGGGCAACTCTCGGAGAGAATGCGATCGGCCACCTATATTTTGAGGCGTCTGCCGTGGTCATTACCTTGGTGCTGCTCGGTAGAGCCATCGAAGCGAAAGCCAAGCACAGTGCCTTGGAGTCGGTGGCTGCGCTATTTGCGCTTAAGCCGAAAACTGTCACCTGCCTGAGACACGCGCGGGAAATTGAATTGAGTATCCAGGAACTGGTTTCAGGTGATGTTCTCATCGTCAGAAGCGGCGAACGCATCGGAGCCGATGGTGTCATCATCAAAGGCGACGCCGAGATCGATACCTCTGCGATGACCGGCGAATCGATCCCAGAATATAAAGTCACGGGGGATTCTGTGATTTCCGGAACCTTGATGGTCAACGGCACCATCCGCATCAGTGCAGAACGAGTTGGTGACGCATCAACAGTCTCGCAAGTCGCTGCACTGGTCAAAAATGCTCAGATGGGCAAAGCACCGATCCAACAGTTGGTTGATCGCATCAGTCGTATCTTTGTCCCGACGGTGCTTATCCTCGCGCTGCTGACACTGGTGACTTGGCTGTTTGTTGGTGAGACTCTGGAATATGCGTTGATTGCTGCCATCAGTGTGCTGGTGATCGCTTGTCCATGCGCGTTGGGTCTGGCCATCCCAACCGCACTGGTCGCAGGGACTGGTCTCGCCGCCAAGCACGGGATCCTGATCAAAGATATCCAAACCCTTGAAGCACTTCCAGATGTGGAGGTGATTGCCTTTGACAAAACCGGAACTCTCACCAAAGGTGAACCCAAAGTGACAACAACCGAACCCATGGGTTGTTCGTCTCAACAGTTGATCACGCGATTGGTTCAGGTTGCTCGTGAATCCACCCATCCCCTTGCACAGGCCATCGTGCGTGATCTCGGGCTCCTGGTACCTGCCGTGACCCCTGATGAAGCCGTGACGCGCGCTGGGCAAGGGATCGCTGTTCGGCTTCAAGGAGCGGAGTATCGCCTCGGTCATCTCGAATTCGTGACCTCCGCAGCCAAGCGTCCTGAAACACCAGTGAAGGCCACCCGCAGCTATCTCAGTTGCGACGGTGAGTTGCTTGGGTTCGTGGAGTTTTCAGATACCCTGCGAGACGAAGCAGAAGCCGTCATTCAAACACTCAAGGCCCTGGGAAAAACGACCCTGATGTTAACCGGGGACCATCTTGCTGTGGCCGACACCTTGGCTCACCGCCTTGGCATTGATCAAATCCATGCACAACTGACTCCGAATCAAAAAATCGAGATGATTCAGTCGTATCAGCAAGACGGTCAACAGATCGCCATGGTGGGTGATGGCATCAATGACGGCCCGGCACTCGCAAAAGCCGACGTCGGCATCGCCATCGGGAGCGGTAACGAAATCGCCTTAAAATCAGCTCCTATCGTTTTAATGCGGGCCGATTTACAACTCATTCCGGCTGCGATCGAGTATGCGCGCCGGACCCGTCAAGTGATCAGACAAAATCTGGGATGGGCTTTTGGCTACAACCTATTGTGCATTCCGCTCGCCATGTCAGGCCTACTCACACCCTCGATTGCAGGTGCCGCCATGGCCCTTTCCTCAGTGAGTGTGGTTGCCAATGCACTTCGCCTGAAATATTCCAGTTAAGACTGCGGCTTCAGACTGACCGCGGCAAGCATCAATCCGATCATCATCAAGACACCGCCGATCGGTGTGATCGCCCCGAGAATCGGGAGATCCAACAGCACCAATAGATACAATGATCCGGAAAAAATACATATGCCAGAGACCAACAGAGGAAAAACCCAACGAGCCTGAGATAGACGCGACAACCCGAGCCCGATCAACACCAAACTCAGCCAAGCCTGATAGCGCACAGCCGTCTCCCAGGTCACCAACCGCTCGT
>Ga0181555_1001103_pt1 | contig 25061 bp, 51 predicted proteins | sample 011ome_15_FD_145601 | JGI IMG/M metagenome (GOLD analysis project Ga0181555, IMG submission 145601) | Coastal salt marsh microbial communities from the Groves Creek Marsh, Skidaway Island, Georgia - 011504AT metaG (spades assembly) | ecosystem: Environmental > Aquatic > Marine > Intertidal zone...
GTTATTCAGTTGATGATATAATCAAAGAAACTCAAGCAGATATTGAAACTATTCCAAATTTTCAACTCAACGAAGATTTCGATTACTTAGAAGAAAGTGGATATATAACAAAACAAACTAAAAGATTCATAGGTTATGGTAAGTAAATTAAGAGAAGATTGGTTAACCGATGACCAATTAAAAAAATGGAGTAGGTACAGTTGTACTGATAAACAAACTATTTGCCGGTGTGAAGATGGAGACCATCTTGTAGAATTGTGGGAACATGATTCATGTATTCGTGGTAGAATAGATACCGTGGTATGTACCACATGTGATTCGATTAAATCATTTAGTATAGTACGATGATATTTAGAAAAGTAAAAAGTTATGAAAAATTATCTCAATTGGCTGCACTTGAGGTAAAAAAGAAAATTCAAAAAGGTAATCCTGTCAACTTAGGATTACCAACGGGTGGTACTCCAATTGGAATGTACGAAGAGCTTGTAAATGACCCTCATTTAGATTGGTGGAATGTTACTACTTTTAATTTAGATGAATATATTGGAATAGACCCTACTCATTCAGAAAGTTATGAAAACTTCATGAACCGAAATTTGTTCAATCATATTGATATTGACAGATTTAATGTTTGGTTTCCAAGTTTAGAAAATCAGAATGGATATGATGCTATTATTGAAAACAATGGTGGATTAGATTTAACTATTTTAGGTATTGGAACTAATGGTCATATCGCTTTCAACGAACCTGGTTCTCCATTCAACTCAACAACTCGCGTAGTAGATTTAGATAAACAAACGATAGAAGATAATTCTCGATTCTTTGATTCAATCGAAGAAGTACCAACTCAAGCAGTAACGATGGGGTTGGAAACGATAATGAAATCAGATGAAATCCTACTTATCGCTCAAGGGAAAAAGAAATTAGATATAATTAAGGAAGTAATGTTTGGTGATATTACAGAAGATATACCAGCAAGTATTTTACAAGAACACGAAAACCTAACTATTTTATATTGTGAGTAACGTAAATAAACTTATGATTGTGGCTCATCCAGATGATGAAACCCTGTTTGGAGGAGCTGAACTATTAAAACACAAGGGTGAATACAAAGTGGTTTGTTTGGATTATGGAAACCACATGATTAGACACAAAGAGTTTATCTGTGCAATGGAAAAACTTGGTGTTGAAAAATGGGAACATTGGGATGGTGAACCTTATAAATCTTCAACCACATATAATGAGTCAATCTTAATTCCAAGATTGGAACGAGTTATTGGTGAGAAAGATTGGGAAAAGGTAGTAACTCACAACCAAGGCGGTGAGTATGGTCATTACAGACACATTGGAACGCATAATCTAATGGTACGATTGATACCGGATAAACTATGGGTGTTCGATACGTGTACTAAATCTCCATTAGAAGAACAAATAAAATTAATTAAAGGAAAGATATTAAAAACTTGTTATCCATCACAAGAACAAGTTTTACGATGGTTTAAATGGGACTGTGAAAAAATAAGTAAGTATGAATAGAAAAGAAGAGTGGTTGGAACGATTAGTTAGAAACTATTCCATCCCAACCGAAGAGAAAAAAGAAAAAAGAGGAGTATTAAACGAAGAACAATTAAAAAATCTTAAAAATGGGAAGAATTAAAGATAGTTTGGATATCGAACTACCACAAGACCAGTTAGAATTGGAATTATACAAAAGATATGCAGATGAACTTGAGTATCAAGAATGGTTACAAACTGATGGATTTGTAGAATATGTAAATGGTGAAATCGATATGACTAAACCAAGATATTCAGAAATCGATATGTCCTCGGCAGTAAGATATGCATCTCAACAAATTACCATAGACCCAAGTGAGGTAGGTAAGGAAGTTTATGATATGTTATTCTCAGAAAAAATCGAAGAGTATTTAACCATATATGGTGGGTAATGGTAGATTTTAAAGATTACATAGAAGATGTCCAAGATTTCCCCAAAGACGGAATTCTATACCGAGATATTCAACCATTACTCGAAGATGATTTTGCCTTCTCAATGGCGATTAGAGAAATGGGTGATATGATTGAACCAAAACCAACTTATTGGGTAGGTATTGAATCACGAGGTTTCTTATTCGCTTCTGCACTTTCAATGAAATTTGGAGGTGGTGTAAAGATGATTCGTAAAGAAGGTAAATTACCTGATAGGAATCATGTACTCCACGCAGTAGAATATGATTTAGAATATGGTTCAGCAACCATTGAAATGAAACCAGGTAATGGTGATGTAGTAATTGTAGATGATGTTTATGCTACAGGTGGAACTATGGAAGCAGCAGAAGAACTTTGTAAGATGAGTGGATATGAAGTAATTGGTAAACTTTGTTTAGTAGATATAGGAATTAAAAAAGACCATGATATAAAATGTTTAATAAATTTTTAGAAAATGTATTAACTGAAGATGAATGTGATTCTATAATTAAAATGGGTCTAAGTTCTGAATTAAAATCTCTAACAACTACCAAATTTCAAAATGGTAAAGCTGTTATGGTGGATGTGGATACCTATAAAAACAAGAGACGAGGTTCTTATTTTGTAAATAAGGATTTGGATAATAAAGTACTATCAACACTTTCGGATAACATCTTGAGGATTTTAAATGATTATAAACCATTTAATGGAGTTGAATATAATGGAGTTAGTAAATATACTTTTAATGAGTATAGCGAAGGTGATTTTTTAGGATGGCATGCAGATTTACATGAAATTCAATTTGGGGCAACATCTACCATAATCGTACAATTAAACGATGATTATGAAGGTGGTGATATTTTATATAAAGTAAATGATGAAATATTAAGTGTACCTAAGAGTAAGGGAAGTATATTTATTTTTGATTCAAACTTAGAACATAGTATTTCAGAAATTACAAATGGTATGAGGTATTCTATGAACTGTTGGCCAACTTCTATAATTAAAAAACAATTATTCTAATAAATGGGTAAAATAATATTAATATCAGCTTCACCAAAAGAACATGGTGGGTTGAAAGAATTACATGGTATTCCAATCTTCCAAGTGGGGATTGGAAAAATTAATGCTGCATCAAATCTAACCGAAATTCTTTGGAATGAGGAACCAGATGTAGTAATCAATTTTGGTAGTTGTGGAAACCTCAAAGGACACAAAGTTGGTGGAATACTTCAAGTTGGTGAAGTATTTAACGATTTCGATACACAAGGATTGAGTGAGAACCCAAGTATAAAATTATGTAATACTGGTATCAAATGTTTCACCACAGATACGATTTACGATAGTACACACGAACGATATACAGATTCATACTTAGAATCTATTAAAGAGTGTAATATCGTAGATATGGAATGTTATGCACTGGCTCAAGTGTGTCAACAAAGAGGTATTGAATTTCAATCTTACAAGTGGGTAAGTGATGACGGAACTCCAAGTACATGGGAAGAAAATGCTAAGATAGGATTTGATAATTTTACTCAGATTTTTAACAAAGAATACTTCCAAAATTATTTTTATTAGAATTGTAGTATGTATAAATTACCAGATGTAGTAAAAGAGGAACTTGATTTTTTTAAAACTAAAGATTTTATTAAAATTAATATATTTGATGAACACGAAACAAATATTGAATATATAAGAAGTGAAGTAAAAAATAGAGATAGACTTATAGTTGTATCTCAAGCAGAATCATTTGGTAATATGAAACTATATGATTCCATATTGAAAATAATTGATGAGAATCCTGATAAGGATATAAGAATATCATCTGCAACTGCTTCTAAATTTCCGTTTTCAACTCATCCACTTACTAATTTAATCATGTGGAAAGATGTTGTTGGTAGAAATGATGTAATGTGGGTGTGTGAAAATGCTCCTACATTTCCCAACTTTACTAAAGATAATATAGTTACATGTGAAAATAAAAATATAAAATCAATCATATCAGTTAGAAAACAAAATGATTTGAGAAAATATTTATTTGATAATATACACCCAACTGATATTGATGGTATATGTAGGTATTATCATTGGCATCCGGATATAGAAAATGATGATATTAAAACTTGGAAAACTGAAAAAATAAGAACAATATCAGAATTACATGGTGATTATAGTAGTTCTTTTATATCTTTTGTAGTTGAGACAGAACTTGGTGATAGTTCTACAAATTTTACATCCACATTTACGGAAAAAACTTTATTTTCTATTGTAAATGGAACCATGCCAATAATTTTAGGTTCTAAAAATTTAATAAATGATTTAAAAAAGATTGGCATAAAAACCTTTAATGAAGAATTTGGATTTGGAAATGTTTCCGATTTTTATGATTCACATTCTACAAAAAGAATTGATAAATTTATAGAATGTATTCACAATGTGAAAAATACAAATATAACAGATGTTGAAAAAATGTGGATAGATAATAGAGATTCTATCCAAAAAAATTATGATATAGTTGCATCTATATTATTCAATGATGAATATGCAAACTATTTTTATAGTGAAAAAGAAATTTCGGATAAATTATCTAATACTTTTCTGAATAATTTTGTATAATTCATTTATTTTTTGTATCTTTGTATAAACATTAAAACTTAAAACTATGCCAAAATACAATCCCTTCCGATGGTTCACAAAAGGTTCATACAGAACCAAACCATTAAAATCTTCATCACCTCTATTACTCAGAATCCAAAATGGTGATTTTGAGTATTCTCCATTTTTAAGAGAAGCAGTAGATGAAGAACAAAACTACCAAGAAAAATATAATGAATTTATGGCAACTTCTATGATTGATGATATTATGAATAGAAAGGTAGAGGCACACCAACATGCTAAACTAAGAAGAGTTGCATCTCAAAAGTTAATGGAGAAAGGAATTGAAGAAGAATTAACTCGATTGGGTGAACTTAGAAAACAACTTGAATTAGAATTCGGAGTTGATTTGTGGGAAAAATGTTTGGAAAAACAACGTGGTAAAGGCACTACTGAAGATATGTATTGGTGGTACAAAGACCAATGTAAAATTCAATTATCAAAATCAGAAATGCAAATTAGAGGAATACTATAATATGAGTAAAATAAAAAAAATATATACATTTGGAACATCTTTTACAGAAGGTGGTGGATTTGAATTTGATAAACCAACTCCTACTTATAATAATGATGATTTACATTCTTTTTATGGCCATTTAGATGAGGAACTTACACGTGAAAATTTTAGCTGGCCAGGTCAAATGAAAAAAATATGTAATAATGTAGAAATTATAAATAAAGCAAAAAGTGGGTATGGTAATGAAAGACTATATAGAAAAACACATGAAATAATAGATAATCCTTCATTTAAAAAAGATGAAACATTATTTATATTTGAATTTTCAGATGTAGGTAGAATGGAAATGTATCACAATGATATAAAGGATTATATAATAATAAATTATTATCACCCATGGCCACCAACGGAAAAGGATGTACTAATCTCTGGTTTTGCAAATACATATTATTATGATTCGAGAAAAACTCTTGATATTCTTGAAAGAGATAAATCATTTTTGACAGAATATGTTGAAAAATCTGTTGATTTTTATAATAAAATTGACCTATTAAACCGTAACATAAAAATGTTTATAAGTTTTTTAGAATACAATGAAATAAACTATTATATATTATCATCAGACCATCTAAAATTAGATGATAGTCAAAAAGTAAATTCTGATTTAATAAAATCTAGACAAGTAGAGCTAGACTGTTCTTATGAGGGGGAACGAGATGTTTTCAATGATTGTATGAAGTTATTAACTAAACATAAGTTGAGTATTAAAGATGAAACCAATGGATTTATACAAGATGGTGCACATATGGGGTATTTTGGTAATTTATTACTTGCAAACTTACTCACTAAATTTTTAATAAAAGAAGGTAAGATATTAGAATCTGAAGTTAACTTACGTGATATTGATATGAAATCTTTACATAATAGAAACGGAATAATTTGAGTAAAATAAAAAAAATATATACATTTGGAACATCCTATACCGCTGGAGGTGGTTTTGAATTTGGGTTATCGGGTAAGGAAATATTATATTCTATATATGATAACATTGGTGATGATAAAACTCGTGAATCATTCTCATGGCCAGGTCAATTAAAAAAATTATTACCAAGAGATATAGATGTTATAAATAAATCAGAATCCGGTTTTGGTAACGATAGAATGATAAGATTGATTCTTGATATAATTCTTGATGAGGACTTTAAAAAAGAAGAAACTCTATTGTTTTTAGAATTTTCATTATTAGGTAGAAAGGAATTATACTCAAATCAGTTAGATGATTTTATGATTTTAAATTATACTCATTCTGAAAAAGGTAACACTTCATTGATGGGATATACAAGAAATTATTTCATGTCTGATACTGATACTGAGAATGATATTTCCAAATTACCTGATGAATCTTTTTTTGAAGATTTTGTAAAAAATACAATTAATGTTGATAATGAACTACGTATCGTTGTGAATGATATTATAATGATATTGAATTTATTAAATACAATGGGTGTTAATTACTATTTAACACAGCCACCTATAATAGAACCAAGATTCGTAGATATGTTGAATCTTAGAGATAGGTTTATTAATTTTGATGGTACTAATTATATGCTTGAGCTTGGATTAAAAGATATGTATTATGGCTCTATTACTGAAGAAACAGATGGCTTATATGATGACGGTCATTTTGGAATAATATCATCAAAATTAATATCTTCAAAAATACATGATAAACTCGTAATAGAAGGTATTATTGATTCTAAACTAATGAATTTGAATAGACGAAATTATGAAGATTTGTTATCTATTATAAATTCAAATATAAAATCTATTAAAAATAAAATTTAAATATATATAGTTATGGAAACTCTTTTGGAGAAGGTAATGAAAAAATTGTTAAAAGTAATCGAATCAACAACAAAATTAGACCACATCGAGGGAACTCGTAGGTACATTGATTTATACTATAAACAATATGGGGAATTAAACAAAGGAATTATAGAACTTTATTTCAAAAAGCAAATAAAGGTTATAAAACAGGGATAGGTTATGGAAATAATACCAAACAGATATGGTAACGATAGAGTGTACACAAAAATCGATGCTACTCATATCCGAATAATGGGTGAATCTCTTATATCAAGAGGTTCTGAAGATGAAAATGGTAATCAAACTATGTATGATTTTGAAGGAGGACCTTGTTTAAACGTAGGTGGCACCCTCAAATTCATGGGTAGTGATTTCAAAATAAAATCAATCAAATCAGAACAATCTAATCAAGAAAATATTGCTTCGGTAATAGTTGAGGTAGAACTATAAATGGATAAAAAAGTATTCACAGCACATATAGGAGAAACTGATGTACAAGAATGGACACAAGGAGTTGGTAAACATATCCTCATGCCCGTTCTTTTTAAGGTTGTACAAGAATTATTGGATTCTGATGAAAATGAAATGATTGCAGCCAGAATAGAATTTCTTCTTAGGGGTAAGCCAAAAGCATACGATTTTGTGGTAAAGAAAGATGGTATTGATGATACTCTTTCTAAAATCATGGATTGGGCAATCGATGAAGAAGAATACGAAATGTGTAGTGAAATAAAGAAATTACAAGAAAGGTTATACAATGAAGATTTTAGTTATAGGGGATAGTTGTACAGATGTATTCATCTATGGTAGGTGTGAGAGGTTAAACCCTGAAGCTCCTATTCCTGTCTTTGAACCATCTAAAACTGTCACCAACGATGGTATGGCCGGTAACGTAGTTGCTAATCTACGTAAACTTGGTGTAGAGAAAGTAGAACTCATAACCAACCATGAACAGATTACTAAAACACGATATGTTGAGTATAAATCTAATCAGATGTTACTTCGTGTTGATTCCAATGATTCAGTTACCAATTCCTTTGATATAAAAAAAGTAGATTTCGATTCATATGATGCAGTAGTAGTTGCTGATTATGATAAGGGATTCCTTACCAATAATGATATTAATGAAATTGGATTACGTTCTAAACTTTCATTCATCGATACCAAAAAAGTTATTGATTTAAATAACTTCAAAGGATATACTTTTGTTAAGATGAACGAGGTAGAGTGGAATAGGTGTCAGAGATATGGTGCTGAATACGAAGATTGGAAAGATAATCTCATAGTTACCATGTCTGAACGAGGATGTATGTATAGTGGTAAATCTTACTCAGTTGATAATTCAGTTGAGGTTAGGGATTTAAGTGGAGCGGGTGATACGTGGATGGCCTCATTTGCATATGAATATGTTAGAACTACTGATATAGATTCTTCAATAGAACTTGCTAATAAAAATGCAACATTGGTAGTACAAAAAAGAGGAGTTACAACAATATGACAAAACGAATTTTAATTTCAGGATGTTCGTTCTCACAAACACAATCTCAGAACACTCATTCTGTTTGGAAGCCATGGACTGATTTATTAGAAGATTTTTATGATTATAGTGTAACTAATGTTGCAATATCCTCAGCAGGACAGGGTGAAATATCTGAAAGATTGGTAAGTTCTGTAATAAATTCAGTAAATAAATACGATTTGGTAATTGTTCAATGGTCTGCAATAGGTAGGGGATATGCTACTAATGAAGTTGATTGGATGGAGCGTGTTATTTCAACTAATAATCTCCAAATGTTTAGAAATTCAAATGAATATTTAAATACCGGATTAGAAGAACATAGAACATCTGACCAATTTAATGAAGTTTTTGACGAACAGTATATAAGTTCCTTGGGTAAGATAAAATTAGTTCAATCTTTTTTAGAGAATCAGAACATTCCTTACTTATTCTTTTGGGGATGGCAACAACTAAATGATAATATATACAAAAAACATACTAGGTTGATAGATAGTATTTACACTGCAAATTGGTGGTATCCAAATCATAAATTCGAAGGTATGTTACAGTATATTTTAAAAGAAATTGGAGAATCTAAAGGTATAAGTTCAGATGGGTTACATCCGTCATCCGAAGGGCATAATTTGTTTTTTGAAAATATAATTAAGAATGAAATTCAAAGATACTTAAAATAATGGGATTAGAATTTTATAATGCAACTTTAGTAGATAATCAGTCTGTATATAACCCTAAGATGGATTATATAAGAATATATTGTGGGTATTCCATACCAGAGTATTCTGAAAGATATCCTTCAAAAAATATTTTATTCGAATTCTTGGATAGGTTTAAAAAAATGACAAGAAATGGAACTAAAATAGTATTTGATGCTTCTGCAGAAGCTGAGAACTTCGGTATTGTTTTTAATGAAGTTGGAAATTTTGATTTTTTAGATTGGTTACTTGAGTATTCTGAAATAAATAATTTCTCAAAAAATCAAATAGAGTTATGGACTTCCGATTTTGATTGTAAAAAGAATATAAATGAAAAATATAAAAATCTCATTGTGGGTATAAATCAAATGAGAAATTTTGTACCATATGCAGATGATTTTAAATTCATAGAAAGTAGAAAATTTGATAGAAAATTCATATGTGCAATGAGTAGAATTACTCGTGAAAGAACTTCTATGTATGAGTTTATTATAAATAAAAAAATAGAAGAATCGTTTTACTATTCATATAATGCTAAAATATTAACTCCTAATAAAGATGATTCTGAAGTTATTAAAGTTCCCATGGAACGATATTTAGGTATTGATTTTGATGATTCTATGCGTGCTGAATTTGCAACTTATAGATTTCAAAAAAAATCTGTAATAAATATCGTAATGGAAACTTTTTTTTATTCATACGATGAATTGGGTAGAGAAAATCCCAGTAGATTCTTTACTGAAAAGACATTTAGACCTATTGCAATGGTTCAACCTTTTATACTGGTATCTAATTATGGAATGTTAAATAGGTTAAAATCTTTTGGTTTCAAAACATTTGATAAGTGGTGGGATGAATCATATGATTTAATAGAAAATGATAATGATAGATTGAATAAGATATTCGAATTGATATCCGAACTAAATAAATTATCTATCGAGGAATTAAATAATATTTACTTAGAAATGATTCCAATATTGAAATATAACTATAATCATCTATTAAATGATGTTGGTAATGAGTTTTATGAATTTCATACTGAATATACATTCAATAAATTAGCAAGATTGGAAATGGATGCACTCTTTTACATAGATAATATATGAGAAAATACTTACCAACATTAGGAGAACTTATTGATAGATTATCAATAATTCAGATAAAAGAATTAAAAATTCCTAATCATAAGGAAGAATATTCACAAGAAATTGAGGATATTGTACATGATATTAATCAAATCATTAAAGAAGGTGATTTTGAATTGGATGGTGAATTCGTTCGTGCAATCGTAGTCCTATCTCAAATGAACTTACACATTTGGGTAAACGAAGATAATGCTCGTAGTGGTGATAATCAAGGAAATCAATTGATGTTAACTCATGGATTAAATGGAATCAGAAACACCGCTAAGAATAAAATACAAGAGAGAGTTGGTGGTAGGAAAGATTACAAGATTGATTGTATAGCTGATGAATTCAAAGATTGGGAAGTATCATGGAAATAAGATGTGGATATACTAAGGATGGTAAATCTTGGGTATCTCTAACAGAGTTGTTCTTTAAAATAGATACAATAGAAATTGATGAAATTAGGTCGTATTTTGAGCAGATATATGATAAATTTGATTATTTTTATTTACTATTTCACTCGGAATCGGTTGGTATAGATTTATTTTCAACAATACGATATATTACATTACGTGATATGGTTGATGAATTTAATATACAGGATAAGTTTTTTTTAATAGATGCTGAATTGAATAAGAATAGTGTAAAAAACTTAATGATAGAAAATTATATAAGTGGTTTTATAACAAGAAATTTAATTAAACAAAAAGATGTATCTATTAAAAAACACTTTGTTTGTCATAACAATCAAAAAAAAATTCATCGAGACTATATTGTAAATTTTATTAAAAACAGAAATATAGAAGATAAGACATTCTTATCATACCACCATGGAAATAGTCCACATGATACTTCTAAACTTTCTTCTTTAACTCATGAATACTATTCTTCTTTTTGTAACATAGTAACAGAAACTTACTTTCAAGAATCTACTGATTTTATTTTTACATTTACTGAAAAATTGTTTAAACCAATAGTAGCTGAAATACCATTTATATTAGCTGCACAACATAAATCTTTAGAGAAACTAAAAGAAATGGGTTTCAAGACTTTTGATAAATGGTGGGATGAATCATATGATTTGGAAATAGATACTGAATTGAGATTGGCTAAAATATGTGATGTTATATTGGAAATTTCCACGTGGGAATTGGATAAGTGTATTGAAACTTATAATGAAATGAAATCTGTCTTATCTCATAATTCAGAATTATATAAAAAAATACACAAAGAATGGGATTGGTTACATCATCCAAACCACATTGCTCTTACATGAAATAATAAATAATATGATAATAGAAACAAAGAAAAGAACAATTTTCAAAACCTTATCATGGAGAATGGTAGCTATTATAAATTCATGGACAATACTATCTATGGGTTTTGTTGAATCGAATTTTTGGAATGCTATAATTATGAATATAAGTGGATTGGTTTTTTTCTACGTATTTGAACGAGTGTGGTCTAAAATTAACTATGGTAGAAAATCAGTATGACACCAGAAGAATTCTATTGGAAAGATAAAATACAGAATTTAGATTTAACAGAAGTTAGATTAAATTCTCTTGGATGGGTATTGGATTGTTACAATCGTGGTACCATTCGAAAACGAACTATAAAACAATTGATACCAAAAGGCTCTCTTGAAAATCTATTAACTCAAATGGAAGATTTAGAGAGATATGAGGATTGTATTACTATAAAAGAATTATTAGATATTATATACACACCACTTAATTAAAATCAGTTATGAGTAAAAAGAAACAAAAAGAAATTATTAAGTTATTAGAGGCAACTTTACACGATGAATCTCAAAAACCAAATGGGGGTAATTCGGATATTGTTGAATCATTGACCAGAAAACTTGAGAAAGTTAAAATGTGGGAGAAAAAGAAAGATGAGTAAAAAATTACAAAGATATCCACAGAAAGGATACATTGGTGGAGTTTGTCATGGATTAGGTGAACACACAGGAATAGACCCAATACTATGGAGAACTCTAATGTTTTTCTTTTTAGGTGGGATAGTTTATTTGGCCCTTTGGATAGTATTAAAAAAGGGAGAATAATATGAAAAAATTAGATGTAAAAATAGCAGTATCTCATAAAAAAGTATTATCTGAATCTACTGGAGAGGAAGTATATGATTTTGTAGACTTGGGATTTGTTTTGTGTAATATTTTTTTAAAATATAACTACATAAATATTACAGATACTCAATTAAAAAATGTAGAGAAAATATATGATTGGGTTTTAGAAAATTACCCATCAGAAAATTACTACTATATTTCCGCTACAGAATCAATCCAATGGCAAGGATTTGATAAGTTTTATAATTTTCTTATTGAATATTGTAATTCAAGGGGAATTATTGATAAATTTAAAATATTTGAAAACAACTTAGGTTTGATTCCAACAGATAAGTTTAAATATTATAATTCATTTCCTGGAATGTTGACATGGAATAATTGGGAATGTGTACAATACACTCCGTTATCTGAAAGAAATATAGAAAAAAACTTTATTTCCTTAAATAGAAGATACAAAAGACATAGATTTGAACTTATAAAATTCATAAATGATGAAAACATAACTGATAAGTTTTATTATTCTTTTCTTGGTGAAGATAATAATGACCCGTTAAAAAAAACCGTAGATATGGAAAACGTTAACGATGGTATGGTAACTTCATGGGAATTGCCATCTGACCTAAATATTAAATGTTTTTGTGATGTGGTAACTGAAAGTAGTGATGATTCGATACTGAACATTCCACGTGATTCTATGTTTAAGGATTATTTTAAAAGGCCATATGGTAGAATACATATAACTGAAAAATTAGGAAAGCCGTTAGTAATAGGACAACCATTTTTACTTTTGGGTGGACCTGGATACATTGAAAAATTACACGAACTGGGTTTCAAAACATTTGATAAATGGTGGGATGAATCTTATGATTCTGTATGGGATTATGAAACTCGTAGAGATATGGTTTATGATATAATTATAGAAATATCAAAATGGGATATTGAAAAGTGTAAACGTGTGATGTTGGAGATGGAGGATATTTTAATCCATAATCACAATAACATGCAAAGACTTAGAGAAAAGTATAAACCATTTACATTATGTGCGGTAAAACCAATACCATTAGCATATGGTTCATTGGAGAATGAATTAATCATAAAAAAAGAAGGAGAATAATATGAGTAGTAAATTTTTTGGAAATAAATTAAGTCCAAACACACAATCAGACAAGAGTAAGATTAAAAATACAAAAGGCAAAGGTTCTGCAAAACAAATTATAAAAAAAGCAGGCCGTGGTAAATAGAGATAGAGAATGGGATTGGTTAGATGATTCTGATTATAATGATGATTGGACAGATTCAAAACCAAAAAATGAACCTAACGGTGGTTTGGTAGAAGATTAGATATGAAAAAGAAAGTTTTAATAACGTTAGGATGTTCCTTCACACAAGGAGATGGTTGTTATGATTATTCATTGATAGATACTGAATTTAATGGAAAACCATATCATGAATTTACAGAAGAAGATAAATCTAAATTTTGGCAATTAAATGAACCAAGATTTTTAGAATATGGCTGGCCTTCAAAACTTCAAGAAAAACTTGGTTATGATGAACTTTATAATTTAGGATTTGGTGGAGCAGCCATATCTCATTCTATAAAAATTTTATTAGATAAATTTTACTACAAAGATTTTTCAGATTGTGATGTTTTACTTGTTCATATGTTATCTTTTCCAGATAGAATATCTTTTTTCTCAAATTCAAAAATAAAAACATTTAGAATAGGAAGTAAGTTGCACCAAGAATATATTAAAGAAATAAAGGGATTGGGATTGGATATACATGGTAATGCAGATGATACTACACTTGAAGGATATTTTTATGTAAAAATTTTAAAAGAATTGTGTGCAAATAAAGGTTGGAATTTTTTATTTTGTAGTGCAAGAGGTGATGAGGATACACATATGGACCATTATCGAGATAAAGAACTGATATCCAATAATTTCATGAGGGTTGGTAGTATAATAAATATGTCAAATAAAGAACTCTTATCTAAAATTTGTGGTCATCCTAATGAGGACGGATATTTGGCCATAGCAGATACATTATTTTCCTATATAAAAGAAAATCATAGTGAAGTTAAAATTGGAACCGCAACAGAATTTAAAAAAGAATATGTAAGACCAATTCCATTCGAATGATAATATGGAGGAATTATTTTAAAAGAAGAATACTATGAGTACATTAGCTACATTAGGATGTTCATTTTCAGAAGGAGTTGGTTGTTATGATATTGATTTATTTCATAAATACGGACCTATTGATGAAGATGAATTTCAAAAAAGAAACAATCCAAATTTTTTAGAAGGTTCTATTGGTAGACATATACAGCGAACATGTGGATTTAAAAAATATTACAATTATGCACATGGTGCATCATCTAACAAAACACAATTTCTAAAATTTTTTAGTAATCTACCAAAAGAAGATGATGTTACTGTTTTATGGCAGATAACATTTTATACTAGAAAGGGTAATGTATTTAAAAACAGATTTAAAGATTGGAGTATTGCAACGGATAGTTGGGTAAAGGAATATTACAATCAAATAATTAAAATGTATGATGATTCTTCATTTGGAGGTATAACTACTCGACCATATGGGACCTTTTCAGGAATTGATAAAGATGATAGACTTGAAATTGCAATGTATATTAATATTATGAATGAATTTTGTAAAAGTAGAGGGTGGAAATTTTTAAGTTGGTTTTGGGAAAGTAATGAATTTCAGATAGTAAAAGAATTGTATCCAAATATTGAAGAATGTATAATACCATACAACAGAAGCCAGATGAATGATAATCATACATCTTCACATATAACAGGTGACGGTCATCCAAACGAAAATGGATATCGATTAATTGCATCAGATTTATTAAAAGCAATAAAGACTCATAATAAAAACTTCATTTGGCCAGAAGAAACTCCTGAACTATGGAAACCTATCGATAAACTCATGGATATAAGTGATACATATTATTAGAAATGAGTAAAAATAAATTACTAATAACGATAGGAGATTCATGGACATATGGAATTGGAAATCTACATCCCGAATTATTCAAAGAGAATATGACGAGAGAGGAGAAAAATGAATTCCACATCAATCCTATCCAAACCGAATATGAATTAAATAATTCATGGGGTAGTTGGGTATCTGATAATTTGGGATTTGATGAATGGTTGAATTTTTCAAAACCTTCGAGGTCTTTTGAATCTATGTGGAAAATGTTTTTAGAAACACATCCACGAGAATTATTTTCTAAATATGATGTACATGTTATAATAATGTCAAGTTATTTCTCAAGACTAAGTTTGGCTACAGATGTAAAAGATTGGGGAAATTTCGATACATCGAGTAAAATATATGAACATTATATTTCATATTTAGTGGAACAAAATCTTGATAATGATATTGATGATATATTTAATTCTAGTGCATCATCTGTATTGAAGAACGCAATGTTCCATTTAAAAGATTTAGGATTTAAATTCTTACTTGGATTTAATCGATTGGATGATGAAGTGTATTTTAGAAATCGATACCCAAAATTATCAACATATGATATTGTAGTAAAACCTCCATTTCAGAATGGATTTTTTCATGGAAATGATATACCAGAAGAATGGCATGTTCACTACGATGGTCATATAAATGAAAAGGCTTATAAAAAAGTAGGATTTCATATATCTGATTATGTAAAAAGAGTACATCCAGATTGGGTATCTCCTCCTAAGAAATCTAAAAAATGGAACTATTCTTATAATTTAAATGATACTACACATCCATTACATAGTATAATACCAGATAGTGAAATAAATTTAAAAACTAATGCAATACATATTTTTTAACGAATCTTGGAACGAACCATATGAAAAACAAAAAACCACTCCTAATAGTAGGAATAATCCTATTACTGACATTAATCTTACTACTGGTTCTGAACAAGGAACAGACGTTCAAGATTATCAATTTTTCGAATAACAACGGAGTACGAAATACTGCCGAACGTTCTTATTTAGATACCATCGCCCAAGTGGGGTTGGATAAATTAGAATTAGAGGGAATTACTATTTTGGTAGAACCTCTAAAAAAAGAAATGAAAATCGGTGATTTTGATGTAGAGGCATATATTGTGGGTAATAATAAACAATATATTATCTTTATGAAACCAATGAGTAGAGATAAATCCATCGAAGTAATGGCACATGAACTCATTCATCTATTTCAGACAGAACGAGGACAATTACAAAAGAGAAGTGATTATATCGTTTGGGAAGGTGATACTATTAAAAACCCAGGTGAATTATTATATGATGAACGACCTTGGGAAAAACAGGCATTCGTATATGGTAGGGCATTAGAAAAGGAAATTCGAAAGGAACTAATCAAGTGATATATTTCTTTGGTGATTCATTTACAAAAGGATATGGTTGTCTGAAGGGTGACCCATATTACGATTTAAACTCAGATATTCCTAAAAAACTTTGGGTAGAGTTGATAAGTGATGAACTACAACAACCATATAAAAACTTTGGAAAAAGTGGAGCTGGTTCACAATGGATATATAATAAGGCTACATATTATTTAGATATACTACAACCAGATGATTGGGTATTTCTGACAGATAGTATGTATATTAGACAATTGGGGGTAGTTAATAATAGAATTGAAACTGTATCTGTTGAATATGATTTCGAATCAATGGATAGGAAAAATGCTAATATAGATAATTTGACTTATAATGTGATTCCATATGAACCACAATGGAATGCATATTATATTAAGTTATTTGAAAAATTAGTAAAATATATCCAATCAAAAAAAGTAAATACCATATATACTAATTACTTGGAATTCATGTTTCAACCAGATAAATACATGAATATTGTGACCGAAACCAATGGTAAGATTGATGACAATCATTTCTCATGGCTAGGACATAAACAATATTCACAATATTTATTAGACAGGATAAACAATAGTAATTTAAATAATCAGATAGATAATATTAAAGAGATATGATTTTATTTTTTGGATGTTCCATAACTTACGGCCAAGGATTACCAATATATAAGTGGATAGATGAGGGTAAGGATTTGGAATTTATAAATTCATATACTTCTCCACAATTCACACATGAAAATCTATCATATACCGATGATAAATACAGACAAGAATTTCATTATCCCAATTTAGTTGCTAAACATTTTGATAAAGCATATGCATTACCAAAATTTGGTAATGGTGGTTGTAATGATGATATACCAAAAATACTTAAATTAATTTCAAATGGAAAATTATTACAACCAGACGGTGTTGAGGCAATTGTAATACAATTTACTGATTTACAAAGAGATGCGTTTTATTTAGATATGATTCATTATACCAAATACAATGATGACAGAATAAAGGCGAGTATATTACATGAATTATCTCTAATACAACATTTTTCAGAAACTATGAGTAGAATGAGACCAGAAGGTGGATATACAAAATATAGTATTATAGAAAATGAAATCCCTTGGGTAGCGATGTCGTATCAAAGTGATATTTCGAATGTTTTACAAGAATATTTTCCTAAAAATTATATAAATTTAAAATATAAAAATAAAAATTATTCTAATATATCCGAATTAATAGAGATTGATGAACTAAATATTAAAGGACATTTGGGTGATATGAGAATAAGAGAACAACACCCTAGTAAAATATTACATGAAGTAATGGCCGAGGGTGTAATTAGAAAATTGGAAGAAAATCAAGTAAAATTTCAAAGAAACATATAAAGATGATTTGTAAGAAATGTAAAATCGAAATGAAACACATGACTGGTAAACAAAACGGTGGGTACCATATATGTATTGAATGTAACAATGTAGTAATAACAGGAGAGATATCAAATGAAAAAGTGGGTAAACAAGATAATCAATAGAATCAAACAATGGAGATTGGTAGGATATATAGTATTAGCAAAACCTCTAATCGATATCCATGGAATGGAACAAGGAATAATCGAAATCTTTTTATTGGTAGTATTGGGTGAATTATCAGCTAGAACCAAAACGAAACAAATAACCAACGAAGAATTCAAGGACTCATTTAATGAGAAGGAGTAATGAAACTATCCAAAGGTAAACTCAATACTAAATACACCATTACAGCAATGGATTTTTGTGAACCATGTGATTTAACTAAAGAATCATGTGATATCATTAAACTCATGGAACGTGGGTTCATGGTAGGACAAGAACTTAGAATCGTGAAAAGATTGGGTAAACTTACTCATATCCATTTAGAAGGTGAAGGTGATTACGTCCTTCGTGATACTAATTTAGATGGTATTGAGATAGAATGAAACAAACCCTATTGACTTGCATTATAATCTTAACAATCCCTATATGGATGAGGTGGATGAAAAAACCTCGTTTATACAATAGATTATAATACTTATTCTCAATGGTATTAACAATCAAACTCATAGGGACACTCATAATCTTTTATATCTTAATGAACCGATTGTTTCACTACTTAGATAAATAACCCCATAATCCACGAATGGAATCCCCAAGAACGTTATGAACAATGACCAAGATATCCTCAAAACAATCCTTATATACCTTACAACCCTACTTGGTATAATTCTCATTACTTCTCATATTCTCTCTTAATCTCGATATTCTCAACTACGTTCGTTTGTTCGTGGGGTTCCATGAGTCGCAAAAGCAAAAATTTTCGAACCTTGGCCTCACTTCGTACTCACACTAGCGTGTTCGTACTCGTTCGTGTCTTGATAGTTATCATGTACCGAATACGGATATTCACTTGATAAGGTTCGTGGAACGATTCATTAGCCATTCTTCGTTCCCCTCTCTTATCTTAATCGTTCATATCAAAACATTCTCGGTACATATGATATAAATGATAATTCAGCTCATATAGATAAAAGATATAAACCTCGTACTAATCGTACTCGTATAGTAGGGGATATACACAATAAAGGGAATACACATATAAAACAATATAGTATAGATGAACATTATGTGAGTACCCCTATATGTGAACACTCCCCCCTACCTCTACACTCCCAACACTCCCTACTCCCTAAGTGCCCCTACTAAAAAGTACTCTCTGAATAGACCTGAAATAAGAGGATATAAGAGAGTTTAGATTGTATCCGTACCCCAATATTACACATAGTGTGAAATAACCCCCAAACTTCTCCAAATCCTTGTAGCAACCCCCTACGAGGTGTCTACTCTTTAGAAAGACTTGAAAAACACACCCCCTATCATATTAAAATGGAATATACTCTATCAAGTATATAGACGAATATTACTATACAAATATATTGGTCAGGCTCATGTGGATGTTTGTCTCGTAGCCAAATTTTTTTTAGCCTAATTTTCACATAGTTATCAACACGTTATTAACAAGATATAAACATGACAAGGTGTCTCCTTACAGATTGTAACCAAATCAGAGCATGTACTTACATATGTTCACTTTATTGAGGATTTCGTAAAAGCACGTATTGGGACAAATTGTCATGAAAAAGATTTGGCGGTCTCGGCTTTTTTTCGTACCTTTAGGGTGGATGTGGGTGGGAGAGTATTGTAACGAAATGAAACGAGCTTGGAGGGTTTTACTTACAGTCTGTTTTGTCCGCCACAGGTGTGATACAACGAAGTGTAAGGAGAAAGGGGTGTTGAGGTTACAGACTGTAAGTAAATGTTAAAGTTTTGTTAAAATTGAAGAAAGGCTTGGTCACCTCGGCTAATTGTTGTACCTTTAGGGTGGATGTGGGTGGGCTAGTTAAGAGTTGAGGTACAGAGAGATGAATCCTAAATTTTAACAAAACTTTAACATTTATGGCTTGGATATACGGAGAATATGTTGTATATTTACTATGTAATGAGATTGAGAGTTAAACCATTAATAAGATAAGATATGAAGATTACCAAAGAAATGTTCAACGAGATTCAAAGATTAACTAAAGAGATACACACTGCTTCTTATAAAGTGATGAAGAAGTGGGAAAGTGAAGATGGGTTGAACTTGGATAAAGGCCAAGATGCAGTAATGGTACTGATTAAAGAGTATATGAACCCACAAGAACCGAGTATAGGTCAGATGAAGGAATGTTTAAGTGGATTACAAATGATATTAAAAGGATAAGATATGAATAAGTACGAAGAGTTAAGTAAATCAATAAAGTTCAATTTAGAAGCCCTGGATAAGGATATAATCAATCAAGATGATTTCAGACAGGCTATCGAGGAGATTTACGAATTTTTAAAATAAGATAAGATATGAAAAATTACGATGAGATTGTAGGAAAGTTAATCACCTCAGCAATGGATATGGAAAGATTTGTGGTAGAGAGTGGAGAACCATTATATGTGAGAGATGGAGTAAGAGAGATACTGAATAGAATTAACAAGTTAGATGAGTATATGGCATATGGTGCTGATAGTACGTTATTTAACGAAATGGTTAATAATCAGTAAGTTATGAGAGAAAGTAAAAGAACCAACGATAGTGTATGGGTAGATGGTCTTGGGTATTGTGTTGAGGTTACACATACTTCATTCAATGGTACCAGCGATGAGGTCTATGTATCATACACACCAATAAATCAATAAGATATGAGTAAGATGTATTTAGACCCACGTACCAAAGATAGATTCATTAGCAAAGATGAGTACTTTGAACTAATGTTCGGTACCGAGTATATGGATAGTGTTACCAAAGGAACTATTCAAGAGTACGAGGATTCAAAACTTTAACAAAATTTTAACATTTTAGATTTGGAGAACTGAGAAATTCTTCGTATATTTACTATGTAATGTGATTGAGATGTGACTCTAGCATTACTTAACCTTTAAAAGATAAATTATGTACAAGTTATTAGTAAGATGGATTGACAATCAAGTAATGGAAAGAACAATCAAAGATGTGAACCAACTGAGAGGTATCATCAACTCGGTAAAGGGAGGAGTAGTATTCGCTAAGTTAGTATCCCCAAGTGGAGTAACTAAAGAAATAACTGAACATTTCAACAAGTAAGATATGAAAGTAGTAAAGATAGGAATGCTGGTAGTAGGAGTTCTACTGATGACAGGTCTTTTGGTTCCCTATATAATAAAGGGTTTCTTCTGGTTAATTCTTCAAGGAATGAAATCACCATTAGAGGCAACAATCATCCTTACCACCTTTCTTACCTTCTACATCATCGGTATGAATAAAAATAATAAATAGCTCACATATGTATAAACACAGAAACTGTATAATAGAGAACACACCCACAGAACAGTATCCAGAAATGGTAACTATAACTAAGACACCAGCAGTGAGGAAAGACTTTGAAGGAAGAAGATACCTAACATTAGAACACGCACATAAACAGATAGAGAAGTTTGAGAGTGAACGTCTGATAAAGTCTAAGGAGAACTATGTAAAGAAACAACTGGCTGAGGTAGTAGTGTTAGAGGGAGAAGGATTTAGTTTACTCGTTACGAAGTAACCCACGAACCGCTAGGTGAGTGGTTGAGGTTATCTTGGTAGGGGGGACCCTTCCGAGGTTTCTTGTAACTGACAAAAAGGTAAAAAGGTGTGAACCCGCTCGTACCCCTTTTTTTATCGAGGTTAATTTTTTTGCCACCAGATGATGATACCCTAATATACACCCCCAAGGGTGTATCACAATACAATGTGGGTAAGTGAAGTAAAATAGAAATGATTACACGTATATAGTACGAGGTTGTAAATCTTATTTTAAAACTATGAATAAAGAACAAAGTGAATTAGAAACACAATTACTCATATTGGGTATTCCCTCAGTGCGTGGTAAAGGTAGTAAAGGTAGTAAAGAAGATAACACAAGTAAATCAGATAAAGATAAAGAAAATAAGAAATGAAGAAATTAAACGAACAAGAGAAACAATTACAAAGATGGGCAATCAACGCACTAATCTTCTTTGGTATTCTATATGGGATAGCCTTGTTAGCCAAGTTTGGATAAGATGGATGTTAGAATAGAAACCTCAACTCATATCGTTACAGTATGTGAAGGGTATGTGATAATTGAGGATAAAGAAGATGGGGAGAAAGACCCTATAATTAAAGAGATAGAAGAATTGGATGTATTGTACAAAGCCAGTATTCAATCTCTATACCCTATTATTGATTGGTTGATTAAAGAAGTAGGTAAACGTAAATACAAGAAAAGAAAGAAGAAAGATGAAAAACAAGATTAAGAGATTTATTAAAGAGTTTGGGTTACCCATTTCTATGGTACTAGCCTTTAGTGTAGTGTTTAAAGATATCCTTATGGGGATACTCTTTGGATTTGTGTTTTATATAGCTAACGATAAAAAAGATTGTTGTAAGTAATGGAAAAAGTATGGATATGTGATTCATGTGGTATAGAGTTCTCCTACCCAAGTGAGGGTGGAGTAGAGAGTGGATTTGGAATATGTAATAAATGTAATAAGTAATGGTAGGTACAAGAATATTATCATTTGACCAAGAGAAGTACTTACTTCATATCTATAAGAAGATGTCCCATGAACTCATGAGTGGGTCTACACATGTACTCTTATGGGATTTAACTAAAGAGATGGATTTTATCAATAAGGTTCTATCCGATAGGTCTTACTCTATGCATGAGGATACCGATAGATTGAACGCATTACGTGGATTATACCATTATGTTAAATAAAGAGTATCAACCTCGAACTAAAAGAATTTCGGTAAGGAACCCCACTCCCCCCTACTAACACAACTATATACACATGAAAGAAATCGAATACACCCCTACCCCTACTCAGAGGAAGTTTCTAACTAAACTCTATGATATGTTAAATGGGTACTATGTTAAAGGTAATAACTCTTATACTACTCTGACGGGATATACGTTACGTATGAGAGATTCTATGTCTCTTATAGATACTATCTTATATACCCAACGAATTACTACCTCTTATACAAAACAATTAAATGAGATTAGGTCTATGTATATCTCCCTTACTAACACTAAGTGAGCTAATCTTTAAAGTATCACACGTACCAACAACGTTAATCGAGGTTTTCCACTTTATTTGGATATTCCGATTATTTGTTGTATCTTTGTATAATCAAATTATAAACTATGTTACAAATTATTTCAATGTACCTCCTTGTAGGGCTCATCTATACTATCCTGTTGGATTGGATACTCAAGAACTATTCCGAAAGAAAGGAAGGGTTTGGTATCAAACACTCCCTATGGAATATAACTCTATGGCCTCTTGCAATGTATTTGGTCTACCACGCATATAACGATAAAGATGATGAAGGAATATAAACTAACCCAAAAACAATTCGATTGGTTGGTTGATGTTATCAACTCCCCTATTGAGTATTCGAATGAAGTACGGACTACTGCAGTTAACTGTTTGAAGTCGTATGGTTTTCACGGTTGGTACGATGTCAATGGTAAGATGGCTTTACAAATATTAACCAACTTGGTCCGGGCTGAGAAGAAACAAAGGGAAGTAGATGATTTACCTTTTTAAATTTAAACTATGAGAAAAGCAATAATTACCAATTTGAAAAAAGTATATGACCCTGAAATACCTGTTGATATATGGGAACTTGGTCTGATATACAATATCACTATTAAAGATGATAATCACGTGGATGTAACAATGACGTTAACATCACCGAATTGTCCCGTAGCAGAAACCCTACCTATGGAAGTAGAACAAGCTGTATTACAAACTGAAGGTGTAAAGTCTGTCAACTTGGAACTAACCTTTGACCCACCCTTTACACCTGATATGATGTCTGAAGAGGCTAAGTTCTCATTGGGTATGATGTAACAACTATCAATCCGAAGGAGATGAAAAGTTCGTTTTTCGACATTAAAAAAATCTTTAAAAAACGACACGAATTTTAGTTGAATAAAATTTGGATATATCAATTTAATTTTGTATATTTGTAGTATAAGATTTAAAAGGATAAAAGATGAAAAGATTAAGTTACCTACTAATTACCTTATTGTTCATATCGTGTGCCAAAGAAGAAGTTCTGAATATCTACGAAGTATCGATACAACCAACCGAACAAGGTATGGTTATTGGTACAAGTGGAACTATGATGGAAAATGATTTAGTTGAGGTGTACGCCTCCCCCAATACCGATGGGGTATTAAGTTATAAGTTTTCTTATTGGTCAATAAAAGTAGGAACCTCGATTATAAAAGATTACAATAACCCTACCACTATATCCGTTTCCGATAATATAGTGATTACTCCCCTATTTGAATTAAAGAAATTTGAAGAAGATGATATCTATGGTAGTATTGTAGAAAGAGATTTCAAATCATATCTACGTGCATTTATTAAAGATGCAAAACGATGGGGTGTGGACTTATCTCATGTTGATGTTGAGAGTAGTGAATTGAGATTAGTTGATAATACGGATTATCTTGGTGCATCGATTGGGTATAGATATCCGTCTGTTGCTATTATAGAGATTAGAAAATCATCTTGGAATGAATTAAGTAAGGAAGATATAGTTAAAGTTCTCTGGCATGAGTTTGGTCATGATATACTTGGCTTAGACCATCTATGTATGAGTGGTGAGATTATGTCTGGCCAACATCAAGAATGTAAAGGACCTGAGAGTGAAGGTGAGTATTACA
>Ga0181555_1001128_pt1 | contig 24730 bp, 15 predicted proteins | sample 011ome_15_FD_145601 | JGI IMG/M metagenome (GOLD analysis project Ga0181555, IMG submission 145601) | Coastal salt marsh microbial communities from the Groves Creek Marsh, Skidaway Island, Georgia - 011504AT metaG (spades assembly) | ecosystem: Environmental > Aquatic > Marine > Intertidal zone...
CGGGTGAGAATGAAAAGGCTTCGTTCAGCGCAGCACCCAACTCATCGAGATCTTTCATCGTATGCATTGCGTTTATTGCCAAACGAATAACGCACTCATTATCAGGAACAGTGGGCGGACGAATCGCGGGCGCGTGAAAGCCGCGAAGCAAGAGATGCTTCGCCACGCGCAAAGCCGTCTGTTCATCACCGCAGAATATAGGCACGATGTGTGAGTCTCGGATATCAAACGCGCTTTGCACGCATCCAGATACAATTTTATTCTTTTTAACCGTCACTGCGTTATTGCTGTCATGCTTCGATCGCAAGACATCGTTGTGAAAATAATGCACATTTCTCCATAACTTATTCGCAAGATCTGGTCTTTCGAGTGCGATATCCAGAGCTTCGATTGCTGCGACAACGATTGGCGCAGGTAGCGATGTCGAGTAAATTTGTCCGCGACCTCTGGAAAGGAGAATCGATTTCATTTCTTCCGAGCAGCAAGCGAATCCACCGTGTGCACCAATCGCTTTGGACAGCGTTCCAATTGCAATATCAACATCATTTTGCGCGTCCTGCGCTTCCGCGAGCCCACCTCCAAATTCGCCGTAGACGAGTGTCGAATGCGCCTCGTCCACAATTAACAAGAAAGGATAATTCTTCTTCAAAGAACCTAAACGTTTTATATTGGCAACATCTCCGTCTATGGAGAAAATTGCATCTGTGACGACAATCTTACGTTTCGCTGAGGACTTTTTCAGCCTCGCTTCCAAATCGTCGTAGTCTAGGTGTTTGAAGATTGAAACGCGCGCCTTGGCGAGTCGACATCCGTCTACGATGGACGCGTGGTTGAGCGCGTCGCTAAATATCTCAACCTCTAACGTAGAGGAGTCTACATTTGCTACTCTATCATTTAAGCTACTGTCATCATGTCTCTTTATAAATACACTTTCTGCTAACGTTTGTAGAACTGAAATGTTCGCGGCGAAACCCGTGGGAAACAACACGCAACTGCTCTTCCGTTCTAAATTTGCCAACTTCTCTTCGAGCGCTCGATGATAATTCGTGTATCCAGCTATGAGCTGGGACGCGCGATATCCCGCACCAAATTCTAAAGCGGCGCGTGCAAACGCCCGACGAACGCGAGCGTTCGAGCTCAATCCAAGATAATCGTTCGACGAAAAAAGAGTAACGACTTTGAAGGAGTCGCTTTTCGTTGAAGAATCGGTTATTGTTGTTGTTGTTGTCGATGATGTTGTTGTTATTCCTGAGCTGCTTCCATTATTAAGCCATCTCTCGTACGTTTCCTTATCTACTCGAGCGCGCACGGAATCAACCGAAACTGTTGGTACATCGCTTATGTTACTCTTGCTCGCATCTCTTCCTGTATCGTAAAACTCTTCAACACCTAATTTGGTTTTTAACGAAAGTGGTTTCAAGTCTCGTAACAACCCTCGAGATTTAAGATGAGACAGAGTCTCTTTCATCCATATCGTCCAAGGTTCTGATACAAACGCCACATATGGAGAGGAGGAGGAGGAGGAGGAAGTATTAGACCGAAAAGGAGGAAGAGGAGGAGGAGGAGGAGGAGGAGAAGTCATAATTTATTGTGGCGTGCAAGTGACTGCGAGTGGATTTTTTCCTCTCTGAACTCTTTTTGTCTTTTTACTCCTGCTTCAAATTTGCACACACACGTCAAAACATCAAAACGTGAACAAAAACGGGTTGGAAAGAAGAAGAAGAAGAAGAAGAAGAAGAAGAAGAAGAATGGTGATGGCCGATGACACTGTAAACACAGACTTTGTTGCTCCATCGACATCAGCGAAGCGTCCCGCGTCCCCTACTACGGATAATCTTCAACAACAACAAACCGGTGACGCGAGTAGAAATAAAAAACAACACACCAAAAACGAAGAAGAAGAAGAGGATTTCAAAAATCAGACGATAATCCGCCGGCTCGTTGAGAACTCAATCGGTAACATTCTCGTACAAAATGGAGAGGGAAAAGAACAAAAAACGAATATTATCGCGCCGCACGTGAAGGAAGGCTCCAGAATTGAAATTCGTTGGGTGATTCAGAATACGCTTTCAGACGAGGAAAATGTAGTAAAAACGAACAGCGAGACGAAAAGAATAAAAGAAGAGATTGTCTGGTGGGGCGCCACGGTCACAAAGCGAAGAGAAGAAGACAATACCGTCACCAACAGTAAGAAAGACGTGTGTGATATCCTTTACGACGCTCGAACGGAAGAATTTCCAGCGGAAGCGGGTAAAATTGTGTTAATGTCCGAACACGAGTGCTCGGACGGCGACGACCCGAGTATGAAATTTTATTGGAGAAAGGAAGGCGATTTCGCTTTTTACGTCGAGGATGAAGGAGAGGATGATGTGGATGAAGAAATGACGATGCAAGACGTGCTCGAGTATCAGACGAAAATTGACGGAGATACCGGAGATGGAGATACATTAGCGAACGCGAGCGAAAAGGCGTTTGGGACGTTGCCGATGGACCAACAACTCAGATTAGCTACTGGGTTCGCGCAGATGAAAGGGAAGTTAATGGAGAAATTACGTGAGATTTCGGAAAGGAACGGTGCTGGATACACGGTGACAAAGGATGACATGGAGCGCATAATGTTGGAGTTGAGAAACGAATCGTAATTTGAGACGTTGCACGACGTGGGGTAAAAATATTAGGTACATCATACTCTTTGTCTTGCGCTTTAAAATCTACGTCTGTTCCCATTCTTTGAAGCGCCGCCTTGGGCTCTTCGTTTGTTTTTAACAATAAGACCACCTTGGCCGCCGGATTTGAAGTCACTTTCTTGCTTTTCGAGGAATGATAACACTTCTTTGTGTTTTGCGTCTCTTTCCTCGGCTTCTGCAGCTTTTTCTTGCTCGCGCGCGTGATGCATAAACTGGTTATCTTTGCGAAGCTCACGCACGGTTCCTCTCGCTTCTTTTCGCAACTCTTTCTTGAGCTTTCTGTTTTCCGCACGTTCTCTATTCGGATCGTAATCGCGTCCTTTCTGAAAGCCATCTTCTTCGTACATTGGATTGAACTGTTTAATAGCTTCAACCGACTTCGTGTGCCAAGCGAGCGAGAGGCGAACGCTACTTTTCTTCGTCTCGCAAATTTCGTTATGCATCGTTTCGCACATTTTCAAAATGCCGTCGTACACCGCACCGTCTTTTTTCCCGAACGTTTTTAACGAACGCATTAATCTGTTCAGCGCGACTTGCACTTTCTGCAACATTTCAGGCGCGCATGCTACTTTTTGGACGGGTTTGATGAGATTTCCGAGCGTCGAAATTGCATATCGAAGCATTGCCACGCGTTCCTGGGCAGCTGATTCTGCCGCTGCTTTTGTTTTCTTTCGATGTCGTGACGACAACAACTTCGCCAGAGACAGCACTTCAATCGTCTCTGAGGATGACTTTTTCCCGTTCCCTGTATGTGCAAAGGGCCGCAACCATGATCCACCACACTGCTCTTGAAGATGCATAGGTAATCCTTCGTTCCATGTTTGTTTGCACTTCTCATTCTCAGCTGAGGCGTGGACCATAGCAGTGAGTAAATTGAGAGCCTCTGGAAAAATGCGCATGGCAGGAACGACGTACGCGCTCGCGAGAGCACATAAAACCACCGCACAATTTGCGTCGTTGGTTGATCGAACGGCGCAATGTGAGAGCACGTTTCCTATGTACAACGACGCCGGCGTAGTGACGGCGTGCTGCTTATCCGTAGAACTGAAGATATCCGCAAATAATCCAAGAAGTAATATTGTCCTCGCCGGCGGTAAACCAGTTTCGCCCAATCGCAAAGCTTTTTGCAACCTCTTGCCCATCTTTTCAATGCGCGCTTTCGCTGCAGTGGCGGCATAAAACGGAACTTGCGTTGCGATTTCAGAAATGTGCTTTGTGATAACATTCAAATCTGCGACTGGCAAATTATCTTTGCCGCATAACGTTTCAAAACGTTGAAGTAAAAGTCCGAGAAGCATTTGAATTTTTCGTCTATTTTCAGTCGCTAAAGTTGGTGCGTTGCACACACGCATGCGAGTAAGCACAATCGAAACTTCATCAGAAGTGTACTTAGTTAAGAGAGTTTCGAATGCTTCAAACGTTTCGGGAACATCAAACGTATACGGGATTTCTGACGAGCCTGCTTCCATTGCTTCTTCAGCGCGAAGAAGATCATCTCGAGCTTTGGCATCCTTCTTCTTTTTTATTTCTTTGGATTTTTTCAGGGCATTGTCGTCGTCATCGTCATCATCGCTGACTTCTTTTGAATCATCATCGAAAGGAATTTCTCTATTCATGATATCATCGTCATCGTCATCGTCATCGTCATCGTCGTCGTCTCCGTCGTCGCTTCCTGTGCCCTCATGAATCTTTGCACTCTTCTCTACTTTCTTCTTGACTTCTACTCCATCGTTGAGAATCCCGAGTTCCCTTAACCGATTTTTACCTTTTTCTAGTTTCTCATCCATCTTGTTCGCTTCTTTGCGGAACTTTCCAGTCTCATCTAAATCATCGACGTCGTCGTCGTTACTTTCGTCTGAATCTTCCTCGTCGTCTTCATCTTCGTCTTCTTCTTCCTCAAAAATTTCATCGTCGTCTTCGCCGAGCTCAAAATCGTCATCGAGATCTTCACCGCCTACTCTCGCTGTCGAAAGTTGACCACAACTTTCTCCATTCTCTTTTTCTAATTTGCGCGCTTTGTGTCTTCTCAAGGCGTACCCTCCTAAGGGTGCATCCTCGTCCTCGCCGTTCCTTCTCTCGTCGTCCTCGTCGTCCTCCGAGAGATCTCCTCGCATACGCTTCAATCTCGCGCGTTCAGCTTCCTCGAGCTGTCGCTTTTGTCTCGCTTCGATTTGCTCTGATGTCTTTTCCCTTTCCGCGGCATGAGCTCTCGCATCTAAAGCTAATGATTTCGCAATCTTATCGTAATCACTTTTCGTATCGTCTTCTTTCGGTAATCCCGATTGCAAAATGTTCAAGGAAGTATTTTTGTTTGTTGGTTTCAAATGACCGACTGCTTTTCGCAGCGCGCCTTGTAACAAACCGCCTTGACTGATGACTCTAAAATCCGCGTCGAGTTTATCCAAAAGTTCTTCATCGTCGTCGCGTTGTTTTGCTTTCTCGGCTTTATACATTTTACTCTTCGCGATGAGTTCGTCCATGACTTCCTTTTTCGTTTTTCTTCTCTCCATACCTGTATCTTCGTCGCCGTTTTTATCGCCGTCGTCGTCATCGTCATCGCCATCCTCGGCTGTGCTCTTTCTTTCTTTCCGTCGAAATCCACCGGTATTATCATCATTATCACGTCCATTTTTGTTGTCATCAAAATCGCCTCCACCAAAATGCATTCTTCGCGTCATTTCTTCGTTCATCAATCGTCTCGTGCCGTCCTCGTCGTCAGAATCCGAATCGAACTTTGCGTTTGCTATTCTCCTTTCATTCAGAGGTTTACCGAGATGCGTCAACGACATCAAATTTCCCTTATTGATACTGTCGCCATTGTCCTCGTCTTCATCGTCGTCGTTCTCGTTTCCTTCGAGCGAATACGTATTCTTTCGCTTCTTTCTCAGTTGTCCCAATCGCGCTCGCGCCAAGCGTCCGATTGACTTTTCCTCCTGCGTCAAGTTGTTGTCCAACTCTCCGAACCGTAAATCTACGAAAGCATTCGCTTTTCCGCTCAATTTGTGTTCCACTAACAAAGTTCTCTCCCGTCGTTCGAATCCTTCCCTTCTCGCTTTCAAAACGTTCCCGCTTTTTCCTTTGATTTTCCGTCCTAAAATCTCGAATTTTTGCTTTGAACTTTTTCTATCGAAAACGGAAGCGTTGTCTTCGGCTTTTTTGTTGTTTTCCCAATCGCTCGCTCCTGCTCCTCCTCCGCCGGTTTCGAAATGCTTGTACTTCTTCACGCGAGGGTTGGACGGTTTCGACGGTTTCTTCTTCTTTTTCGCCATGGTATTTATTCCGACGAATCAAGCGTCGAAGTAGAAGAAAAGGGTTGTCGTGTGTTTCTCGAGTCTGCCGAATGGAAGGAGTTTCCGAATACACAACCAGGTCGTCCAAATGTGGAAGCGCCGCTCGCTCTTTTGTTGTTGTTGTTGTTGTTTGTGGTAGTACTTCTTACGACGGTGCGGTTTTCTTCTATAATATACACCACGAGGTGGAGGAGGAGGAGGAGAAGAAATAGAAGTAGAAGAAGAAGGAGGAAGTTAAGTGCGCGTGATATTGGCAGAAAGAGAAGCAGCTCTCGCTTTTTTTATGGCGGCTGTATGACTTCACTGCTCCATTTTTTTCCTCGCTCTCCAGAAGAAGAAGAAGAAGAAGAAGAACCAAGCATACAATCACTCGACATTGAGAAACATCGCACGCATTCGTTAACGCAAGCAATGAAGAAGCGCGGAAGAAGTGCAGACGGGCGCGAGAAGAACAAAAACGACGAAGATGAAGAGGCGTTTCCTCGTGGGAATTTCGTCGACGATGAAAGAGACGAAGAACACGAAGAAGAAAACGAGCGATCTCGTCGCGCTTCACGAACGAAGACAACCACCACTGCGACGGAGCGATTCGCGGCTATATCCAAAGATTCGTCTTTGAGTTTGAAAGGTAGAAAAGCTGGAGGTAAAGGAAGTAGCGGTAAATACATCGAAGCTTTGAAGTGGAAGACGTTACGCAGAGGCGTCAAGTTGCTCGGAATTGTTTCTCACGTATCGAATAAAGGATTAATCGTCTCATTACAGAACGGATTGAAAGGAACGGTGTCGAAATCAGAAGCCTCGGATGCTTTTTATATTACTAACAAGGATAGAGTCAAGAGAAAAAGTAAGAAGAAGCCGTCTTCGTATTCCTCGTCTGAAGAGGAATTCAGTAGTAGCAGCAGCAGCAGCAGCGAGGAAAGTAGCGGAGAGGAAGAGGAAGAGGAAGATGGAGGCAAAAAAGCAAAGATTGGTTTGGAGTCTCTATTTCACGTCGGGCAAATCGTGCGATGCGCGGTTGTAAACCTCGACGAGGGGAAAACCGGTGGGAAACGGATTGAGTTGACTCTGCGTCTCTCGCAAGTGTGCGCGGGATTGGATAAAGAGTGCTTAACTGAAGGCGCGGCGATACCAGCAGTAGTCACTTCCGTGGAAGATCACGGATACATCGTCGAATTCGGTATTGATGGTTCTACCGGTTTTTTGTCGCGCGATAGCGCAGGGGATGAGCACGATTCGCTTCTCACCGGTCAGCTCATAGAAGTTGTCATCGCGTTGAAGCCAAAAGCGAAAAAGGATATCAATAACAACAAGAAGAAGAACGGAAGAGGGAGTAAACTTGGCGAGAGTAACGTGTATAAAGTCAGCGCAGACACGAAACGGTGCTCAAGCGCAATTGCGCTCGAAAATAAATCGACGTTGATATCTACAATTCTTCCCGGGATGTTGGTAAAAGCGCGCGTGAAGTCTGTTCTCGAAGATGGCATTTCTGTCTCGTTTATGACGTATTTTTCGGGAACAATTGACTGCTTTCACATCGCAGCCGAAGATACAACATCGTTTAAAGAAGGACAGAAGTTACGTTCGCGCGTGATTTTTGTAGATGCTCAAAATAAACGCGTCGGTTTATCTCTTCAACCGCACTTGCTTGAGGCACGCTCGCCGGCAAGCATTCTTCCATCGACCGGGTCAATCTTCGAAAACGCCATGATAAACCGAGTAGATCCAAATGTCGGAGTATCGCTTCAAATCAGCCAAGGTGGAAAGACTAGAAGCGTCGCTGGATACGCGCACGTTTCGCATCTTTCCGACGATCACGTAGAAAAAATAGAAAAGAAGTACAAAGTAGGAAAACAAGTCAAAGTTCGAGTGATTGGACATCGATTGTTAGACGCCGTCGCCAACGTTAGTTTAAAGAGATCTGTTTTGGAGCAACCCTTCTTCAGTCTGGAAGAGCTAGTTCCTGGGATGATTGTCAAGGGTGAAGTTTTAGCGACAGAACATTTTGGAGCCATCGTAAAACTTGCCGAAGGTGTCAAAGCTCTTTGTCCACCGATTCATGTGTCCGATATCGTCGGACGAACGACGTCATCTAAAGTTACTCCTGGCGCAATCTTGAAGTTTCGAGTCATCAGCGTGGACCGATCCAGACACAGAGCTATCGTTACTCATAAGCGTGCGTTGATAAAGTCGGAATTACCGGTGTTGAAAACGATCGAGGATGCGATTCCTGGACGAACGACGCACGGCATAATTTCAGGCGTTGTCGATTACGGCGTTTTCGTCACACTATATGGAAACTTGAAGGGATTAGCAGGATCGCAAGATCTCGGGTTGGCTGAAGGTCAGAGTATTGCAGACGCCTATGCGGTTGGTCAAGTTATTCGAACGACAATCGTTTCTGCGGATCGAGGAGAAAACAAACTGAGACTTTCGCTAGGCGGCGGCGGCGGCAACGAAGACGACAATGCTGCCGAAGGAGCGGAAGCAACGGTTGGTGCTGCTGCTGCTGCTGCTGCTGCTGCTATCTCTTTGTCGACGGACGCAGTACCAATCGGTAAAGTTTTTGCATCTGCGACTATCACTAAAATAGTCCAAGGCTCGAGCATTATTGAGGTGACTTCGAGTACAGAAGAGGGATCGTTTCAAGGACTCGTCGCGTTTCAGCACCTATCCGATAACCCCGTCACGGCTCTGAGCATGGCATCAACTTTAAAAGTCGGGGAAGTTTTACCTGGAGCTTTCGTGGTTATCGAAAGAAAGCCAAAAAGAGTTGTCATGAGTCGGAAACTTTCGATTATAGAGGCGGTAACAAGTTCAAGTCTACCCGATAGAGCAGATAAGGTAAAGGCTGGAAAGATATATCCAGGGTACGTCGCCTCAACATCATCGACGGGCGTATTCGTGCGATTTTTAGGTTCTCTCACCGGGTTAGCGCCTCCCTCGCAAATACCTGACGGATGTAACGCCACAGATTCGTTCTTTGTCGGTCAAACTGTACAAGCTATGGTCCTTTCGGTGGATGTTGAATGCGTTCCGCCGCGGCTTTCGCTTTCACTTCGGTTGCAAACAACCGCGCAACCTTTATCAGATGCGCCTTTGATTCGCTCATTCTTTGCGGACCTCGAGTTCTTAGATTTCAAAGTTGCTCAAGATCCCAAGGAGGCAGAGACTTTGTTATCTGAAAAAACAGTACGCATGTTTGAACCTGGATGTGATATCGAAGGCTCGATCAACGAAACGAAGGATTACGGCGTTTTGATCGATATCGATGAAGATGAGAATGCAGTTGGGTTGGTTTCTCCGCATCAAGTGCCGGAAAGCGTAGAAATAGAAGAATTTACCCCCGAGACTCGTTTATCTGGAAGAGTGTTAGACGTTTCTAGACGCGAAGGTGTTATTGATATCGGTAAAGTGAGCGTGGTGACCGAGAAGAATTTATCGAAGAAAAAGAAGAAGAAAGTAAAATCCGCCTCCGCAGCGCTGAAGAAATTGAAAGTAGGTGAGGCAACAGAAGCTATCGTAGAGCTTATTAAAGCTCAGTATGTCATTTTATCTCTTCCAAAGTATTCTGACGCTATTGGATATGCTCCCGTTCACTACTGTAACGTGCGTTTAAACGACGCTTCAGAACGGTTTGAGGTCAATCAGAGAGTGAATGTGGTAATTGCGCAGGTTCCTTCCGCATCTTCTCCTGACGATGTTAAAGGTGACGAGTTCTACAGCAACCGACTTTTACTCACCGTCCCGTACGTGGACACTAATAAATCGAATAGCGGTCCAAAGGTTGGGACTAAATTCCAAGGTGTCGTTTCGGAACTTCAGCCACTCCAAGCGCTTGTTTCGCTTCCAAACAGTAAAAAAGGACGCATTCACATCACCGAGACTGGCGCTTTCGCGAAATCGAAGTTTCCGCTGGAAGAATTATCGCTCGGTTTGACTGTGAACGTTGCTGTTCTTGGCATGGCAGGTGATCGAGGTGGGCTACTAGATCTCACTCTCAGGAGCAGCGCAGACGAAGACAAAGACGACGAAAATGTGAACAAGAATGCAAAGAATGGTAATGACGACTTTGATGCAACAGCATCATTGAAAAGACCAACTCTACAAACGCTCGAAGTGGGTCAATCAATCCATGCGTACGTCATTTCGGTATTGCCAGACGGTGTTAAAGTGTGCATTCGACCGGAAATAACGGCTTTTGTTCCTCTGATTGAGACTGCGAGCTCGATCAAAGAGCTTAAAAAACCACTCGAGAAGAGATTTTCAAAGGGAGAAAAGATTAAAGCAACAATCGTCAACGTCAACGTTTCTAAGAAGCACGTCGACGTTTCTTTCCGGGATCAAAACTCTGTCAGCGTCGGCGCAAAAGTCTTTGGTATCATTTCGCGATTTAATAAAGGTACTTCTATGATGGTGAGGCTTGGCGCACACGTCACGGGACGGGTTTTCTTAACCGACGTATCCGACGAGTTTCAAGAAAAGCCATTTTCCGAAATGAAGGTTGGCAATGTCGTAGAAGTTCGCGTGGTTTCGATGAAATCGAGCGGAGAAGTCGATCTTTCAATGCGACCGTCTTTGTTGAGTAAATCTGGAGAAAAGAAAAAGAAGGTGGCGAATCCCGAGATTAACGACGCCAAGAACCTTGAAGTAGGGAAGGAAGTTTCTGGATACGTCAAATCTGTCGGCAAATCTGGATGCTTCGTTGCGCTTTCGCGTAATGTGGACGCGCTGATAAAGCTCACCAACCTCGCGGATGGCTTCGTCGTAAAACCATCGGTTGAATTCCCAACTGGACGATTGATTCGCGGACGCATCTTGTCCGCCGATGAGAAAACAAATCGAGTCGAGATGTCGCTGCGCGCTTCACAATCCGATTCTAAAACGCCAAACAAAGAAGCAGTCGCATCGTTGAAAGTTGGTGATGTGGTCATGGGAACTGTACGTAGCGTGCAATCTTACGGCGTATTTGTCACTTTAGACGAGTCTGGTATCTCTGGTTTATGTCACATTTCAATGTTTGCGGATATGCATGTGAAGGATGATTTGGCCAACCATGTCCGAGCCGGAGAAAGAGTTCGCGCCAAAATTATGAAAGTAGATTACGAGACGAGTAAAGTTTCTCTTGGCATCAAAGCTTCTGTTTTTGGAGACGACGATGACGACATTGATAACGGTGCACAACGCGAGGGTGATTCAGAAGACGAAGATGAAATGCACGATGATCTTTTACTTTCTGACGACGATGACGAAGACACTACTAATAATAAAGCTGCTAAAATGGACTTGGACGAGCCAGAAGAGGAGGTTGAGAATTTATCCGAGAAAGAGGAAGGCAGGGCAGAAGAATCTGAAAGCGACGAGGAGAACAATGAGGATGATGACGACGACGAAGACGAAGACGATGACGATGACGATGATGGCGAAGACAACGAAGACGAAAATGACGACAACAACACCGCGACTGAGAAGGAAGAAGATGTTGATTTCGCCTGGGACGAGGAGGAGAAGGAACAAGAACAAAAACTCAACGCGATGAAACGAAGTCGAGAGGAATCCACTCATCTCGAGGAGGGAGAAAATGCCAATAAACTTTCGAAACGCGCGAAGCGTCGCAAAGCTCGTGAGGTTGAGATGGAAATCTTGAGACAAGAGCAACAGTTGCGCGACGAAGGTCGTCTTCCTGAAAGTGCGTCCGAGTACGAAAAGTTGATCTTAGCGTCACCGCTTTCCTCCTTTCTTTGGATTCAATACGTCGCGTTCCAAGTGAGCGTCGGTGCGTACGAGGACGCGCGAGCAGTCGCTGAACGCGCATTAGAGGCAATTCCGGCGCAAGAAGAAGACGAGCGAATGAACATTTGGATCGCTTATTTGAATTTAGAGAACTCGCACGGGTTGCCGAATCCAAAAGAGGCTGTCTCGAGACTATTCAAGCGCGCCGTGAATTTAGCTGATCCAAAGAAACTGTACCTCGTCTTGGTAGACATGTACACGCGCGCGGAACAAATAGAAATTCTTGAAGAAACGCTTAAATTGATCGTGAAGAAGTTTCGCTCGAGTTGTAAAGTATGGCTGACGTACATTCGTCACGTTACGCTCAAAGGCGATGCGGAAGGTTCTAGAAAACTGCTCGACCGCGCGACGACTTCTTTACCAAAACGCAAACACATCAAACTTTTAGTCAAAGTTGCTTTGTTGGAGATGAAAGAAGGAGACCCCGAGCGCGGACGCACAATGTTCGAAGGTATTCTGCGCAATTATCCGAAGAGAACGGACATTTGGTCCGTATATATCGATCAAGAGATTAAGCAAAACATCCCGGAAAGGATTCGAGCTTTGTTTGAACGCGCCACGCACTTGGAGCTGAACGCGCGAAGCATGAAATTTTTGTTCAAGAGGTACTTAGAGTACGAGAGGTCTCATGGGAACACGGAACGAATGACGTACGTGAAGGCGAGAGCGATGGAGTACGTCGAGAGGACGCTGAATAATAATAACGATGAATAAGAAGAAAAGAATGCTCTCACTACCTCCATACCACGGTACCAGCAAACCTTACGCTCGTTTTTTTGTGCTGGCAAGTCGATAGTTGAGTTGTAATAAAACTCGTTGTGCTTGGAAATTTGCTTCATTTCCTGCTCTCTCTCTCTCTTCCGTCTCCCTCTCCTTTTCTAATTTGCATGTTCTGCGTCGAAGCGTCGCTCATTGCGACGACAACGACAACGAATCGGTACAAAATGCCTTCATCGCTCCTTCGTTCGCTACGTCGCGGATATCGCGTCGGTGGTTGTTTCAGTGGAAGAGGAGAAAACGTTCATAGTGTTGTACCTAAAAATTCTGCAACGTCGGCGCTTTTGCTTCTTCTCGACTTAAATTGTCGAGGACAACAAAAAAGGTGTATGAACCGAAGAACGACGATAGCTGCGGCGTCATCGACGCTCGACGCCGACCGTGAAGGCAAAGAAGGAGACGAAGTTCAACGCGGTAAGCAGCCGTCTGTTGGCCGTCCTCGGGAGAATAAAAATAATAGCACTAACAACAACAACAACAACAACAACACCGAGAGCGTGTTTGGGACCGTCGTGACTGCGCAAGCCAACTACTTCCGAGTCGTCGTGAACCGACGACAGATTCCTTCGAAAGAGTTGAACCGCGTGCGCGAACAGTTCGACGCCGCGCGAAAAAGAGCCGAGGAGGCGAAAGCGATGCACGACGTGGAACTTTTGGGCGAGAAACTCCGGAAAATTATCGATATCAACGAAGAAGAAGGAGGAGGAGGAGAAGAAGAAGAAGAAGGAAAAGAAGACAACGTCGAGTTGTTGTGTAACTGTCGAGCGCTTTTGAAAAAGATGAAGCAAAAAGTTTTAGTCGGCGATATCGTCACTTTAGACGCTGAAAAATCTGGGATCGATTGGGTGCAAGGTTCTGGAACGATTTACGACATCGAGAAGAGGAAGAACGAAGGCGGAAACAACTTAGCGATCGCGAACGTCGACGTGACGCTGTTGACGTTTTCGTTGTCGCAGCCTCCGTTGGAAGAGAAGCAGTTGACGCGTTTTTTAGTCGCGTTTGAATACGCGCGCGTGCCGTTTCATTTGGTATTCAACAAGAAAGATTTGATAGAGGAAGAGAGAGTAGAAGAATGGCGAGAGAAGATGCGAAGGTGGGGATACGATCCGAAGTTTGTCTCCGTCGCGACTGGGGATGGTATCGATGAGATCGTGAAAGTTATAGGAAGCGGGAAGACCGTCGCCTTGGCTGGACCTTCGGGGGTTGGGAAATCGAGTTTGATAAATCGCCTTCGCGCGACGAGCGCTTTGGAATCGGCGCTTTCAGTCGAAAAGAGACAACAAAACGATTACGATGAAGATAGAAATAGGAAGGATTCATCCGAAGAAGGCGAGGAGGGGAAGATTACTTTTGTGACGGATTTGGACGTAGAAGGCGGCGGCGGCGGGAAACTAAAGAAAGGCTCGAGATCGGTGGAAAACGAAAAAGCGCGAGAGATTTTAGAATCGGCAGATTTGCAATCGGTGAAACAAGTATCGGCTCGAAGTGGGAGAGGAAAACACACGACTCGACACGTTAGTTTACTTCGCATGAAAGGTGGTAATTTACTCGCCGATACGCCCGGGTTTGGGTATCCGTCTTTAGAGAGTATGGTTGTTAAAGATGTGGCGCTCTGCTTCCCGGAGATTCGAGACGCGATTCAGCGAGCCAAGGAAGAGCGAGATGCACGATGCGCGTTTACCGATTGCACGCACGTCCACGAGCCAGGATGTGTAGTTGGTGATTCAAATTGGACTCAAGAACGATTAGATTTATACATGGAGTTGTTAGAAGAAGTGAAGAAACTTGCGGTAAAAGAGAAAGAGGCGGCGTATAAAAGAGAGACGCACGTGCGAATGAAACAAGCTGCCGGAGGGGCAGATAGAGTAGAGGCAAAACTAGAAACAAAAAGCCATCGAAGGGTAAACAGAAGGACCCATCGCATGGCCACGCGAGACGAGCTTTTAATGAACGAGGAGGAGGAAGAGGAAATAGACGAGGAATTAAACGAGAAATGAAACGAGGAATAAAAAAATTTCTTTATTCGCGCGGGGCCATCAACGATCAAAGGAAGAGTTGTCACGTTTTATTTTTCAATATAACACAATGAAAGGCTAAACTTCTCAATACCTGTGCTTGATGTCAGGAAAGATAGTATTATTCGATTTACCGCGCCGGTAAATGCAAATTTTGAATATGGTGTATAATATTATGCGTTGTTGTTATCGCGAAGACCAGAAGCCTGACTTTTTCTCCTCCTCTTCCTTGCTGCTAGTGTCGTTGTTTGTGGTGGTGGTGGTGGTCGTCGTCGTATCGACGTCGTACGAGCGTCCGTCCCCGATCGCTCGGGCCAGTTGCATCTGCGCCGATGCCAACTCTTCTCTCGCGATTAATAACTCTTCCAACGCGGACTTTGTCATTTGTTGTTGCTTCGATAACTCCTTCGCGTACAAAACCTTCTCCTTTTGCGTCTCGATCAACTTGGCGGCCAACAACGTTTGGTTCGTTCTCGTCAACTGCGTCGGGCCTCCGTTGAAGCAGTCCTCGACTAAATACGTCGCGTTTTTCGGTAAATCGTTCGCTTCTGGCAACACGAGCAAGTTGTTCGCCCCTTCTTGCCACCTCGTCCCAAATATCGAACGCACGAGATATTTGTAGAAAAAAATTCCACCCGGTTGCAAATCCACCTCGCAACTCCAATGTCCGCCTTCTTTGTAGTGCATTGGGATTGCTTTCGCTTCGTCCCAAGCGCCTAACTTCTTGTGAGAACCTAACACGAACAAATTCTCACCCCATTTCGTATCGTATTGAACGCTAAAGTTCACCGGGGTCGATTTTGTTCGAGAACCAATCATATCCAACGCGTCTTTGGAGTACGGGTCGACTTTTAAAATGCTCTGATCGATGGAAATGACGTTGTTATTCACGCTCGAGGAGGACGTTAACTTTTGATCAGCCGCGGAAATAGACTTCAACGCGTTCATTTTCCCTTCCGAGGAGACCATTTTCATGAATTGATCTTTATTGTCATCGTAGTCTTGCGTCGAAGCGTTGATTTTCAAATCTCCTCTCCTCGTTCTTCTCGACGGAAAGGTGGATTGATTTGAACGAGGAGGACGACTGGGAGCCACAGAAATTTTGTTCGAAGAAGGAGAAAACGTCCTCGTTCTCGTCGTCGTCGTCGTCGTTCTCGTCGTCGTCGTTTTCATGAGGACAGAAGAAGATGAAGAGCACGCAATGTGTCGAGGACAGGTGGTCATTTTGATTTTCTCGCGTGCGGAGTGCGCGTGTTTTTGGAGAGGGACGAACGAACGAGAGGCCTAGAGAAGACCGCTGATGGATTTTTTCGTCTCTCAATCTTCTTCAAAACTCTTCCGTCTTTTCAAAATTTTGGCGGGAAAAAAATTTTGCTGCAAAAAAGGCAGGTGACAAGGAAACAAACAAAGAGAAACATGACGAGGACAACGACGAGGAAAGCAAACGGCGGCGGCGATACTGTGAAATATTCAATCATCGTTCCGACGTACAACGAACAGCTAAACATCGCCATGCTTCTCGCCCTCATCGTCGAAGCGATGGAGGAGGGAACAAAAAGGAAGGAAGGAAGAAAAATATCCCCGTCGTCGTCAACTCCGTCGTACGAAGTCATCGTCGTGGACGACAACTCGCAAGACCAAACGCAACAAACCATTCAAAAGTTACAAAAGATTGAAAAATATCGGGACGTTTTGCGTCTGAAACCGAGGAAAGGGAAATTAGGTTTAGGATCGGCATATATTCACGGTTTACAGTTTGCGAGAGGTGAGTTTGTGATTCTCATGGATGCGGATTTGTCGCACAATCCGAAAGCGATTCCTGAATTTATACGAAAACAAGAGGAGGGAGACTACGACGTCGTCACCGGGACGAGATATTTAGCGTCGTCGTCGTCGTCATTATCAATATCATCTAGAATAACGAATAGCAGTAGCAGTACTAAATCAAGTCGTAAAAGCAAAATCAAAGAGCAGGAGTGCGGAGTGTACGGTTGGGATACGAGGAGAAAGTTGACTTCCCGAGTCGCAAACTATTTAGCGCACGTGTTGTTGAACCCGGGCGTGTCCGATTTGACTGGATCTTTCCGATTGTACCGGAAAACGACTTTTCAGGCGCTTGTGAGCTCGATGCAGTCCGTGGGGTACGTTTTCCAGATGGAAATTATAGTTCGAGCGAAAAGAGGAGGCTTTAAAGTTGCCGAAGTCCCGATTTCTTTCGTGGACAGAGTGTACGGAAGTTCCAAGTTAGGCGCGAGCGAAATCATAGGATACCTCAAAGGATTAGTCAGTTTGTTTATGAGAGTTTAGTTTAAAATGTCGCCGCTAACACAGCGCTATTAACACTTTTCAAATAAATAGTGGCTGACGAACCATTCGTTCCCGTCTGAATAGTTGAACAACTCCGAACACGACAGGAAAAACAGTCTCCAATACACGTACCATTTCGTCGTTAGATCTTTACCGTACGTTTGAGCGATAATTGGTTCGACTGCTTTTCTGTTCGTATCAAATTTTCTCAACCAGTCCTCGCACGTCTTACTGTAGTGCTTACCGTTTACTCGCCACTGCGTTTTCAAATGCAACTTATTCGTCGTGAAATACGCAAACATGCGTTCGCTCGGCATCGTTCCGCCGGAAAAGAAATATTTACTCATCCAATCCGACTCGTTCTCGGCGATAAAGTGGAACGGATACGTTTTGTGCGCGAAAATGTGTAAAAACATCTTCGCTTCTCCGCCGGATTTCAGCCACTGTTCGCATCGACCAAACAACACCTCGTAATTCTTCATGTGCTCAAAACATTCTATGGATACGATTCTATCGTACGAATTTTTCCCTAAAGGTGGCTTGAAAACGTTCAAATCTTGCGTAATGATTTGCAAGTTTGTAATATTTCTCTCTCGAGCGCGCAAGTCGATGAACTCTTTCTGCGTCTTACTATTTGACACGGCGGTTATTCGCGAGTTTGGATATTTTTCCGCCAAGAAGAGCGATAAAGAACCCCATCCGCAACCTAACTCTAAAACCTCCTGACCGTCTTTAAACTCGCCCCGTTCGCAATAAAGCTCCATCATCTTCACCTCGGCTTCGTTTAAAGTCCTCCTCGACGTCGACGACAACTCGTACAAACAGCAACTATATTTGAGCTTTGAGCCGAGACAGTGCAAATACAACTCCGTCGGGACTTCGTAGTGTTGCTCGTTCGCTAAATTCGTCTCTACCGCCACGGCTTTGGTTTTTAATCCTCGGATGAAATCCATTTCATACTGCAACTCATCTTCGTTCGATTTAAAGCGTCCTAAACATTTCGTTCGCAAGTTGTACCGAATGCCGGCCCGAAGAATGAAATCGGGAACCAAATTCTTCTCGACCAAGTATTCGAGAAAGATGCGATAGAAGATTTGAAACAGAGCGAGACGGAGCGATTGAAGGACGGAGATGGTGGCGCTTTTTTTCGTCCCCGTTGTTGTTGTTGTTGTTGTTGTTGTTGTTGTTGCCATCGCAGAGAGAAAGAGAGAGAGTGTGTGTGTGAGAAAGAGAAACAAGTGCGGGGAATATTAATTCAGACAGAGAGACGAAAAAGAGAAAAAGGCACCCAAAAACAACAAAAACCAAAAAGGCACACAAAAACTCTTCCCCTTTCCCTCCCCGCCTCTTTGTTCTCTCTTTCGTTCTCTCTTTTGTCTTTCCGAAGTTAACGAACGCGAACGAACCGAAGTCAACGAACGAAAAGAAGAATAAGAATGAGGGAAGCAGCGTGGCAAAATCGAATCGACGAGTTGGAACAGCTTTTAAGAGAAGCGGAAGAGAAAGTGAACGAACGAGATGCAATTTTTTTAGGAGTACCCACGACGACGACGACGACGACGAGAAAGGAGGAGAGGAAAAGAGCGCAAGAAAGTGGGCGTTATAGAAGCAGCAATAGGAGTAGCAGCAGTAGTATTAGTAGTAGTAACGATGGTAAAAACAACAACAACAGATTAACGGCCGAAGGTCGGCGAAAACTCACCACGTTTGCAGCTAAGTTGAGCGAGTTGTCCTCTGCATCATCAACAACAGCAACAGCAAGTGGCGAAGATGTTACGACCGCGATGGTAATAAGAAGCAGAAGTGCGACGATTGAGCAGTTGCGAGTGCGTGGCGAAGCTACGTTACTCAAGTTAAAAGCTACGCCAGGTTCAATTGCGCGAGCGGCGACGACGACGACGACGATAAAGAGCAGAGCGTCCGTTTTACAGCCGAACGAAGAGGAAGAAGAAGAAGCGACGACGCTCTTGCAGTTTCAGCACCAATTGTTGCGAGAACAGGACGAAGAGTTGACGGATTTGTCTAACCACGTCACGAGAACGAAACATATAGCCATAGCAGTCGGTGAGGAGTTAGATTTACACACGCGCTTATTGGATGACTTTGACGACGACGTCGAACACACGGCTGGAAATTTAAAGAGAATAGCATCCTCGGCGCGACGATTGTTTGAACGCATCGGTAAGAGCAACTTCTCGCTCGGGTGTTGTTTAGCCGCGCTCGTTTTCATGCTAATCGTTCTCATCGCGTTGTCCATCTTGAAAGTCGAAGGCAAATTTCATCCAATATTTACTTAGAAGAGGGGGAGTCTCAGAGCTAGCGACTGGTGAAGGAGGCATGTCACTTTTAAATTTTAGTGTATTTCTATTAATCAGATAATTCGCCGTAATCGGTGAAACCATCTACTACTGCTTTATCTACATTGATCGGTATCTTTGATGCCGTCATCGTCTTCGGCGCTTCTGCTAATTTTTCCTTTGCCGCTGCTGCAATTTTGCGACGCGGTACGCTGCGTTCGATTGTTTGCTTCCAGTCGTTCATTTCGAGCTGCGTGACTAAAATTTCAAAGCACTGGTTCACGGTTAACACAGAGGAACTCTTCATTTGAGGAAAGTCGTTTATAGGAAGCCTCGCGTGTCGAATCCCAAGCGCTTCGGCTTTGTTTAACGTTTTCATCTTGTGTCTATTTCGATCGATGAACCCGCCTATGATGTATATATCGTTTTCGTTGAGAGTTGAAATTTCAAACGGCGAGTCGGCGGTAAGATAGACTAAATCCTTTTTGCGTTTGAAGAATATACTCGCTTCGTTGTCAGTTATCCCTCGTCGTTCAATTTCAAACGGAAGAGAGTTATCGTGCGTATAAATTCCTTGCCAGTTTTCAAAACCGTCAATCTTCTCTCGCAAATCGCGAGAAGTACCTTTTCCGTTCATACTCGTCAAGTGTAATCGCGTCGATATCTTTGCTTTCTTATTCACCGCGTAACAAATTCGCATCTGCTTCACCATCGACTGCTTTTCCGCCGGTGTCATGATGTCGTCAAAATCTAAATCGATAACTATGTTCTGTTTCGCCTTTGCAAACTTCTCCTTCATCTCTTTCTCCTTCTTTTGTACTTCTTTTAGCTTTTCGTTCTTCTTTCGAAAGGCTTCTTTCCGCCACGCTTCTCGCTCGTCTGTGGACATGTTCAATAACATTTCGTTAATCTCTCCTTTTCTTTTTAATCTGTTTGACTTTCGTTCCGTCTTTTCCTTCTCCTTTCGCGAAAGTTTTTCCGCTCTGTTAAAAAGCATTCGCTTCATCTTCTTTCGTTGCCGATGGGAGAGGAGCGCGAACGCCTCCCCTTCTTTATCTCTTTCATCTTTTTTATCTTCTTTTTCCTTCTCTCGTTGTTTTTCCGGCACCGCTGATGCCGTCGATGGCATCGATTCTGTCTCCATCGTCAACGTCTTCTTCTTCTTCGCGACTATGGGATGATTGATGTGGACGATTTTGATGCGGCTGAAAAATATATAACGACCTCTCCCGCAACACCCAGAGGATTATATCGATACCGATGATGTGATAACGTGACATGGTACTAGAAATAAATTTTAAATTAACACTACGGGTACTAACAAAACTTCCACCTATTCTCGCAATTGACGCACGTGACAAACGTGGTCATCGGTTCATCCGCCGACCTCGTTTGCAACTGATAGAAAGTACACGCTCTTTGTCCGCATTTGCCGCACTTGAACGCCGTCGTTGAAGCCTCTTTCCTTTGGCCCCTCACGGCTTCTGCTTCTGCGTGCTCTCGAATAGACTGATTCGCCGCGCGTCGTTCGTCTGAACCTAACTCTTCGCTCGATAAATCGATCAAAGTTGTCGCGTCAATCTCTCTCTTTGCAATCGCTCTCCTCAAATCTGGATTTTTGGGATCCTTCATGTTGAACGCCAGTTGTCGCAACTTTGCTTTGTACTCTTTTCCTAAGTCTTTCCATTTTTCACTCATGGCGTCTTCAACTTCTTCAACAATTCGCGCCAGAGAAGTTACGGAGATATCTTCGCAGTTCCCTTCGCAATGCGCTAAGGCTAAGCCGTACGCGATGACGTCGCGGGAACGATCACGAGTCGCGTTGTTCGTTTGCTCTATTTTACTTGCGATGGTGCGTTGCACTTGCTCGAGCGCACTCTTTTCGTCATTTTCTGTAGTCGTGTTTCTTCCCTCCTCCACCTTCTCCTCCCCTTTTTCCTTCTTCTTTTCTTCTATGTTTTCGTCGCTTTTAGGGGCCGTCGTCGTCGTCGTCGTCGTCTCCGTCGTTGTTTTCTTCTGATTAGTTTTCTTCTGAGGCGGCGTTTTAGAATCAGTGCCGTTGCTGCTCTTCGAGACAATAATCTTCGTCCACGCGTCTTTGCATTCCTTCGCTTTCCTTTTCACCAATTCGCTCTTTGCCTTTTTCCGTAAAGCGCTGATTGATTTCCCACACGCCGCAAACTTTGCGCTCGTGAAATCGAACGCCTCGATCGGCGTCGACTCCAATTGCGTTAAAATGTCCACCGCTCTTTCCTCGTTTTCGTTCTCGTCTTCGTTGACTGCCTTTTGGACTAAACCGACGAGTTCCTCGATGTTCATCTTCTCTTCTCTTCTCTTCTCTTCTCTTCTCTTCTCTTCTCTTCTCTTCGCCGCCGCTGAAGTGATTGTATTTGATATTCTTTATACGAGTTTTGTGTGCGGTTTTGAGGGAGAAAAGAAGAAAATTATTTCATCACATTCCTCATCAAAACAAGACAGGCTCTTTCTCTCTCTCTCTCTCTCTCGCACACACACACACTTCAGAGAGAGAGAGAAAGAGAAAGAGAAACCGCCGCGTGCGCTCTTCGTATTCTTTGTTATCAAAATTCTTCTTATTCTTCTTCGTCTTCTCCATGCTTTCTTCTATACAGATAGTCTCGAAAGAAGACGCAGACGTTGAAAGAAGAAAAATCTCCAAGAAGGAGAAGAAGAAGAAGAAGAAGAAGAACAAAGAGAAAGAGAAGAAGAAGAGGAACAAAGAGAGGAAGAAGGTGAAGGAGGATGACGACGACGACGACGACGACGATGACGACGAAAGCGCGGACTCAGAAGACTCGGACGAAGGCGAAGTAAAACGTGTTTCTGGAAATTTGCAGTCGTCTACGAAAGGAGTTTTTGAAAACAAAACAGCGGATGCACTTTTATCGTCCAGAGAAGTAGAAAAGGAAGAAGACAAAGATGGCTTCTTAGCTAAAGCTCTTCTCTCTTCGGACGTGACTAAAAAAGACACCAAGAGCAAGACTCAAATCGAGCGAGAACGCGAGGAAGAGCGCGTTCGAGAAGTGTGCGCTTCGCGCGAGTTGGCAGGAAAAAGTGCGCGAGACGATGGAGAACCGGTTGGGGTCGGCGACGGCGGCGCTAGTTGGCGATTGAAAGCGTTGAGAAGAGCGAAAGAGAGGGCGGTAAAAGAGGGCCGAAATCTCGAGGAAGAAGTACAAAATCGTTTCGGGTCCGTTCGTCAACTCGTATCAGGGATAGGAGGAAAAGCTGCGCACGGCAGGTCACACTTGCACGCAAAGTATGAAAGAAAAGGGGCGGATGGCAGAAGAGGAGGAGTGAAGAGGATCCACGACGACGACGACGATGCGCTCATTAAATCTTCGCTTCGAGAGGCTAGCACTCATCATAATCGAGCCGCTGATGAGAGCAAGAATATGCCAGTATCATTCAACGCTTTCTCCTCGGACGGTTCCTCTCGGACGGTTCCTTTATGGACTCCTTTGACGAACAGAAACGACACCAACAAAAAGAACAAAAACAAAACCAACAACAGGAGGAACGAAAACCATCACGAGAAGTAGAGGGAAACACGAGTGCGTATACCAACACGGACGATGTTCGTTCAAATCTCCCATCTTCCAAGAACCTGTCTGCAGCTCAAATGCTACGCATGCGTTTAGCCGGCGGCAAAAAAGGAGCTGCGAAGGGAAAGGAGGAAGAAAACGTCAGTTTGCCTCTTGTGACTGAAGACGGCCGAGCAATGCCCGGGGTCTTTGGTAAGCCTACATCGCTTGAAATGGAACACGACGATGTGAATCGCCGCGAATTTAAAAAGCCAAAGCAGACGCAAATGTACGATGGAAATCGAAGCGGTGAAAAAGTGCGATATTACCGAAACGACGATGCTTCGCTTCGAGATCTGGTTGCGCAGGAAAAACATGGCGGCGATAAATTGTACGAGAATTACGATGCAAACGCGGCAGACAACATTGCTAGGAAAAAGAAGTATAAGGAGTCAGATATGAACGTCGACGATGAATACGATCACGATATAGGAATTGAAATGTACGAAAACAGAAGAACAAAAATGAGTCTTGCAAAGCAACAGCAAAAAGCAAAGCAAGAATCGATTCGAGACTTCAAGCAGAGTACACGCGTTCAGTCGAGATGTTTGTTCTGCGAAGACTCTGAGAATATGCCTCGAAACATGCAGATAGCGCACGGCTACCATACCTTTTTGATGCTACCACCGGTGGGAAGACTTGTGCCTGGTCATTGCGTGATTGTACCCAAAGCGCACGCGCGTAGCACGAGACAGGTTGACGAAGACGTCTGGGAAGAGATTCGAAACTTTAGAAAGTGTTTGGTGAAAATGTTTGTCGCGCAAGGAAAAGAATGCTGCTTTATCGAAACGGCTATGCATCTCAATTCGCCTTCGAATAGATTTCATGCTGTCGTGGAATGTATTCCCTTGCAGTCGAATTTGATGGCGAAAGCTCGCATGTATTTCAAAAAAGCTATGGACGAGTCAGAGTCAGAGTGGTCTCAACACAACTCCAAAAAATGCTTGGAGATGAAACCACCAAAAAATTTGAAGACAAGCATCCCAGAAAACTTCCCTTATTTCGTCGTTGAGTTCAACATGAGCGGAGGCTACTTACACGCGATCGACGAAGAGTCTCGCTGGAATCGAGATTTTGGAATCGAGATTTTGGGTGGTCTTTTAAAAAAAAATTCTTCTTCTTCAAAGAAAGAAAAATTGGCGCCTGGCAAATTGGAAAAAGAAAGAAGGGAGTTTCTCTCGATGTGGGAGAAATTCGATTGGTCGAAGGCGCTGTAATATAAATAAAAAGCAGTACGAGCGTAGAAATACAACACGCACAATAAAAACACTCTCTTTTTACAACAAATGATCCACCCCCCTCTCTCTTTTATCCTTCGCTGAAATATTCTTCTTCTTCCCTTTGGCCTTTGTGTACTTTGCTTCGAATACTAAACACGAGTTTGTTTTGAAAAATTCCACCTCTCGTCGTCTCGAAACAAACAAGAAAGGCGTAAAGACGTCGGCCGCGTGTGAGAATAAATCAGAGAAGAATAAAGTGAAGAGAAGGGATGAAACAAGAAAGGAGATTTTTGTTTGCATGTGTGTATATCACAAGTGGATATTTTTGTTTTAGGGGGGGAGTATTTCTTTTTGAATAAGAAATAACACATTTAAGCTACAAAGGATGAACCTCAAAAGATCCTGACAGCAAGGTCAGTCTACTTTGTACAGTACCTCGTAGCATGTTTAAGTCGTCTGCAAAGAATGTATCTGCCAACCGTTCAAAATTGCGATTTGCAATGGTATTCATAAAAACTATAGTTACTCTCGTAACGACTGGCAGGTAGATGGTGCTCCTTCGAGGACTGCTTCTAGCTTAGAGGCGTTCAGCTATTAGCATGTCACCCGTAGCTTCGCGCCATCGGCTTTTCAGCCGAGCGCATTACCAAATGGGTGAACGGATGGTTCCTCTCGTACTGAATCCGATTACTCTTGGAGCACAACCAACGGTAGGGTAAAACTAACCTGTCTCACGACGGTCTAA